>Ga0180434_10000919_pt1 | contig 43120 bp, 21 predicted proteins | sample SS_ome_7_FD_132453 | JGI IMG/M metagenome (GOLD analysis project Ga0180434, IMG submission 132453) | Hypersaline lake sediment archaeal communities from the Salton Sea, California, USA - SS_1_D_2 metaG | ecosystem: Environmental > Aquatic > Non-marine Saline and Alkaline > Hypersaline >... | reverse complement strand
TTTCGATATGACCGAATACTGGGAATGGAAACAGGGAACGACAACAGAAGACCAGCCAGAAGCGGTCGCCGCATGACAATCTCTAGTGGAAAGTGGAATTACACACTTTTTAGGACTTGATCGTCTTTCGCAGGTACGTTTGCAAAAAATACAAGAACACTAAACAAGAGGAATACAGGAAGGATGGTGATTCTCGGTTTCATGATGCCTCCCCACTTCATTTATTAGAAAACCTGAAATTTACCGCCTCACCATCCCGGAAAAACCAGTTGATAATTTAATCTCGGCAATTCCCATTCATCCCGAAAGGTAAATCCATGCTCTTTTAAATTTGTGAGGTATATCGAGGGTCGGGAAAAAATGTACCAGTTTCGGTCGTTGAAAAGTGTACCACTCATCGGGGTATCGCCCCCTTCAGTCCCAGAACCGAGTTGACGCACTGACACACAGTTCTCCGTGTTGTTACTCTCCCCAAGTGCACCCTCAACGATGTGTGATTTACAGACAAATGAAAAAATACGGCTCATGGAAATATGGGTAATTGAAGGGCGGCATTCATGCCCCCTTCATGACCAATCCTATTAGATTGCCTACAAGGTAATTCGTTACATTTGGCATGGAATGTACCCAGTTTGCCTCAATTTCCAACGATAATAATGCCAATCGTTGATGTAATATAGTAAGATTTTTAAGTATTTCAGTCGCTCATACTGTCCGGTGAAATCGGAGTGAGTCTTTTTCCCAACGAAAGGAAGAGGATTATCCACTTGCTTGATGGGGTTGAGGCACCGTTTTTTTCTGAGTCAGCAACACACCCGCAAAGACCACGATTAACCCGATGATATCCATACATGTCAAAGTATCCCCAAAGGCAATCCATGCCATCAGCATCGTCACCGGCGGTCCGAAATAGAACAGGCTCGCCACACGGGTGGCATCCATGCGTTCGATTAAGAGCCACATGAGAGCATAAGCACCTAACGACACGCCAACAATAAGCCAGAGCATGGTGGAGATAAACTCGGGATTCCACTCCGTCTGCAGCTGCTCCAACAGAATTGCAGGTAGTGCCAAGGCCAGGGTGGTCGCAAGACACTGGTAAAAAAGAGCCAGGTCAACGGGTAATCGGTTAGTAGTGTTCGCCACCTCCATTTTTCTTTGGATGAGACTGGCGACGGTAATGGCGATGACCGAACCGAGTGGTATGAGATACCCGAACACCGAGGTCGCATCACCAAAATTTATTCGGGCAAACACCGATATCGCCACCCCGGCAAATCCGATGACCAACCCCACCCATCGGTACCACGGAGTTGATTCGCCCACCACGACGCCAGAAAAAGCACCTGTGGCCAACGGCTGGAGCGCAACAATCAGTGCGATAATGCCAGCCGGCACGTTATACTCCAATGATAAAAGCACACAACTGAGCCAGACCCCATGCGCAAGAACCCCCACCACCATATGAGGAACCATTCTGGACGGCTCAACCCAGCGAAAGCGGTTTGTGATCCGAAGGTATAAATAAATCAGGAATGTCAGGACAAGATATCGCCAAAAGAGCAACGTGAATGGCCCAGTGTGCGGCAATGCATATTCTGCCCCGATAAAACCCGAGTTCCAGAGGAGGACAAATCCAACAGCCAGTAAGAGTGTGCTTTTTCTCATAGGTCGTATGACGTCAAATTACATGTCAGAGTACGAAAACAGAGACAAAAATGGTAGTCCGCTTTGCAAAATATTGGAGTGTATGTGGTGTGAATTTTGAAAGATACAGACAGCCCAGGGCTCGCAGATTTACAATAGTTGTCCATAACATAAAATTCATTTTCAACCGTGTTAAACTTGCACTTGTGTGACGGTAAATATAAGACACAGACAGGAAGGTTGTAGAAAAAAAGAGTAACTAACGCTCTGGGAATAGCACCATTTCCCTATCAGTTGGGATATTCTGTTCCAGCAACATCCCCCGAAATTAAACAACCTCTATTCTCTACGAACTGCTACAGGTTTCCTTTGAATCACCAACTCTGATTGCGATATTATTTTTCCCGATTAGCCGATAAATTCGTGGTAAATTTCTCTGAAATCATATGAATCTCACTGAACAGAAAGAAAAGAAAAAGTTTGGCACCTTCCTCGGCGTCTTTTTGCCCAGCATTCTGACTGTACTCGGCCTGATCATGTACCTCAGATTCGGCTGGGTAGTCGGCAACCTGGGGCTCGGCCTGACGATTGTTTTGGTGCTGTTGGCCAATCTCATCACGTTTATCACTGGATTAAGTGCCGCGGCCATAGCGACAAATATCAAAGTTGGAGTTGGCGGAGTCTATTATCTGGTCTCCCGCAGCCTGGGACTGGAAACCGGCGGCGCTATCGGGATTGCTTTTTACGTCAGCCGGACCCTGAGTATTACTTTTTATGCATTCGGTCTGGCCGAATCTGTCCTCCTCTTTTGGCCGGTTGAGGCCTGGGGACCGATGCCCGGTTACCTGATACCTGCATTTACCGCTTTGATAATCGTAATTATTACACTGGTCTCCGGGAAAAGCGCCGAACTGGTACTAAAGTTCCAGGTGCCGATGCTCATCCTGGTCATACTGTCTATCATCGCTCTGACTATTGGCGTTTTTACGAACGAGCTGCGCATGCCAATGATGCGGCCCACGTATTTTACCGAACCCGGCGGTTTCTGGATAATTTTCGCCGTCTTTTTCCCCGGCGTAACCGGTTTCCTGGCAGGCATCGCTATGAGCGGCGACCTGAAGACTCCAGGAAAATCTATCAAAGTCGGCGTCATCAATTCCGTTTTCGTTGGAATGGCGGTGTACCTGCTTATCCCGGTGTTACTGAGTATCTCGGCGGTGTTGACCTACCAGCAATTGGCCGATCCCGAACTCGGAATCGAAGCCTGGACCCGCATCGCTTTTCTCGGTGGTCTGTTTATATACCCGGCTGCCTGGGGTGCCATACTCTCTTCAGCCATCGGAAGCGTGCTGAGCGGTCCGCGCGTCCTCCAATCTCTGGCCCAGGACGGATTAGCACCTAAATTCCTGGGACGCCTGTCTCAAACCGGGCAACCGACCATCGCCACCTGGATTACCGGCGCCATTGCTCTTGCCGCTGTCGCGCTGGGCGACTTAAACACAGTGGCCGAGTTCGTAACCGTGCTGTTCCTGACGCTATACGTAGTAATCAATCTGGTGGCCGCTGTAGAAAAACTGGTAGCGGAACCGTCCTATCGGCCCAAGGTGCACGTGCCCTGGTACGTGTCCATAGTCGGTGCTATCGGTTCGCTCTATGTTATCTATCTCATAAATCATATCGCTCTTTTCGCCGCTGTGGTACTAGAGCTTGCCTGCTACATCTACTTCCGCCGAAAAGCGCTGGAACAGCAGTGGGGCGACGTCAACGCCGGCTTCTGGATGAAAATGGCGCGCTTTTCCCTGCTCCGGCTGACCGAACGCAACATCAAAGCACGGAACTGGCGTCCGCTGATGCTGCTGTTTGCCAAGGATATCACCGACCGGCTGGAACTGGTTAACCTGGCATGCGCATTCGGGCAAAACCGGGGTATCCTGTCCATCTGTAAACTGCTGCTTGCCAGTGACAATCCTCCCAGAGAAGCTCTGCAGCAGATGAAGCAAGACATGCTTCAGGATGTGAAACACGCCGGTCTGGAAGCCTTTTGCGAGGTGAACGTGGTCAATTCGATTTCCAGCGGCATACTCAATATTTCCCGCGGGCACGGCATCGCCGGACTCAAGACAAACACCGTCATCTTTGGCTGGTCCGGTGAGAAGGAGGGTAATATCAAACAACTCAAAATAATCCGGGACCTGGCATCTATTGGAAAGAATATCCTGTTGGCGAAATTTAATGATCCTGATTTATGGGAGTTTCAGCGGCATAACCGGATTGACATCTGGTGGAGCGGGCAGGAAAACAACGGCGACCTGATGCTGATTTTTGCCTATATGCTCAAACTGAATCCCGAGTGGGAAACGGCGCAAATCCATATCCGTTCAATTGCCCGGGATGAGACCGAAAAGGCAATCCTGTTGGCTGGAATTGAACAGTCCCTGGCCAACGCCAGGATTCAGGCAGAGGTTCATGTTAGTATGGAAGGTGACGCCGGGTTCACAGAACATTTGCACCGGGAAAGCCGGGACGCAGATATCGTCTTTCTGGGATTAAAATCCACAGATGAGGGCCGCGAAGAACAGCATGTTGAAAAATTAGGGCAGCTCGCCAGTGTCGGAAAAGCGGTCGTGTTCATCCAAAATAACAGCCTGAAAGATAGCCTGCCGACACTACTGAATATTCCCCGACGCAGTCCTGCCACCTGAGCAGTTAGAATTTTCTCCTCAAAAAAATATTCAGCAGGTACCTACCTGATTAACACCAGTTTCTTTACCCTTCTGAATTCATCCGCCCGGATCACATAAAAATACATTCCGGAACCGACCGACGTTCCCAGTTTACTTCTCCCATCCCATTGGACCTCGTACCAGCCCGGTTCCTGCATCTGCCGAACAATGGTAACCACATGGGCACCGCGGATATCAAAGATATCCAGACTAACGTCGCTCTGTTTCGGGAGACCATACCGAATGATTGTCACCGGATTGAACGGGTTCGGGTAATTCTGTTCCAATACATAGGTTTTCGGAATTCCTGCCAGGGGATCGTGAATGCCAACTCCGGTCGCGACGGTAAACCACCACGGTCCGTTCAGTGCGGCAGTGGAATCGATCCCATCATGCGCGAAGACAGTCCAACAGACTTCCGTATCCCGGGGGATATCCGCACCCAGAATGCTAAATTCCAATGAATCCAATGGCACAGTCAGTACAGTATCAAATTCCGCCGAATCGGTTAGCACGATTCGGTACCAGACAGAGTCGCCTTCTACGTCAATCGCCGGGCTCCAGGCAAAGGCCATTATCGTGTCCGAGGTATTTTCGTACTCTGACGATGGACGGAGCAACTGAACTGAATCCGGCGGATCGTTCACTGGTGTTACTTCTGCGATAAATGTGGTCGAGTCCTGGAATTCGTTATCACTGATTTCGACACCTATAGTGTCATAACCAAACCAGTTTAACTGCGGTGTTAGTATTATGCCCTCATTCGTGACTTCAAACGATATATACCGGGCAGAATAGATCCGCCACTGGAGTGTTGAATCCGGGGTATCGACATCTTCAACATACTCCTGCCAGTTTAAGACTGGAATATCGAGTTTCGTATCTTCAGCGAATGTTGTATCCGGCAATTGCCCTGTAAAATGCGGGGGATCATTGACGGGTGTTATACTCACGCCAGTTGTGTCGTCATCCCAGCTATCACTGCTGTCTCTGACTATAAATCGCACAGGGATCCATGGTGTAGTAAAGTCAGTTAATCCGTAAATAGTCGCTTCGGATGTGAGTGGATTGATGGTAATTACAACGCTGTCTGTGGTGGTGATGTTATTAGGTTCCGTTTTCAATACATTCCGCTCTGATAATAAACTTTTCTTAATCTGCCTCTCCGAGTGTTTGTCTGCAGGCTGATTTAATTGAACTGCATCCCGGCGAATAGAAGCAAATGAAGTCTCATTTCTCTCTATCCCGTTTTCATAGCTTCGACTCAATATTGCATATTCCCATTCAAGCCATGCCAGTGAATCATCAATGTCGGTGACAAAGTCATTCAGAACCAGATGCATTGTATCCTCTTCAGCGACAGAAAGATCCGGAATTGAATCCAGTACAGGTGGATCATTCACTGGGAGTACATAAATTGGTAAAGAAGTTGTATCACTAAATTCACCATCAGATACTACGAGTCCCAGCGTGTCAGCCCCGAACCACTGTGGTGCAGGAATGATGTGCAAAGTATCCGCAGACCATTGTACGGAAATGTGTCCTGTTCCTGAAACGCTCCAGGTTAATTCAGCAAATGAGTGATCCACATCCTCCACGATTGGTTCAAATAAACTCAGGGGGATTTGCATTGTGTGATCCTCTAAAATAACTGTATCTCCAAATGAATGGGTAAACACCGGCGGGTCGTTGACTGCATGGACCGTGACGGTCGTAGTATCATCATCCCAGGCGCCTGAGGTATCAGTAACGATAAATCGAACAGGAATGGCATCCACGGAATAATTTAACGAGGCCGAAAAAGTCGCAATATGGGTACTCGGATCAATAGTAATTTCAATAGTGTCCTGATTTGAGGATTGGAACCTGTGGATTTTGAGTTTGCTGTATTCCTGAGTTAATACTGATTTTACCCCTGTTAATTTCCTTGTTGCTGGAATTTCGTCGATCCGTTTCCAGGTTGAATTCTGTTTTTTCCCGTATCGAATTGATTGCACTGATCTTGTGGAACTCTTACCGGGCAACACCCTGTGAATACTGGTTTCTTCAACCTGGACTTCATTCTCCTGTGCGAGTTCGGTATGCCATTCCAGATGACCGAGTGAATCATCGATGTCCGTCACCAGGGTGTCGAGGTCAAGAGTCCACAAAGAATCCTCGGGAAATTCCACCCGGGGAATTCCAAGAATCATTGGCGGATCATTGACTGGATTTACCTTCAGATGGACAATTACCGTATCACGTAATTCCCCATCGAATGCAATAATTTGCATACTCGAGTCCTGCACACCGTTACCTGGTATACCTTGCAGTGAATCACCGCGCATTGACAGCCACGACGGGTGCCATTGACAGGTGTATATTAATGTGGAATCTTCAGGATCTGCCGCAATTGGCACATAGGTGAATTCAATGTCTTCTGTGGCTGTATCGCTTGGTGCTGAAATAAATACCGGTGGATCATTGACCGGGATGACCGCAAGAATAATCCGAGCCGTATCAGATAGAACCCCATCAGATACAACCACAGTAAACACCGTATCCAAGTCTCCTTCCAGAGGAGTACCGGTCACAATACTATCCTGACTGGTTAACCAACCCGGCATGGCAGGATAAACAAAACTCAGTGTCGAATCCTCGGAGTCAGACGCTTCGATTACGTAGTGAAACAAGGAGTCTTCTACTGCCAAAAGCGTATCTGGAGTAGAAATCTCAGGTGGATCATTCTGGGAAACTACTGTTAATGTAACAGTGAGACTGTCCGCCAATTCCCCGTCAGTTGCAATCATCTGGAAACTGGTATCCTGTGTTCCCTCCCCTGGTATTCCCATCAGAGTATCACCCCGGATCTCCAGCCAGTTTGGATACCATAGGTACGAATATGTCAAAGTTGAATCTTCAGGATCAACTACGGTCGGGATATAGCTGAATTGAATATCTTCATAGGCGGTATCCTGCTGTGCAGAGATAAACTCCGGGGCATTATTTACAGATTCGACTGAAATAGTGAGTTGCAAAGTATCACTCAATTGACCATCCGTTGCCACGATAACTGCTATAGTGTCTGGTGCTCCCTCTCCCGGAATCCCGGTGAGCATATTCTCCGCATCTGTTGCCCATGACGGTACTACTGGAAAGAGAACAGTTATCGTTGAGTCTTCCGCGTCTTCTGCGGTCACTGTGTACTCGGCAGGCACACCTTCGGTGACTTCCCACAATCCCGGCGAGGTAATGACCGGCGAATCATTCACCGGAATGACCGTTACGTAAACCGTCAAAGAATCAGAGAGTTCTCCGTCCGATGCGTAAACGACAAAGCTGGTATCGCCCGTTCCCTCAGTGGGAGTTCCCGAAATGCTGTCGCCGGCAGCAGTGAGCCATTCCGGAAGTTCGGAAAAGGTATATGTTACCGTCGAATCTTCCGGATCATGCGCAGTCGCCCGGTACACAAACCGGATATCTTCTGTGGCCGAATCCTGCGCCGCCGAGGTCAACACCGGGGGATCATTCACCGGCACAACTGTGACCTGAATCGTAATCGAATCCTCCAGCCCGGCAGGATCAGTCAGGTGCACGCTGAGGGAGACCTCACCGCTGAAATCGGCTTCGGCAAATATGGTCAATTCCCTTTCCAGAGAATCTGTGGTAAACATGATATTGTCTTCGAATTCTGGCGGTACATGAAAATCCCAATCCAGGGACAGCAGCGCGTCGTCGGAATCCGTAAAAATACTATCAAGTCCAAGCCTCAGCGTTTCGTCTTCGGCGATATTAATATTTCTGGGGAAATATCCGGTAATCTGCGGCGGATCGTTGACTGCGGACACCTGGATGACCATTTCTGTGGTATCCGACAAATTCCCTTCATCGGTGATCAGCATTTCCACGACGTCAGTACCGAACCACTCAGCTGACGGGTAGAAAGACAGGCTTTCGGCAGCGGCGTTAAAGAAAACCCGGTTCTGTATTACCGACCATCTGATCTCTGCAATATCCCCGTCATCGCTGATATGAGTATTCCAGTTGTTCCGGGCAATCGTGAGGGTGTCATCCTCGTTCAGAAACAGGCTGTCAGGGAATGATGCCAGGAAGATTGGAGGATCGTTTACCGGTATAAAATCCATCTCAACTACTAAGGTGTCTGCGAGTTCATCGCCGGGATTCCGGGCAATGATGATAAATGAAGTATCGGCGGTGCCTTCGCCCGGAGTTCCGGTCAGGGAATCTTCGCCGGCTGTAACCCAGGCAGGCAGCCCGGTAAACACAAAATCCACGGCGCTACTGTCCGGATCGTACCCGGTCGCCCGGTAAACGAACGGTTCGTCTTCGGTGGCAATCACTGCCGCTCGCGAGGTGATGACCGGCGGTTCGTTTATGTCGATAATTTCATAGCGCAATACGAGCGTATCTGCCAAGAATCCGTCACTTGCGACAATGTGTATCTGTCCGCTGTCGGCTCCGGAAGGTGCTGTTCCGGAGAGCGCGTTGTCGGCGAGGGTGAGCCACTCCGGGACGCTCGTGAACTGCCAGACCATGTTCGAACCCTCTGGATCGGTCGCCGTCGCTTCGTACAGAACGGCGGATTTCTCGTTGGCAGTGAACACTGAATCCGAGGTGAAGTACGGCGGATCGTTCACCGGGGTCACCAGAATCTCCAGCGCAAGCGTATCGTGCAACTCGCCGTCTGACGCGATAATAGTTAATTCCGCATTATCGGCGCCTTCCGGGACTGTGCCGTAGCAGCTGGTATCGTCCGATGAAATCCACGGTGGCTGGCTATGAAACGTTATCGTGAGAGTGGAATCCTCCGGATCGCTGGTTGCGGGAGCAAACCTGAAAGTCTCGTGTTCCTCGAGAAAAAGGCGCGAACCGGATGTAAATGTAGGCGCCAGGTTCACCGGGGTTACCGGCACGGTAAATACCATGGAATCGCTCTGGCTCGTGTCGGAAACAATGGCGGTGAATGTAAATTCCAGTTCCCCTTCCGGCGGGACACCGACCAAAGAATCACCGGCGCTGCACCATCCTGGATAATCCAAATATTCCCAGGAGAATTCCGAATCATCCGGATCAGATACGGCGGGCTGAAAACTGAAGTAGGTACCTTCTACGCCACTGAGCGTATCCAAAGAAGTGATGACCGGCGGATCATTTTCCGACTGCAGAGTCACATGAATAGTCCGGGAATCCTCCAGTTCACCGTCAGAGACCGTCACAGTGAAACTGGTACTCTGTGCGTTGTCACCAGGAGTTCCAGTGATAAGCGTATCGCCGGAATTAAACTCCAGCCAGTCCGGCAATCCGGTACAGGTAAAGTCCAGTGATACATTATCGCTGTCGGTTGCCGTCGGCTGGTAAGTAAACAGTTGGTTTTCCGCAGCTCTCGCAGAATCCGGGGAGGTAATCACCGGGGCGTCATTAACCGGCTCGATCTCGATGACAATCTGCTGGGTGTCGCTCATCACGCCATCCGTGGCAATTGCAAGAAGGGAATCCATCAAAATGCCGTCAGTCGGGCTCCCGAAAATGGTTGCGCCCGATGTATCGCACCAGTCCGGTACCTGCGTGAAAAATATCGTGAGGGTGGAGTCCTCCGGATCAGTAGCTTCCACGAAATGCGAAAACCCCTCATTTTCGGTGGCTGAGATCACACTATCTGAAGTGAATTCCGGCGGATCGTTCACCGGCTGTACGTACAGGTGTACGAATGCAGTATCCGTCAATTCTCTATCTGTGACATACGCTGCAAGGGAACGTGACGTTGCCCCCTCAACAGCGATCCCGGTGACCCGGTTAGCATGCTTCGCCAGCCAGGATGGCAAATTGTCATAATAATAAGTCAGAAACCCGTCATCGGGATCACTGGCGTCAAACAGATAGTTAACGGAATCGTGTTCGGTGACATAAATAGTGTCCACCGATAATTTAAATAGCGGTGGATCGTTCACCGGGGTGATCTGCAGAAAATAGTCCGCAGAATCCGATAGGAATCCATCGGATACTATGATGGAAAATGTATCCTCAGTAACGCCGTTGGGCGGATATCCAAAGACCGAATCGTCCTCCGCGGTAAGCCACTCCAGTCCGCTGAAACTAAACGTCAGGCTGTCCTCCTCAGGGTCGGAGACCTCGACAGCATACGAGAAAAACCTGGATTCGATGCCGTACAGAACGTCCGGGCCAGTAATTACCGGCGGGTCGTTGGTCGCATCCACACTCAGATTGACCTGCAGGGTATCGAACAGTTCTCCATCGGTGGCAAACACGGTGAACGAAATATCCGGCGCGTCGGTGTACGGGCGCCCGGTGAGTTGGTTACCTCCCCCGCCCGTGGATAACCAGACCGGCAGTTGGCTGTAGAAATATGTCAGTGTCGAATCTTCCGGATCGGTCGCCTCAGGCTCGTATACAAAAATGTCATTATCGGTGACGTCAAACGAATCGACGGAAACGAGCACAGGCGGATCGTTCACTGGCGTGATTTCCAAAACCAAATCCAGCGTATCTTTCAGTGCGCCGTCGGAGGCGATTACACGACAATCAGCGTTTAGCACCCCTTCTTCCGGGATAATGTGCAGAGTATCGTTCTGCCACTGAATCCATGGATATCCAGCCAGGACGGTGTAAACCAGGGCATCACCATCGGGATCGTTCGCTATAGGGGTATATTTCGTCAGGATATCTTCTGTACAGGATACGGTATCCATAGCGGACGCAAACTGCGGCGCATCGTTGACCGGAATGACATCCACTGTAATCGATACCGTGTCGGCGAGTATTCCATCGGAGAGAAGAGCCGTAATGATCGTGTCCGGCGCCAGATTCGGCGGCGTACCGGTGAGTATCAGGTCACTGGTATCTGCCCAGGATGGGAAGGTGATATATCTGGCGGTGACCGTTGAATCCTCCGGATCGGCGGCTGACAGTTCATAGGTCAGGGTCGCATTCTCCTCAACCGAAACCGAATCTTCCGAGACGAGATAGGGGCTGTCGTTCACACTCTCTATGTTAATCTGGACATACTGGGAGTTTTCCATTTCACCATCGGTGACAGTGACAATAAAATGGTCTTCCAGCACTCCCTCGGGCGGTGTTCCGGAGATAGAATCGCCAGCAACCGTCGCCCAGTACGGGTAATCCGTAATAGTACCGGTGACAGTGGAATCCTCGGGATCCGTTGCTTCAATTTTATAGGTGAATAACGAGTCCTCCTTTGCCATGACAAGTTTCGGCGAGAGGATCACCGGCGGATCGTTCAGCGACTCAAGGTTGATATACAAAGTAACGGTATCTGCCTCCATGGAATACATGGCGACTGTGAACGAATCCAGAACAACGCCCTCAGGCGGATAGCCGGACAGGGTATCGTTGTTTACGGAGAGCCAGTCCGGGAGATACAGGTAATCGGTCATCGGGAAGCCGCCAGCTGGATCGTATGCCTCAAAGATGTATGAAAAATACTGATCTTCCGCGCCACTGATGTTCTGGGGAGAGGCTACCACCGGCGTCATTGGAAAATATTGGAACTGAACTGTAACCCGGGCGGTATCGGCAAACTCGTCGTCGGAAACGACGATTTGGAAGCTGGTATCCGCCGGATTCGCTGGTGCGGTTCCCGATACGTAATTACTATCGGCAGTTAGCCAGGATGGCAGATCATTTACCTGGTAATTCAGATCCGAATCGTCCGGGTCGTTGGCATGGATAGTGAACGAAAATTCCGATCCGGGTGAAGTAGAAACGGTATCATTACCGAACAGATACGGCGGATCGTTCACCGCTGTCACCCTGAATGTCACATCCATGGTGTCATAGATTGACGGATTCTGACAGCCGATGAGCTGCAACGTGATATCGCCCTCGATGCCCTCGGTCGGGCGACCAGTGAGTTTATCCCCGCTGAGTGAGATCCATGACGGTCTGGACGGCATCTCGAAGAACACATAACTGGCTCCGTCCACCGAATACTCGATATCGGCCTCGAACAGCTGATCCTCCTTGGCAAAAACGGTATCCGGGGCTAACATGCGAAGTGTATCGAGAACAGGAAGCGCTTGAACATAGAACTCGCCACTGATGCTGTCCGCACCATCGCTCACTGTCACCGGCAGATATTCCACTCCAAACCAGTCAGGATTCGGATGGAGTATCCAGGAGGAATCGGTGAGCGTGTGTACGGAAATGTTGGTACCGGATGCCGGAGTATAGATGAGCGAAGAGTCTGCGGACTCCGGATCCCATACGTATTCATAAAATTCCGTGGCTGTAACCAGACAGGAATCGTCCTCTTCTAGTATAAAAGTAGGGCTGTGGAGAAGTACTTCCGGCGGATCGTTCACCGGCGTGACATGTACGACGACCTCCTGTATCGCAATATTTGGTGACAAATAAAAAGAAGTATCCGAATACAGGTAGTCGTAATAGTCGCTCTCATCTATAACCTTTACAATCAGCGTATCTGTACCGTACCAGTTCCAGTCGGCGGTAATCGTATTATGACCTTCATAACCTTCGCTTACATGTCCACCCCGGGACTGCAACTGATAAAAGTACAAAGCCGTATCCGGCGTTTCCGCGTCCTCCACATAATCGTACCATCTGGAACTGTCATAAAAGATTGAACTGTCTTCCGGGAAAGTAATCTCCGGGATAGCAGTAAACTCCGGCGGTGTATTCATGGGATACACTTCGATGGCCATGCGGGCAGTATCGGCCAGTTCTCCGTCACTGATGATTAAAGAGAGCGTATCAAGGCCATTCCAGTTCGCCGGTGCGGAAAAAGTCGCCGTGTGTCCGTCAACCTCAGCGCTGATTTCCTCTCCTCCATTGATGGTGTATATGAGTGAGTCATTCGCGGTTTCAATATCGTAACTTCGGCTTTCCAGTCCGGACAAATTGCAGACGAGCGAATCATTTTCAAAAAACGTGAGAAAAAATTCGTCACCGATATCCGGTGCGTCATTCACCGGCTGAACCTGCACGTAGAGATTTGCCTCGGCAAACCCAGGAGAGGCCTGTGCATCATTAATCTTTAGCCGTAACGTATCCTTGCCATACCAGTTTTCATCAGATGTAAAACGAAGCCGGGCCTCCATGGCCGGCGCATAATCATCGCTGTAGTTTTCCGGTGCGAGCCGGCGATAATCGGCGGTATTTCTATTAATGTACACCTGTGTATGGCTGCCTTCGAGAATATAGAACGGGATGTCCTCCAGCGGATTGTCGTCGGTGAAATAGTCGTAAAAATCGCCCACCGGATAATTGTCGAGCGTATCATCCTCTGCCCATTCCAGCATCGGTAACCCGGAAATAACTGGTGCATCGTTCACGCTGATAACGTGTACCGGTACAGACGCAGTCACTTGATGGTGCGGCTCGCCGTAATAATCATAAATGTCCACATCCAGTGTGTCCCATCCGTTGTAATTTACGGTTGTGGAATAGGCCACCGGTTCCCCATTCCGGAAGTCAAACTGCAAATGCTCACCGCTGCTGGCAAAGATGACGTTGAATACCGAATCCCTGATTGCTGTGAAACTGGTATCTATGACAACAGAAGATTCGGGACGCAGCAGTTCATCGGTCTTCGGATTGAACATATCGTTATCAGCAAGATACGCAGCGACATTCCCGATGGTGGTCAGGGTATCGTCTTCTGGAAAACTCAGGTAATGTGAAACACCGGGCGTATAACTATTTTGTTCATTTACCCTAATAATACAACGGGAGGTATCACTGAACTCCCCATCCGAGACGATAAACGAGCCGGAATACGTTTCCCACGGTCGCTGGGAATTCACGCCGTATCCCGGAGGAATAATCACATTCCCGTTGAAGATCGTGACCTCTTCGCTTTCCAGCTTGAGTGAAATCTCGTCATCAGGCGTGTCGGGGTCGCGCAGGTGAGCGAGTAAAAAGTCCCCGGTGACGGTTTTGCTCGACGCCATCTCGTTAATCTCAACCACTGGAATCGAGTCGATCACCGGCGGATCGTTGAATGATAGCACATCGAGTTGAATCAGTGTGCTGTCAGTAAATTCGCCGTCCCCGGCACTCCAAACTATCTCACAGTTCCCATAGAAATCCGGGGCAGGGATAAACTGCACAATATCGGCAGTCTGCTGTATCGTAATATTAGGATGGTTCCCGAAAGCCAGAGTAAGCAGAGAATCCGGGGCATCCGGATCGGTAATATAAGTGTTTAAACTGTCACGAGTTAGCGTCAAGGTATTGTCCTCGTTGAACGAAAACACTGGCGATGCTAATACCGGTGACTGATTGCTCAATGGAGATGTGATGTAACTCCAGGCCCCACCTGTTCGGAGAATCTGGTCAGAAGATGTATTATTCCGGAGGCGTATTGCCAGATGCTCTCCCTGGCTCAGAGTAAACTCGTCGGATGCGATTGAAAAAGTGACGAATACAGACGTATCATTTCCGGCGAACGTCCCAACGGGTACCCGGGAGACAAATCCGGTTCCAAGGGAATCGGCGGCGGTACCGATCTCTAGGGTAAAACTGTCGGTACTGGCGGGAATGTTCAAAAACGTCAGACATCCGTCCCAACTCTTGTCAGCAAAGGAACTTCCTTCGAACTGTCTTTTAGTTAAGGCAGGAGAATCAGATGCCAGAATAATTTCAGAGGCTGATGGAATCGTATCAAAATAGCCCGGCTGTGTTACAACACTTTTGTGGAGGCTGTTTTTCCCAAACCACCAGGCGTCGAGTGTATCACTGATGTCTCTGTAATCATCCGAAAAGCCCCAGTAATCGTTGGAGATGAATTCTTTGGCACTATACGCCGGTGCCTCCGGATAATAATTGATTCTTGTTGGAGATTGCCATTGGTTGCCGGCAGCGTCTGTGAGCGAAATATCCAATTCATGGGGATAATAATTTTCAAGAAAACGATTGTAATAAAATCGATTCCCACTGCTCTCGGAGACACGCAACTTAGTGTGATGAGTCCAGTTGTCAGAGTACGCCGTCCCGGTGATAAGGTTCTCCGAGGAATTGGCAACCAGGATCGGAGCGTTCATTTCCATGCTGAGCAAATTTCCGGAGATGTTGTTACGCCGGGAATCATCGGCAATTTTTATCCCAGCCGACAGTTCCCCAAGCCAGTAGTCGGGGTATTCCGAAATCCTGTTCCCCGTGAGCGTATTATCATCGGAGCCGGAAACCAGGATACCGGCAGCGCCGAATGTGGAAAATGTATTCCCATGGATGACATTGGTATGTGAACCGGTCAACTCCATACCGGCGCCTCGCAGGAATCTATTATCTATAATCCGGTTGGAAAGGCTGTTTTCCAGAGACAGATCGCATTCTTGACCTTCAAACCGGTTGGATGCAATGGTATTATGCTCCGCCCCAATTAATTGTACCGGTAGGAGATCCAGAATAATATTCTCACTGATGTCCGCGAACTGACAATTATCCAGTTTTATGGGAGTGACATCCCATCCTGTAAATTTCAATCCCCGAATCGCGACATGATCTGCCGTGACCGTAAAAATAACATCAGTGTCAAAAAAGGTTTTGGTTATCTCCGGCGGGGTACTGTTTCCTTCATACGCGGTTATGGCGATGGACTTATCCAGTGTCATCGCTTCATAATATGCTCCTGACATCAGTTTGAGCGTATCTCCCGGCAATGCGACCTGATAAGCACGAATTATCGTCCGAAAAGTCCCGGTTTCAGGATTCATAGCCAGGTTCGGCGCAATATTATCGTTGCCATCGGGGCTCACGTAATACACATCATGCTTTGAGACCGGTGGAGAATACGTGGTGTAGACCATGTTCGACCATTCGCCGACATGCCCGTCGTGCAGACCCCGTACCTGGAAGTAAAGCCGCCGGTCCGACCTGCGAAAATGAAAAACCGGCGCGTAACTCTCCCCTGCACTCAGGATACCGGCATTTGTAAAGTCTCGGTTATCCGCAAATCGTATTTGATGAGTAATACCGTCTAAAGCATTCGTCGGCTCATCGTCCTGGAAGGTGATGACAATTGTCTCCGTCGTCACAGATGTCGGCAGCGGATCGACAATCGGCGGTTCCGGGATATCGAATTCCTGAATAGTGCTTTCGTAATCCGACCAGTTGCTCCAGACCCCGAATTCGTTTCTGGCGCGGACGAAGAAGTAGCACTCAGAGTCATCCTGATTGGTGAGATTGTAAAGCGTTGTTTCTGTTTCGGTTACCAAATTGCTGATATACTGGTTTTCCGGATCTGGTGACCACGAAGCGATCACCTGATACGTGAGCGAACTCCAGTCACCGGGTGGTGGATTCCAACTTACGCGGTTCTGATCTCCGGCTGAGTGTGCTGGTTCCGGGTTGAGAGTTGGAGCATACGGTTTCTGATGATCCTGGATTGAGTGGACAGTGTCAGACCAGGCACTCTGGTTCCCGGCGATGTCCCGGGCAATGACGCGGTAGTAATACTCCTCTTCGTCAGATAGTCCATTGAAGGTATACTGCGATTCCGTGATCCAGCCTTCTGAACTGTCGTAATATGTGGTGTTCACCGAATCGTACGGATTGAATCCCTCGTTATTGCAGATTTCCACGAGATAGTAAACGCTGTCCATGTCGTCGGAAACGGGATCCCAAACGATGGTATTGCTGTCGGTTGGTGTGTATTCGGACTCGGCCTGGATCGCAGGAGTTGGCGGTGCAATTGTATCTATGGTCGTGGTCACCCCATTTGACCAAGTGCTCCGGTTGCCAGCGGAATCCACAGACTGGACGCTGAATTGATACGTTGCCCCATTGTCAAGATTCCTAAATAATTGACTCCATGTATACGATGTAGAATCTACCGTTTCAGGCGTGGTCAGATTTTCACATCGGACACGGTAATAATCCACGCCGCTTTGGGTATCCGTCGACTTGTTCCAGTGGATGTTCACCGAGTTCCCGGCGTAATATTTTGGGAGTCCGGCAAGCGCTGGTATGGTAGGAGCAGTTTGGTCACCGCCGCTCCGGTAATACGCCATCAGGGCTTTTTGGACGCTGTACGGTTCCTGTCGGATGTGAATGCCTCTCAGCTGTCCCCTGAAATAGCGGGTGTTCGCATCCGGTTTCCCGAGATGCGCCTGTTGGAGGTTGGGGTTGCATGTGCCGGATGCCGATCCGGTGGCAACCGCCTGACCGTTTACATAGAGGGTCGCTTCCATCCGGTTATCGATATTCAGATACGAGACAAGGAGATGATACCATTGGTTGAGCTGGACAAAACAGGTATCCGTGCGGATATGCAACGATTCCTCATCGTCTCCCATGTAAAATTCGAACCGTCCGTCGGGGTTCACACTCAGATGCACCTCCCCGTGACTGCCCAGTCCGTCTCCTCCAGCGTCATCCCCCAGATAAATCATGTGGCCACGGTGGTAATCCGACCCGCCAACTTTCACCCAGGTTTCCAGCGTTCCGCCTCGTTCGAGGGTTCTCAGATCACTGGTATTGTAGTTGAGTGAAATGTACTCATCTACGAATGAATAGCCGCTGTACGGGCTGTTCAGAATCAGGGAATTCATATAGTTGTACATACTATAATCATGCCTGTAGAAGTAATTATCATTTCCCGGAACGATGGAATACGGATGATAAGTACCGATATGGTTATTCGGGGAAATATCGTCCAGTTTGCGATCATACCATTGATATCCTTCTTCGAATCCCGACACTTCCGCTTCTACCCACTGGTGATTTTGTGATGGATTTGTTGCAATCCAGCTGCCGTCGCTCTGCCGGAGATACAGCTCGATATTTTTTACCTGACCGCAAATCACTGCCGTACCGCTCCCGGTAAGCGCGCCTGCTGCGTTTGCCCGGAACCCGACTTTAATTCTATTGACAATGGAGGGATCGTACATGAACCGGAAGGTAGTGGAATAATTTTTCGTTTCTCCCAGGTCCATCAGATTCTGTGCTAATTGGGTGTATTCCATGATCTGTCCGAATACATCAACAACCTCAACCAGCATCCCAACCGACGACGCCGTTGTCGCTGGATAGAATCCAAACAATCCGACCAGGGCAATGAGTTTCTCCGCAATATCAGAGGGCTCAAACCCGGCATCGATATCCCGCTGGTAATAGTCCCCATTAGCACCGACGATAGCACTAATCCCTGAGAACGAACCGAAGCCGTAATTGACCGTCCCACCGACGTATCGGTAATTGACCCGCACTTTTACTATAGTTGGGGCCTCCAGGTCCAGATCGATTTCCTTATACAGATACGATCCCGCTGCAGACCCGCCAACCCAGGCGGAGGCTATCGATGCAAGTGCATTACTCTGGTGATTTGCGCTGCTCCGGTAGTCCGCGACACCCGGTCCGGTGCCCCAGGTACTTTTGTAATCAAAATCAGTGATTACCGAATCTGGCGTTTGTGCATCAACGAATCCAAGTAATCCAAAAACAAGAACAAGGCTTTTGAGTAATCTCATAGATTTACTCTCCGCTGGCAGTAAGGGTCAGATCAAACCATTACCCTGGCATTTTCGATTAGGCTTCTTCCTAATTCTGTCTCTATTGGGACTTGCTTTTTTTGTATAGAATGGTTTCGGAAAAATATTTTGCCAAGCATGGGAATAAAACAATGCCACTCGTCTCTCGTCGGAAAACCTGCCAGACAAAACCCTTCTATCCAGGTGAGAGTCTATATAGGTTTGTTTATGTATTTTTTTTGGACCGAGACGACTTTCGAACACTCCAGATCAGAGGGCACTGGAAGGGAAAGCAGGAAGGAAATTGCCGGAATTGGATTTAGTGGAAAGAGTGGTTAGCAGTAGTCTCCAGAATAGAAAATTCGTAAATCGCTGTTTATGTGTTCTGAAAAGTGCGTCGGCTGGATTGACATATTAAGAAAAGTATTGAAATACGACCCGGGTTTAATGACTACATACTACATTCTATTTTAAATGTTACAATTAAAAGTAAGTGCGATTAACAACCAGTGATAAGATAGTCCCTCCCTCCAATAAAGACAATAAAATTTGCATTTTCAGTTCAATTTGTGACTTCAATCGATTTAGAACGGCGTGCAAAACAAGGAATAATATTACTGCAAGCCTGTCCAAATTATTGGCAGTACGCCGGGTATGCTTACTAAAGTAAAGAAATCGCTTCGGACTATCCTCAGCCATAGGATGAGGATAGTCCGATTCATGGCGTTGCCAACGCGATTTCAAAACCCAACAGCAGCGGCAAAGCCCTCTGTCAATGACCACCGCCAAAGGTGGTGGGTTTCTACATCACACTAAACTCAGAAAAAAAGCCACACCAATGATCACGTCAATAGCATTGAGCAAACAATGCGCTATGATGCCCAAGTAGATATTCTGCTTCCACCGTACAATATAGATCAGTGGCAGAACACCGAGTGTTCGCGTGAGAACCATCCATGGGGTCCAGGTATGATACAAAGCAAAAAGCAGGCTATGCACAACAGGTGACCATCCCTGCAAATCGGGCATCCTTGGAAGCAGATATCCCCGGAAGTAAAGTTCCTCGACTATCGGCGCGGCCAGTGTTAATACTAAGAAAAAACCGAGATATGTGACTATGAGCGCATTGGGTGAAAATTTGCCGTTAAGTCCCATCTGCAGGTGGTAGACATCCGGGAGCCAACTGAAGAGGGATTGCATACCCTCTGTCACCGGAGTCATGACGGTCATGAGTGTTCCTGATGCAACAAAGATAATGAGAGTCCAGATCAGGTATTGATTCAATGAAATAGACTGTCGATACCCTATAATATCTGTCCAAATTCCTGCCTGTGAAGAAGATTTCGCTCTGGTGTAGAGAATACCCAGTTCCACGGGAACGAGAATCACACATCCGGCGAGCACCAGGGCTACTACCGAGGGGAATCCTGCACGAACCACTAATGGAGCAACGAGAAAATAAAACAGTCCAATGAGCAGGCCCGGCAACAGATGCAACAGGATAGATTGGGAGAGAGAATGCGGTACCGAAGTTTCAATTTTCATCTTTAAAAATTACTGAATTTCTACATCGTTTGCCCAGTGAATTATCAAATAAGTGTTCATAAAACTGTTTTGTCGATGGACGACCTGGAATTCGTCTTAAAGTAGGAACCACCGCTCTCTGGAGAGACTCGGCGGCGGGAATTCTTACTTCTCCCCCGTCTGGTGTAGAGAACCAACGCAGGAGTTGTGTTTGACAATATAAAAAACGGACACGATGTACCCGACCACCGCCCGGGATTTCTCCGGAAGGAGTCCCTGCTGGGGTGCTCCTCTGAATCCCCTGTCATTGAGCCATCACAGAATTCAAAACCACTGTGGTTTTTTGTGCCAATTATTGCCAATCTTGCATTATTCCTACCCCTATTCACCCCCATAAACCCGGCCGGCCAGATAATAAAAAAAGCGGGCCTGATCGCTCAGTACCCGCTTCAATACGGCGTTGCGGAGAGGGGGAGATTCGAACTCCCGGAGGCGGTTTAGACCACCTCGACGGTTTAGCAAACCGCTGCTTTCAGCCAGCTCAGCCACCTCTCCAATGTGAATACTTTCTCAAAAAGCGTGATAAATATACCGACAAGTCCAATGATGGGCAAGCCGGAATTAACGCAATCTTTATGCGTTCTGGCCTTTTCTCCGCCAAAAGACAAGACCGGTTGTAATTAGTTACGAAACATTTTGTCCCGACGTAATAACTGTGCATTGACCGCCACGATCACTGTACTCAGCGACATGAGGAGTGCACCAACCGCAGGCGAAAGGATAATTCCAACCGGTGCTAGCACGCCGGCTGCCAGGGGCAACGCAAATATATTGTAGCTGGCCGCCCACCAGAGATTCTGAATCATCTTGCGGTGGTTTGCTCGGCTTAACTGCAGAATATTCACGATGTCCAGGGGGTTGCTCTTCACCAGAATGATTCCGGCGGATTCGATGGCCACGTCTGTACCGCTGCCGATGGCAATACCCACATCGGCACGGGTGAGTGCCGGGGCGTCGTTCACACCGTCGCCGACCATGGCAACACGCTTGCCGTCCTCTTGCAGAGCGGAGACTTTTTTATCTTTGTGCTCTGGCAGCACTTCCGCGAAATACTGGTCAATGTCCAACTCCTCTGCCACAGATTTCGCCACGGCTTCGCTGTCCCCGGTGAGCATGACGACTTCCAGTCCCATGTCGTGGAGTCGCTGAACCGCTTCACGACTTTCATCGCGGATCACATCTGCCAGTGCGATGCCGCCCATAATGTCATCTCCCTTAATGAGGTATACTGCTGTCTGTCCGTTCTCATCCGCCAGGGATTGAAATGTCGCCAGTCCATCGGGCAGTTCCAGTCCGAGATACTCCAGCAATCCCGGCCCACCCAGGTAGACCGTCGTTCCATCGGATTGAACCTGCACACCGCGTCCCTTCAACGCTTCGAAACCCGAGACTTCCGGGAGCGTCAGGTCCTTTTCCTCTGCTGCATCTCGGATGCCCCGGGCAATGGTATGCTCCGAGTCACCTTCTATCGCGGCTGCCAGCGCCAGAACATCCTCTTCGGATGCATCGCCCGCCGTTGCGACGTTTACAACACCGAACTCGCCCTTGGTGAGCGTCCCGGTTTTATCGAACATCACCGTGGTAATTTCCCGGGCCTGTTCCAGCGCCAGGCGATCCCGAATCAAAATCCCGTTTTGGGCGCCCAGCGATGTGGTAATTGCCACAACCAGCGGGACGGCGAGTCCCAGCGCGTGAGGACAGGCAATAACCAGCACTGTTGCTACCCGTGCAATTACATCCACCCCAAAGCCAACGGCTACCGTCCAGGCAATGGCAGTAATCACCGCTACGCTCAGGGCAACATAAAACAGCCATCCGGCCGCACGATCAGCCAGCATTTGGGTATCAGACTTGCTCTCCCGGGCCTCCTCCACCAGCCGCATAATCCCGGCCAGGGCGGTGTCGCCCCCGGTGGCGGAGATCCGTACCCGGAGGCTGCCATCCCCGTTGATCGTCCCGCCGATGACCTCGTCGCCTTCACCCTTCGATACCGGCTTGGATTCACCGGTAATCATCGCTTCGTTCAGCTCGGATTCCCCATCTTCGATCGAACCATCCGCAGGGATGCTTTCGCCTGGACGGACCAGCACAAGATCGCCCTGGCTCAGTTGATCAACGCTAACTTCCTCAGTGTCACCATTGGCGGTGATGCGTTCTGCGGTATCCGGCATCAGCTGTGCGAGCTCGTCCAGCGCGCCTGACGCCTGACGGACGCTCCGCATCTCGATCCAGTGGCCTAAAAGCATAATGTCAATCAGCGTCACCAATTCCCAGAAAAAACCCTTACCAGTGGAGATAAACAATGCACCGATGCTGTACACAAACGCCACTACAATCGCCAGGGAGATAAGCATCATCATACCGGGCTTGCGGTTTTTCAGCTCCGGCACCGCCATCTTGAGAAACGGTAATCCACCATAGAAGAATACGATCACCGCAAAGATCGGCGTAATCCACCGGCTGCCGGCAAACTCCGGCATGGAGTACTCCAGCCACTGCTGGATCATCGGGCTGTACAGAATTACCGGAACGGATAGGAGCAGAGACCACCAGAATTTTCGCCTGAACATCTGCTCGTGACCGGAATGGTCCGCCTTATGTTGATGCCCGGAATTATTATGTCCGTGCTCCGAATGATTCATTCCAACCCTGCCTTCCTGCAATTCAGCAGTGATTTAAACGTATGTAGATATGTTTTCGCACTCTGCACAGGTATAAAATGGAAATTACAATCCGGAAATTCTATAACCACTTGAACATGGTAAAAAATATCCATCTCCGGTCACAATTTATTCCGCATCTCCTCGAATTCCTCTTCGGAAATCTCACCACGGGCATACCGTTTTTTCAAAATGTCCACCGGAGTGTCTTGCTTTGAATTTGATGTTCGGGACCCAGTTGACTGCGTTGTATTGTTCGTTAATCTTATGATTGCCCAAATGGCAACACCTATAATTACCAGCCAGATGATCCAGCCGAATCCCATGCCAATTCCCATACTGCCTCCGAATCCATGCATCGTTTGACTCCTTTCGTTTTCATAACGCAGAACCGCTGATCTATTGCATCAAGATCAGCGGTTCCGAGAAGTATTCTTCTTTTTATCTTCAGTTATTTCACTTCTTCTGAGTGAAGTCCCAGCAGTAGCCGTGACCGTAGTTGGCGTGCATTTTCTGCCAACTGTTGCCCATGAGGAATCCGTGGTGGTTTCCGTAATAAGCCAGCTGATCTTCGGTTAGTATCTTGTTCACCTGCTTCCGGGATTCCACGCGTTTCTTCAGAATTTTATCCTGTATCTTGTTCACCTGTGCCCTTGCCTGTTCAACCTGTTCCGCATTGATTTTGTCAGAATTCAGCGCAGCAGCATAGTTTTGGCGTGCATCGCGCATTTGCTCAATAAGCGGGGTCAATTCTTCCTGATACGCTTCCCGGATTTTGTCGATATTCAGTTCTTGTTTTTCGGTTAAACGGTACTCTTCGGGAACGTTTCGCTGAATATTCCACGCTCCGTTCATCATGTGACCGCCCATGTGTCCACCGTTCATCATGCCGTAACCGTTCCCTGTGGCGTTACCGTGCATCCCGCCCCATCCCTGGGCGAATCCTGTCCCCAAAAAGAACGGGGTTGCCAGTGCTCCTGCGACTAACAATATGAGTGCTGTGCGTTTCATTGTTGCCTCCTTGTATTTGGTTCATCTCTCATTTTTCTTTCTTTCACTAATCACAGACGAACGAAACGGGAAAGTGTTATGGGGGTAACCACAGTGTGAGAGCTCCGATAATGAAATGCTATCAAAATCGCAGATTTTGAGCATTTCAAATCGGAGTCCCGTTTACTCACTGCGCAAATCTACGATTTGCCGCAGTGGAGTTTATCGGGATGTTTAGGTGTTCAGGTGTTACAGTGTTCGAGTAAAACCGGTGTGGAGTAGTTGGTAGTAACCGCTTTAGCGGTAAATGTTTGTCGTTCGTTGTTTGTGGTTAGTTGCTAAAAAATTGATAAATAAATGAGGAGAAAATAGAGTAATTATAATGCTATTTCACAGTAAAACGTCGTTACCGGAACACCTGAACACTGTTGTATTCTGTTACTGTTTTTCCATCATCCCATTCATGTGTCCGCGGCCCTGCACCTTGTGCATGGGCATGTCGCCGTTCATCATGCGCTGCATCATCTGCTGCATCCTGCCCCGACGCTGGCCGCAGACTTCGATAGCTCTGTCTACGGTTTGTCGTGCCTGTCCCCGTACGCGCGGCTGCAAATGTTGCAAAAACTCGTGCTGGGTTTCATTCAGGTGCTGCGCCTTGGTTCTGACGTAGGAGAGAGTATCGCCAATATTCTCCGCCCGTTCGATGGCGGCGCCGGCGTCTGCCAGCATGGCCTGGATCAGCTGCTCATTGACCTCTCCGGTTTCCCGATAGACCTTCGAGAGTTCCTTGAGGCGTTTTTCAGAAAAGGTTAACCGCAACTCGGCCTCATCCTCTTCGTTGAACGTGAACGCTATCTGAATGGATTCCGTCAGTTGCTTCACCGGATAAAGCAGGTCGCCGGGGACGCTGTCTGCCGAGGCTGTGGAGAGTCCGAAGAACAGAACCACTACGACCAGCATCGCGCTGACCGTTCGGCGCACCCACGGTTGCCGGACGAACTTCGGCAGGAAGATGCCGGAGGTGTCCGGTTCCTGTTTTTTCTGTCCCGCCCGCTGACCTATCTCGAACAGCGCATTATTGATGGTCTCAGCTGATGGTTCCGGTGCGTCCAACTCACCAACTTGCTCCGACAGTTCAAGCATCGACCGCAGCTCTTCCGCGTACTCCGGGAACTGTTCTACCAGTTTATCAATTGATTTGCCTGCCCGCATCTCGTCGATGCAGTAGTCCAGGATGGTTTCGAATTCCTTCATAGTGTTAAAGTGTTCCAGTGTTCATGTGTTCAAGTTAACAACGGTCACGCGTTTTGTGTCCCCAGTCCTCTGTCAATAGTGTATAGCCTGTTGGTAGTAACCGCTTCAGCGGTTTTTATTCCGTGCTTTTCAGTGTTGAGTTCTTTTTTTTCTCTGCGTCTCTGCTGTGGATCTTTTCATCAATCCTCCTTAGGAATCATCTTCCGGAGCTGGTTCAATGCCCGGTACTGGAGCTGTCGTACAGCCGTCGGCGACTTGTCGAGTTGCTCTGCGACTTCGTTCGCCTCGTAGCCCTCGATGAACCTAAGGATGATGACCTCCTGCTGATCCTCGGTCAGCTTTCTGATTCCCCTTTGCAGTTCCTCCCGCATGAACATCTTCTCTATCGGTTCTCCATCGCTCTCAAAGTATTCGATGGTCTCACCGACCTCGCTGGTATCGCTTCGGACATCCTGTTTCCGATAGTAGTCAACGACCCGATTTTTGGCGATCCGATAGATCCAGGCCAGAAACGATCCTGACTGGCTCTCCAGCGATTCCAGCATCCGGACAAAGACATCATTGGTCAGGTCCTCCGCATCTTCCTTCTGGTTTACCCGGTAATAGATATACCGGTAGATTTTTGTGTAGAGCAATGAAATCAACCGCGACTGGGCGTCCGGCTCATCCTGTTTCGCTTTCCCGACCAGCGCGTGGAGTGCGTCTTTTGACAGATCGTCGACGGTCTCTTTCATTCTCTCACCTGTACAGACGTATCAGTTACGGGTCTGTTACGGGTTTCTTTTTTTTACAAATCAAACAGTCGCCAAGATGTAAAGATAACCCGTTGTGCGAAATTGCCCAAATTGCCTCAGAAAAAGTGCTAGGAAGACTTGTCATTCTGAGTCTAAGCGAAGAATCTCCCTGAGGAGAGTGATAACCCTTCACTGGAGATTCTTCACTGCGTTCAGAATGACACAATAAACACTTTTTCTGTTAGCCCCGTCCAAACATTGATAGATTAATGGCATTTCACACAACGGGTAAAGATAATGATTTAACGGGATACTATTAATTGTTCATCGTCCAGTGATAACCGATTAAAATTTATGCCGGGTTTTACCGTCGCTGCGGGAGGTTTGCAGGCAGGATTCTCGCTGTGACGTCATACGATCTAGTGATCAATTGCATCAGTCGCTGTGCCTCTTCAAACGAGCCAACCGGTGCACTTCTCACCAGCGTAATTTTCAGGTCACTGAGGTATTCTGTTCGGATTGAGACATCGGATAAATCCGCCAAATCCAGGCGCAATTTTTCAGCGGCTGAACGCTGCCGATACACGCCAAAGTACACATTGTATTGCTGGACATCTTCGGTCTTGAGTCCCCCGGGATCTGTAATCAGTGTGGATTGTTCAAATGCCGGTTCCTTGATCACGGAATCCAATTTCTGCACGGCATTCATCCAGGATTCGTAATTGCCAATCAATACGTGATACCGGTTATCATTAAACGATTTAACGGTTATCGGCTCGTCAATCAGCGCTTGATGCAAGGAATAAAAGGTCTCAGCTCCTTCCTGCACAGCAAAATCCCCCAATTGAACCCGGTATCGTAAAGGTTGGGTAAACGGCGGGCAGTCCTCGGCTACATAGGCATCGTCATACATCCGGTCCCGCACTAGTTCAGAGACACTTCCGGCTGTCTTGCTGTTGGAAAAGTGATCTGATATAACCGCGTAGAGGTCATACTCGGAATTATATACCACATGGAAATCCTGTTCGAACAGGTTTTCGGCGATGTACTCTTCCAAAAGCACCTGGGACCACGAGGAAAACAGTCCAACCTGCACATAATATTTGCACGATGGTGCTTCCGGTTTTTCCGTAGGCTCGGTTTTCGGGGTGAGGGTAAAATTCAACCCTTCTACAAAGTCACCCTCCGGTACAGCGCGAACCCGAATTTTCCGCAAGGGTGGATTGGATCGCACCCCTAAGAATTTTAATTGGGTCGAATCGATCTCTATATAATATTCGCCTGGCGGTACCTCCATCGCATAAAAGCTCCCATCGGAGAAGGTTCGCATGGTTTTGGTGAACGTCCCTTCCGCCTCTTGCAGAAACAAGCGTAAACCGGCCACGGGCTGTAATTCTTCATCCTTCCTGCGAAGTACATTGCCGTCAATAATCCCTGTGATGTAAAACGGCACATCGATCTGCTTATAGCTGTTGGGATCGGTGACGATGGAGAACTCTTTAATTTTCGGTATCCAAACCGGATTGCGGATTTGTGCCTCATTGATCTCCAGGTTATATCGGCGATACGCCTGTAACTGCGTCAGACGGGAAATCGTATCGGTACCTGTAATCCTACCTGAGGCATTTCTAATACGAATAGCGTTTGCCCGGATCTGTTCTTCACCGGCATCAAATGTCCCCGAATCGTCTCCATCAACGAACATTCTTATCGAGGCTCCTGCTCTCCCAACCTGTTGCCTGTTGTCAAAAATAACCGTATTGTATTCACTGTCATACCCAACTGATCCCCTGAAATTCTGGGAGAACACGGGATTACTCCGGTTTACCCGAATCGCGCTTGTGCTCCTGGTCTTGTCGAAGTCGTAGGAAAAATTCAGTTCGAATGTATTGTAATTCCCAACGAGATTTTTACCGAAGGTAACCCGGAATCGTCCCTGCCTGCTAAAACTCTTCAGAATCTGGAAATTCAACTGCTTGGATTGTCCAAGTGCCGTCAAATATTGAAATTCCGTTCTGATGTACATCCCGTTGAATAACCATGGGATATCAACCGCCCGGGGAATCGTAAAAGTCCCGGTCAATGATAACTCGCCGGTCGAAGTGGCTGAACTGATAATATCTTGATATCCAAGCCGTAACCTGAAACGACTGATATTTGTACTAAGTAATGAGCGAAATCCCAATCGGCGATCTGTCTGATAGGTCTGATACCTACTTGTGACTTGTGATAAAAATTGTCGGCCAATGAGACTGAACGGGTAATAAAAATTGGTGTTCATCTCATGCACTCTGCCGCTACGATTAAGTATATTTTGGCCGGGATAATAGGTATAATCCACCCGCCATCCTGCAGAGGAGGGATATGTGGCATTTGCCTGCACCCGGTAATAAATCGCAGGCGCCACTTCAAAATTCATGAGATATTGCAGCCCCAGTCTGGTTGCCAGTGAACTATAAAAAACCGGGGTATCACGATTTATGTCTTCATGGTAATCCAATCCGATTTTTCCGCTGAACTTATTACTTAGGCCATAAGCGGCATTCGCATGAAATACCGACCGGCGATTTTCCCAAGTAAGATAATCCGCCTCCTGTTTTCCTCCTGAAACATGATAATATATCTCTCCTGGCGGGATATATGTAAACGGCACCTGTACCCGGCGGTCAAGTTCTGTGACACCCCCACTGGGATTATAAATACGTATACTGAGGTCAGCGCTACCATATGTCAGGGGAATCGTGAATCGGTAATCCCCCTGTTCATCCGCTTTTTCAAACCCGATAAGTCGGTTGTTCCGATAGAGTTCAACCTCTGACTGGGGAATTGTCGTCCCGTCGATGACATAATTATCGTATAACCGCCGTGGCTCGATCGGTTCATTCGTCATATGGACCCCGGTTAGTGAACGTCCAAGAATCCCCTCCGAAGCAACTTGCCCTATTTCGACGGTAGAAAACACCGGGGTATTTCTTTGGACATATCTCCAGCGCATTCCGGTGGTTCCGAACCTGTTGGCGGTATTTGTATGAGCAGCAATGACTGCCCCCTGGAGATCACCAGCCAGCACCTCACTCCCCAGACGCATATTGTAGGTGACGAGATTGCCATCGCGTGCAATCCGCGTAAAGACAGAATAGTCGAGAAACCCTCCATTGAGCACGTGTGGCTGTCGGTCATAGAGAAGAGGGTAATCCTCTTGAAAAAACGTATAGTCTGTTCTCGTCTCCCGGTCCCGACGCAGTCTGCGCTGCTGTTCGGCTACAACCGGCATGGTCTCTTCTGCTTCAAGAGACAGTTCCAGATGATAAAAATCCACATTAAATTTCAGGCCAAAGATCTCCCGGAAAATCCTGGGAAGCATATAGAAATCGGTTTCCCGCAATAAAACATCATCGGCTGTTAACTCAACCCGGTTATCACCAATCCGAGCATACTTTTCCCTGAAACCAATAGTATACGTTACTCCGGGGTCCAAGTAATACCCGCTGATGGCCATCTTCTGAATGTTCAGCTGGTATTCGACCTGTAGCAAACTGAAGATTTCAGTGACCGGCAGGTAGAATTGTTCATCCTTTGCAATGGCAGTGACAACAGTATTAATGGCACCTTTGTATCGGAAAGCAAGATAGACTTCCTGACCCTGGGAGGATCCAGACTCCGCTGACTGTGCAATCAGGGTGCTGCTTGTAGTAAAGAGCGCCAGAACAAAGATAGAGGCTAACAGTTTTTTAAATTGCGTGTTCATTCCCGGAATGATTTACCCTACAAAACTATTCAGTTTATATGTCACAATTTTTCTAAGAAAGGAATCAGTATTATCAGACCTGAGTATTAGTTTGATGAGTGTCTCACAACCGGAACCGTTTTTAAGATCAAAATGACATTACATTGCAATTATTACACCTCTGGGATACTTAAACCGGATAGGTGGTTACATACAAAACGTGGGCAGGTATGATTCCTATAAATGAGGATTCAAATGAAGACTATCTCAATGTAAACTGTACCCGTTTTGAAACAGGCTGGGCCTGAACAATATCATCTTGCGGGATATCGGCACGCTCCGTTTTGAAGGTTAAATTTGCAGTATAATCACCGGGCTCAAGGTCAGCAAGATCGAACTCCAGCTGCCTGGTATCGTCTACATATATTGAGACAAAAACTCGTCCGCTTTTTACAACCTTGCCGGTATTATCTATTATTTCCAGGCTCATTGAGCCCAAATAAGGCGAGTTACCCCGCACATCCACCTGGGCTTGTACAATTCCCTGCTCTTCATTTATCACGACGCTGGCATCCCTAATTTCCAGACCGGTAGAAATCTGGCCTGTCTTATAAAAAAGAGTGGTTACCTGTTCGAATTTAAAAGTAATCTGGGGATTAATTTGCCCTTCCTGGGCAGGCCCGACAGGTGGACTCTCCGGGTTGGAAATGGTTTTAATTCGTGTCCAGTACACACCATCCTGCAAATTTTTATTTGGTCGAACCGTCATCCGAACTGTCTGGCGCTGTCCGGGCTCCAGCGTAAAATTCCTGGGGAAGCCCCTGACACTACCTGCAATTGAATAATCCTTTTCCATTGTCGGATCATCATATATCATCTGGATATTGCCGGTTGAATCCGCATCCGGATAGGCAAACGGAAATTCCAAGGAAACTTCCTGCCTAGAATCAGTGCCATTCATTACTAACAAGGTGGCAAATTTTTGCTGAGAATCGATAAAGAGAGAGGTAGGGGAAATCGAAACCTGGGCATGGAGAGTGGCAGCAGAAATAACAGCAACAAATAGAATCGACAAAGATTGGATAGGTTTCATGGTAACCCTCACATCCTAATTATTTTAAACAATTTTACACAAAATTGGGTAGGCGTATTAAATTGTTTAAATTTAGAACCATTACCCGAGGATGCAAATTAAAAAATCCAGTTTTATATAAAAACTCCCGTTATTCGTTGAGAATAACGGGAGTGGTAATTATCTATCTAAATTTACGAATTAGTTATAGGAAACAGTAATAGTCACTGCTGATCCGCCAACATTTGCAGTTGAGTAACTGCCTGTGGTCTGACCTGTAAGGTCACCTAAACCACCACCTACGTAGAGTGAATATCCGTCTGAATCCAGGGTAATATCACCGTCTGAGGCCAAATCAGTAGATGAACCCTGAGTACCGTCTGCACTTTCACTAAGTTGCGTCGTAAAAGTAATACTGTTCCCACTTCCATCGGTTAAGGTACCATTGGTGTAGTTAACATTAACAAGCGATGAGGGCTCACCGTCAACCGTGAATACTGCAACCTGCATGTTGGTTCCGGGATCGGTATGTGCCGTTCCCTGCGGATCCAAGAATGGGGAAGTTCCTTCCTCAACATTACCGAAAGTAGCTGTAGCAGTAGCTGGTGAAATAGTCAATGCTTTAATGACCTCAGCTGTAACGTCCGCAGTAGCTTGTGGATCCTGAGCATTTACTACGCTTCCAAAACTCACTAAAAGTATCAGTGTAAGTCCCGTTAATCCAATTTTTTTCATTTCCATCTCCTCGTTTTCATAATGGTTTATTTCAACCATATGTGGAATATTTCAACCGCAGTGCATATTTACGAGACAAGGTTAATTATGTCAAGTAAAATTCGCGTCCAAAATATAAAAGAAAATTAAATTATAAATCCTGTGACTATAATCACAGTAGTCTCCCGGCAAACTGTACAAGTCTGAAACACTTGTCTCAGGACTGTACACTTTTTTCAAATCGGATTTGGTGGTATTTAAATCCATTTTTCGTTTTTTTTTCAATTATTACTTGTCACTAGTGGCAGCTTCATGCTTGATTTACCTCTCGAACGAAATACAAAACTACCATCCATTTGCTGAAAAATGACAGATTCGATTTAGAAAAATTTTAGGTGATTAGTGTTTTACCGATCCACTTTAATCGTACTCTACCGTGAGCGTTACCGTCCCGGCGTAAAGTCCAGTAGGGACGTCACCTACGTCTATCGCTCCAAATACGAAGATATATGCAGTAACATCGGTAGGCGTATAGTTAGACCGCTGTGGAGTAGGTGGTGGTCCCGGTGGTCCTCCGGTGCGCTCTTTCATCTGAAACCGGGCGGAATTTCCAGGGACGATCTTTGCCCTATTGATATTGTACATTCCGGCACCGTTATTCTGGTACGCCCAGCTGAATTCAGTGATGGGAATAATATCACTCGGTGATGTGGTGTTTGTCAGTTGGGCTGGTGCGTCAAGGGTGACAATAACATCCAGGTCCTCATTACCCGTGATACTGAATACACCCATACCTGCGTCGCCAGGGTTAATCTGGGTTAATCCCTGACCGGATACCACCTGATCAAATTGCATATCCGACTCCTGTGACGCCGTGAGTTCGTCTTCAACATAGATACTGAATTGGATGGTTTGGGGATAGCCAAGAGCCGGAATTAATATCAGGAAAACTATTTTGAGATATCTGCTCATAATTACTTTCAATAGTGTTTATGAATACTGCGTATTGCGCACTGCGTAATGAGATGCTCGAGTTTTATACGTGATACGCAGTACGTAGTAATCCATTCTAATTATATTCCACCTCAATTGCACAGTCCCCGTCGTAGGCCCCGGACGTCGCCTGTTCGATATTCAAACGTACGCCAATCCACACATAATATTCACCTTCATCGCTCAGCGATACCGTGGCAGGATTTTCTTCCAGCGGCACTGAGGAGCCCTGCTCGTTTTCAGTATATCCCTGTAAACTATAATAGGCAGTTAATGACGGCGCATCCGGTTTGGTTAGCTGAACCTGAGGAGTATAAGTAAGTCGTATTTCGCGTTCAGGACTGCCTGAAAACATAAGCAACGCCGCGCCGGCATCCTGACCCGGATCGATCACGATCTCCCTTTGGCTCGGCTGGACCGGACCGATATTAAAATCAGAAAGAGTCAGCATTTCTATCGATTCAATTACTGTTGCACTGACGTTTACATGGACCATCGCACTTCTTAGTTCCTGTTCATCCTGTGCCAATGTAATCAGTGGCAATGTAGAAATAATAAATAATATCCTGTATACAAGCTGCTTCATCCTTCAACCTTATTTAATATGAGGATTTCAATTTCTTCGCTGGAATTTTGGCAGTCGAGCGTTTTGTCTCCGGAATTTTTTTCTCCTAACTTCATTTTAACAAAATCATTTTCTGTGTCATACGCTTTCCTCCAGTCCTTAACGTTAAAAAGTAAATCCCGCTGGCATTACCGGCTGCGTTCCAGGTCACATCATGGTATCCTGCCGGGTACTCTTTGTTCCGTAAATTCGTTACCAGACGACCGGTAATATCGTATATATCTATTTGTACCTCCGCCAACTCAGGTAATCCAAAGCGGATAGTGGTCGCCTCATTAAAGGGATTCGGGTAATTGGCTTCCAGGACATAGGTGGCGGGAATGTTCGGATCGTTGCCGTACGGGTCTATCAATAATTCAAATCGCGCCCTGGATGCGCCAGCTTTAGCCAGGTTCGGTGCCGGTTGTTGGAGTAACGCCAACTTCGATTGTGTCACCACCGAAGGCTTAGCCAGGCTGCTTTTATGATCAAAGGTATACGATGATTGCTCACCCAAGTCAATTATTCGGTTTTTCGTGCGGTCATACAAGGATATCGTCCAGGATTTCGGGATATTGGCTATGCGGGGCCACCGGATGGTATAGGTTTTGTTGATTGCCTGCCCATTTCGAAAGCCTCCGATCCAGACGGGGATCCGTTGGCGCTTTTGAATATCCATAGGCAAAGTGTTTATTTGAAGTGGGGCACCGGTATTATTTTCCGAAAACAGGGCAATGAAGGTATCTGTCGGCGGCTCAAGGTAATATCCATCTTTGGCATCCCGTCCTGTTTTCCCCTCATCTGAGAACATAAAAAATGCACCAGAGCTCAACCCATCAGCTTCCAGGTGGAGCTTAATATGGGAGGGAGGTCCTGCAGGTTTGTAAAAAACGCCGCCGGTGGTTTTGGCTTCTTTCTCCACTTTCAGTACCGGATTAGGAGCATTCGCCTTGACCCAGAATCCCTGAAATGGTGCTATTACACCGGTTCCAAGATTTCCAACCTCGCCATTCCAGAGACGATACTGGGCGCTGTCCGCATTGGCATCCCAGACGTAGATGGTGCTGTCAATGTTCGTCTTTGTCCAGTCACCGGCATCATCCCAGTCGATTGAAGCGCCAAAAGGATTCCCGATGAGATTCCACCCGGTATCGGTGACGGCAGTGTAAATGGTATCGGTATTCTCCGCAGTAGTAAAGGTCACACCGAAATCGAATTCCACGCCATTGCCTTCATGCTCCAAGCCTGTTACATCGAGGGTATCCGGTAACGGATCCGAGTAGGCTGCGACCGTATCGATATTTCCGAAAAAATAGACAAAGTACCCGACACCCGGCGACAACATATCAGTATCGGCATTCGGTTTGCGCCATCGCTGGTTTTCGGTGCCGGGATACGTTTCATCATAATACAACACTGATGGAGACCCGTTCACAGAATCCGCCCCCGTATATCCCTGGGTAAAAATATTTCCGAGCAAATCCCCGTAGGTGGTCGCAAGCGGAGATGACAGCAACCGCCATCCCTGGGCACCGGCGATCTCCCGCTCGAACCGGAGCGAACCGGCGATCACGGTTTTGGTATTCGCGATGAGGTTTCTTCCGGAGGGCATGGTGAGCACACCATCAGTGAGTTTCAGCGTTTGCGTTACGGTCAGGTCCGTATCCGCCACGACCCCTGCAGCATTATCTATGGTCAGGTCTTTCACCTGTGAAATATTGCTGAAGGATTGCTGAGCCGTCCCGTTTAACAGGACCGAAGAAGTGCTAATATTTATGGAGAGCGAGCCAGAAATCTCTCCACCAAATGTGATTAGACTGTTATTGCCAACCAGCATACCGGCGCCGTCGATATCATTAAACAGAACCAATTCCGACCCGGATTCCATCGTCAGTGTAGTATTCGGGATAGATAGTAACGAGAAGGCGTCAAGATAACTCGTCGCGGTCACGGTACCTGCCGTTTGAATGGACAACGTATCTGTGGTCAGCGGACCGGTAATAGCCTGGCCAGATGTTCCATTCAGTGTGACGGTTGAATTTCCGGCGTTTAGTTGAGAGATGCTGATATCACCGCCGATTGTCAGACTACCGTCATCCACAATCAGGGTGCCATCTCCAGTAACATCATTATTAATGACAATCGTTCGGCCTGGTTGAGTTAATGTGGTTGCACCGGCATCGACAAGAAGAAAATCCAATACCGGATCACTTGTGTCAATCACAGGATAACTGCTGCCGTTTTGTGGGTTGGTCGGGATGACAATTACTTCCCCAGTCGTCGGTAACGTGCCAATACTCCAGTTACCCGCCAGTTCCCAGTCAGAGGCATTGGGCCCTCCTCCCCCACTCGTCCATTCATTGAATTTCGTGATTTCTACCCTGGCCTGATCCGCGATACTGTCGCCATTGACCGTCCCGGTAATAATTGCGGTCTCAATATTGGTCGATGACACAAGTCTGTCAGTGTATGTACCGTCACCCTGATCCACGGTTGCTCCGGCATTGACCAAACTACCGGCTGTATTATTAAGCGTCACAACATCACCGCCGGTTATCAGATTGTTTCCGTAAATGTCTTTCAATTGCACTGTCACCGTGGTCGTATCGGCGCCGTTATTCTGAAGGAAACTCCTGGCGGTCGTGATGGTGGAATTCAAAGCGGAGGCGCCAGCCGGTATTACCGTGAAAAAATTGCTTTGACCCGCTTGGTTGCCGGCAGAATTCGTTGCGGTGATCGTGTAATCGCCGGCACTGGTAATTATGAGAGTTTGGTTGGCAAGGACTCCGTCGGTAAACGAAGGCGATGTTCCACCACCGCTGCTTATGGTTGCAGAGGAAGTCAGGTCAACGGTGCCCGTAAAGCCGGTGACCGTATTGGTGTTGGCGTCCAGTGCCGTGATCCGAATATCAAAGGATTGACCCGCTGTCTGCTGCGGAATAGATCCTCCTGTAGCACTCTCCACCAGGAAATGATCCAAGGAACCGGGGACAAACTGGATCACGGGGTTACCGGATGAAATGCTGTCTCCATTCGCGCTCGCAGTGATAGTGGTACTTCCCACCGACGTTGGCGATTGCAGATCCTGGGTGTACGTCCCATCTTCATGGTTTGCTACTGTGTCCAGCAATGTACCACCCGCGGTTTCAATGGTCACGGTGTTATTTCCCCGGCCGAGAATATTTCCATACTGATCCTTGAGCGTAATGGTGATCCGGGAGGTATTCGTGCCGTTGGCAATGAGTGACGAGGAATCCGCAACAATGGTGGACGTTGTTGTATCGTATGCAGCGGCGATCACCTGGAAAGGATTACTGCTGCTGCTGATTTCCCCACTGGTATCAGTGACGGTAATTGAAAATTCACCGGTGTTACTAATCGCGACTTCGTGGGAATCGAGTACCCCGTTGATGAAATTTGCGGAAGTGCCTCCTCCTTTTAACAGGTCGCCGTCCGAGGAAACTGTTACCGTCGTTTGGTAATTGTCCCTGTTCGGTCCTCCGTCCAGTGTATCACCAGCGCCATCCAGCGCCGCAATCTTCAGGTAGAATGATTGCCCTGCCGTCTGCCCCGGGATTGAGTCGCCACTGGCAAGGGTTACGCTGAATTTTGCGAGCTCCCCGCTCAGTGATATGAAGAACGGATTACTCGGTGCCGAAGGATCTAACAGACTATTTTCCTCAATCGCTCTAATTCTTTTTGTACCCGTCTTGCTGAAAGAGACGCCGCTGAAAACCGCGACTCCAGCACTATTTGTGGTTTGTGGAGAATCATCTGTGAAATTCTCACCACTTGTTTCTGTTAAGACAATAGAACTCCCGGACAACCCGACTGAATTTCCAAATTGATCGACAACCTGCACCTCAATTGGCGGAGAAATGGCAGTATTTTTTTCGGTATTTGTTGGCTGTACATTAAAGATCAGGCTATCTGCAGCAGCCGGTCCGACGGTAATTGTATTCGATATGACCGATGTCAGATTCGAACTCGAGAATAGAATGTCAATCTGTTCGGCTGTTGTATAATACAGATCGGTAAAAGTCACTATGCCTGCAGAAGCCTTCTTAGTGACCGTCCCCTGGATATTGTCGCTCCCCGTATTTATCGATGCCGTTACTTGGGTTAAATTATCACCGGTAACCGTATTCCCGTAATCATCCCTGATCGCCAACTGGGGTTGCTTGGCAAAGGCTGTACCGGCTATCGCCGAATCACTCGGTTGCGTGGTCAGAGCGAGTGTCGTCGCTGGCCCCGGAACGACGCTTATAACTCCCGAATTCACTGAAGTCAGGCCGGAAACCGCTGCCTGGATCTTCGCTGTTCCCAACAGATCTCCGGTTAATAGCGCGCTTTTGCTGTCTCCGGCGACCGACAGATCGCCCTGCACAATTCCTCCGGTAATATCCACAAGAGACCAGGTCTCAGCAGCGATATTTTGCAGATAATTACCGTGCTGGTCCCTGGAAACAGAATAGACCGATATCGATTCACCCGCCGTCAGATTTTGTGCGGGGACTACTCCACCACTGCCGTCTGCCGCTGTTTCAACACGAACCTGGCTTGGGGCACCTGCTACCATGATCAGGTCACCGTAATTGGTAAGGCCTGCCGGGCCGGAGTTCCCCACATTTTTAATAATTCCGCTATTCGGCATGATACCGGATGTCGGCCGAACCCGGAAGCCGGAGAATGTCGCTTGCCCGGGTTTCCGCGGTCCTGAATTACTGGCTTGAATAACCTCGAAGGTGAGCTCAGTGGGAGTTCTGCTCCGAAATACTATATCTAAAAGTGTATTGGCATTATTCCCAGGTGCCAAGGCAATACTAACGGCGGGATCTGTACCGCTGGTATCCCACTCAAACCCGCTCGGTGCTTTGAAGATAATATTTCCCAGGGGGATCTGCCCTGCTGTAGTCTCTGTTATTACGGGACCTGCCAGGGTGGTGAAGGTTCCGCCAACGCTGTCGGCAGAGATGGAAGTTCCCCCAGTGGCTTTATCCACGGTCTGCGCATACCCAAAGCCAGCGCCAATGAGTATCACACCTATTAAGATGGACGATTTCAACCATAAACGGCTCATATCTTCCAATATTAGCAAACAACTGCTGGTTTGGGAAGCGAAATCTCCAATACCGAATTTCTCAGTGTGATCCACATCAACCTTCTATGGCAAATTCCGGTCCAAACCCTGAATTTTCGATGTGCCAGGAGGTCCAATATTGCACAAATAAAAAAAGCGCCGGGAAATACCGGCGCTTTTTTAAGTGTCCATCCTGGTAAACCCCTTAATTAGGCATCTTCAGGGATCCAGGTTTTCACGATATCCATATTGTTTTTCATCCACTGCCTGGCGACTACCTCAATATCTTCGTCGGATTCATTCACTTTCACCATCAGATCAGCAAGCTGCGCATCGGTGAAGTGGAAATTTTTCAGGAACTGAGCCAATTCCGGTTTGTCCTGTTCCAGGTTTTTCCGGCCCATGATATGGATATTCCCTTTTTTCCACATCTTCTTGTCCGAGTCCTGTTTCAGGAATTTCAGGTCCCAGCGACCAAACATCCAGTGCGGTTTCCAGCCCGTCACTACAATCCACTCGTTTTTATCAATTGCGCCTTTTAGTGCAGACGTCATCGCCGGTCCGCTGGACGAGATTAACTCGAAGTCCAGATTATACTCGTCGATCAGTTGTTCCGTGGTCTGCATGATTCCCGCGCCGGCATCGATACCGGTAATCTGACCGTCGAATTTATCCTGTACACTGTTCATCTCGGAAATTTTATCGATTGTCACATAACTGGGAACCACTAATCCGCTTTGGGTACCCTCATACACATATCCGAGATCCGTAATCTGATCTCCGTATTTTTCCACATAATCTTTGTGCAGCACCGGCAGCCACGTTTCCATAAATGCATCCTTATCACCGTTCGCTACGGATGTATAGGCCGGACCGACATCGGCTGAAGTGATTGTGACGTCGTAACCCATCTGCTCTTCCAGAACGACTTTGGCAAGATTTGTATAGGCCACCCCTTCAGCCCAGTTGACGTAAGCAAGATCCGCCGTTTTTTTCGATGCATCCTTGGAGGTACATCCTGTGAATGCAAAGGTACCGGCCACGAAAATCACTGCCAGTGCTATTGCAAATAGTTTGTTTTGAAATATCTTCATAAATCCCTCCTTATTGTTTCGAACGTATTAACTATTTTAACTTCCTGCGCCGAGCGCCTGTGTAATTCTGTCCAGAAAGATGGCTAGAATCACCACGGCGATGCCACTTTCAAATCCTAGCCCGATTTTCAGCTGGGTAATCCCTTTGAGGATTTCCCCGCCCAGGCCGCCGGCACCAATCATGGCAGCAATAACTACCATGGACAGGGCAAGCATTATTGTTTGATTTACTCCGGCTAGTATGGTAGGCATTGCCAGAGGAATCTGTACTTTAAACAATAACTGTCTGTCAGTTGATCCGAACGAACGCGCGGCTTCTACCACTTCTTCATGCACCTGTCTGATTCCGAGATTCGTCAGACGCACCGCAGGCGGCATTGAAAAAATCACGGTTGCCACGGCACCGGGAACCTTCCCCAGCTGAAAGAACAAGACCGCCGGTATCAGGTAAACAAACGCCGGCATGGTCTGCATAAAGTCGAGAATAGGACGAACAACACTGGCAACAGCGTCACTCCGGGAAGCCCAAATTCCAACCGGAATTCCGATCACCAACGCAACCAGAGCGGAGGTTACCACCAATGCCAGTGTGACCATGGTTTCATCCCAAAATCCCATACTAGCGATTAGCCACAAGCCGACAAGGGAAAAAATGCCAACTCCCCGACCAGCAATCCACCATGCCAGGGCGGCAAAGATGACGATTGTTACCATTTCAGGCGGAAACAGCAAAACAGTTTCAAATACGGTGACGATTCCCGTCAGGACTTCCCGAATAATATCAAACACAACACTCAGATTATCCGTGAGCCAGTTTATTGCGATCTCAATCCCTTCACCAATGTGTAAATCAATCATTTTCCACCTCCGTTTCCGACTCTGTTGCTTCCGGCTCCTCTATCTCGTCCAGTTTTTTAGCAGATTCTACTTCCTCGCCGGTGATCTCGGCAATGACCGACGGTCGATATACAATGCCATCCATCTTACCATCTTCGTCTATTACCACCACCGGGATATTGTTGTCCCATACCATGGGTAGTATGTCTGCAACGGGAGTATCCGGGATAATCCCCCGGTCCTTGTGCTTGATGATACTCTCGAGCGTATTCTTTCCCTCCTTCTGCATTTTGACAGCATCATCAATAGCCACGAATCCTTGAAACTTGTTTTCGGAATTTGTAACAGCCAAATGGGAAATACCCCATTTCCGCATCCGACGAACAGCCACACCCGGTCCTTCCTTGGGCTCCACGACCCGTTCAGGATGGTCGAACATAATACTGGTTGCAGTTATTACCTTGCTTCTGTCCACGTTCTCAACAAATGCCTCTACATAATGGCTGGCGGGATTCGACAGGATCTCTTCGGAAGTGCCCACCTGCTCAATCTGACCATTCTGGTTCATAATCGCTATTCTGTCACCCAATTTCAGTGCTTCATCCAGGTCATGGGTAATGAACACGATAGTCTTCTGCACTTTGGACTGGAGCTCCAAAAGCTCGTCCTGCATGTTTGTGCGAATCAGCGGATCGAGAGCGCTAAATGCCTCGTCCATCAACAGAATTTCCGGGTCTGTTGCCAGCGCCCGTGCCAGTCCGACCCGCTGCTGCATTCCGCCACTGAGTTCTCCTGTCATTTTCTCTTCATACCCGCTCAGGCCAACAGTCTCGATGGTCTCGTAGGCTTTCTCTATTCTGGTTGACTGGTCTACGCCCTGGATCTCCAACCCAAAAGAAACATTTGCTGCCACGGTCCGGTGCGGTAAGAGCCCGAAGTGTTGAAATACCATGGACATCTTCGACCGCCGGATATGTCGGAGATCTTCCTCCCTGGCAGAAAGTACATCAACGGCGTCATCATCGAGGTATACGTTCCCGGCAGTGGGCTCTATCAGCCGGTTCAGGCAGCGGAGAAGCGTGGACTTCCCGCTGCCCGACAGGCCCATTACTACAAAAATTTCACCTATCTCAATCTCCAGGTTCGCATCGCTTACTGCAACCGTACAGCCGATTTCATCGAGGATCTCGTCTTTTGACTTCCCCTCTTCGACCATTGAGATTGCGCGCTTTGGCTTCGGACCAAAGATCTTATAGAGGTTTTCAACTCGAATCTTCGCCATGTAGTATTTTCCCTGCTCTTTGTTTCGATATTTGCGTCCTGGTTATTTAGAAATAATACGCGAGATTAATATTAAAGCGTGTTTCCCAGTCAGCATTCGGGTTACCCTGTGCTAAACTATTCGTCCAGCCAGGACCAACCCATGGATGGTTTTTCCCCATGGCATAGTCGACATATGTCCAAATTCCGCCGCCTTTGACAATCACTCCGAGGGTATTCGCCTGGGAATCTTCAAAGCCATCCCCGGCCTTGGATAACATGGAATAATCGTTGTAGGCTGTGAAAGCCAGCGGCCCAATAGTAAACGGTAAATCATAGCTGACTCCGCCGACTATGAAACTTCCTTCGCTGGCGACATTATAGGGAAATCCATACGACCCCATCGTAACTGTATTTGTTGGAACGCCGCTTCCATTTTCCGGTGAAAATTTATACTGAATATATTCGGCCTTTACATTGGCAGGGCCAAAATTACCATTAAAATGTCCTGCAAAGGCATACCGATTTCCTTTACCGTCATCGCCGCCGACCGCATGGTTATAAATTCCACCATATTCAAACGAAGCACCCACTTCCATATTGTCGCCTAAGTTATATGCGCCACGGACATTAAACTGGTTTACTTCCTCATTCCTCACTTGCGCTGGACTGCCTGTTCCCTGGTCAACGATATCCAGTGAATAGCGGCTATTCCCCGCGCCGGGAACTTCAGCATTTTTGTAAAATGCCAATGCCAAGTCTAAATTCCCCATAGTATGAAGGAATTTAATTCCGGCATCGTAGTCATCTTCGAAACCGAGATAATACGGCAATACAAAGAACCAATTGTGGGATGCATACGGCTGTAAACCGAAGGGCACCTGACTGACCCCAAGATGCATCTTGGTCACGTCAGAAAAATCATACCCGATGTATCCGTGATGAATATAATCACCACCAAATGCAGAAGTATAGAACCGATACTCTGCATCGACATAAATCCCCTTGGCTTCTGCGTGCACGTTAAGCCGGAATGTATCAAAGGCAAAATCACCGCCTTTATCCTTGTTTGCATCCACCCAACTCTTTGTAAAAAAGTTGTAGCGTAAGGCTCCACCGATATCCATCTCTGCAGCGGCCGCTTTCGTAAAGCTAAACCCTACTACCCCAACGATCAGGGCGACTATTGTTAGTATTCGAGCAGCAAAACCAGATTTGTGCTCCATTACTCCTCCCATAAGTGTTGTAATTAGACTAACCAGTTCAAAATTCTTGTTACTTTTATCATACCTTTAAACATAAAAATTGTGAGGAAAACCACAAAGGATTAATCAGAACTTTTTTAGGAATTTTTTATAAAAAAAGTTTTTTTCGGTTTCATACTATCAATTAGCAAAAATTAATTTTTTATAACCATGGTATATATAATTTAATTAAATTAATCTTAGATAAATCGAACTATTTCAAGCGGAAACACGAAAATAATTAAAAGTATTTTAATTTACAAAAGGGATGAAAACGATATTATTGAATAAATGTTGCGCTGCGCAAAAAATAATAAAGTAAAGAAATCGCTTGAATCGGACTATCCTCAGCCAGAGGATGAGGCTTTTCGCCCGATTCATGGCGTTGCCAACGCGATTTCAAAAACCAACAGCAGCGGCAAAGCCCTCTGTCAATGA
>Ga0180434_10000918_pt1 | contig 43127 bp, 36 predicted proteins | sample SS_ome_7_FD_132453 | JGI IMG/M metagenome (GOLD analysis project Ga0180434, IMG submission 132453) | Hypersaline lake sediment archaeal communities from the Salton Sea, California, USA - SS_1_D_2 metaG | ecosystem: Environmental > Aquatic > Non-marine Saline and Alkaline > Hypersaline >... | reverse complement strand
CACATTCCCACATACTTTTTAATGCTATATATAAAATGAGTATCATCAACACCCATCCGCAGATTCAGAGTCCAGTATGTATCTGAACTTTTTCAGGGGAGAAGTTTCAGGAGGCGAAAGTCCGTCACTCTCTGGAATTGCCCGGGAGGCGTTTTTCTGATAGAATACGGATTTCACCCGGGTCGGGCCCCGGTATCCGACCGGGCGGGATCAACGGCAAAAAACCGGGAACAGAGAGGTAAGAGGACCTGCCATGACCCTGGGATACTCCGGCAATATTGCCAAGATCTACCTCTACCGGTTTTTAAACGAGTTCTGGGTGATCGCCCCCATTCTGATCCCCTATTACCAGTCCAACGGCCTCAATCCCACCCAGATTTTTACCGTCCAGGCCGCCTACGCCCTGTCCATACTGTTCATGGAAATCCCGTCGGGCTACCTGGCCGATGTCATCGGGCGGAAACGAACCATGATGTTGGGTTCGCTCTTTCTTCCGGCGGGCCTGTTGATTTATGTGGGCTTTGGCAGTTTTGTGCCCTTTGTGATCGCCGAGTTTGTGGTGGCCGTGGCCAACAGCATGCGCTCCGGTGCCGATTCCGCCCTGCTGTACGATTCCCTCCTGATGATTGACCAGAAGGGGCGGTACCATCATACCGAGGGGCGCTCGTTCTTCTACGCCCGGATCGGCTGTTCCATCTCTGCCGTTCTGGGGGGATTGCTGGCCCTGATCTCCTTAAGGCTGCCTTTTTATCTGAACCTTCTGTCCGCCCTGCTGATCCTGCCGGTGGTGATGTCCCTGCGGGAGCCGGAACAGGAGAGGTTGAGAACCGGGAAAAAGCCCTTCCAGGATATTCTGCGGATTTTTCTTTTCAGTTTCCGCCACCCGCTGATGCGGCACCTGATCCTGTTTTGCGCCCTCATCACCACCATGGGAATCGTGGGGATCTGGTCCTATTTCCTCTATTACACCCGCCTGGGGATCAGCGTGGGATGGTTCGGCGTGCTTTTCGCCCTGTTTCAGTTTTTATCCGCCGCCGGTTCCCGTCATGCCGACGGGATCTTACGTCGGGCGGGTTTTCCCCGTACCCTGATGTTGTTCGGCCTGATCAGCATCAATTTTCTGCTGCTTTCCCTGGTGGAGTCGCCGGCAATGATCCTGGTTATTTTACTCAATGCCTACCTGTGGGGAAGTTCCTTTCCCTTTTTTCTCACCCGGATGAATGACCTGATCGATTCGAAGATCCGGGCCACGGTGCTTTCCGTGGCCAACATGGTCCGCAGCCTGCTCTTCGTGATCCTGGCCCCCCTTTTCGGGGCCATCGTCAATGCCCGGTCACTGTCCGGCGCTTACCTGTTTTTGGGAATCCTGGGCATCACCTCGTCGATTCTGTTCATTCACCGGATCCTTTCCCACCAGGACCTGCGGGGTACCACCATCACTTTCTGAGGTTCCGGCCTGGGAATTTTTTATTGATGTCCCGCCGGTCATCCGCCGGTGCGATGAATTCGGCGATTTTTTTCGCTGTTACTGTTGACAGTAACAATTGGAGAGTGTAGGATATGGACACCATGGGCAGAACCCTTTGCATCCAAAACCTGGTTTTCACTGCCTGCCGGTATTTCTATCGGGCGGTTCCCTCCGCCTGAACGTACCCCGATTCCCCAACATACCAGATTTTGAACCAAGGTCCGCGCCGGGCCGGTCTTTACCCCCGGATCGCGGAAGAATTCCGAATTGATCATATCCAGGAGAAAGCATGAAACTGACAACCATACGCCGCCGTATCGACCGTATCGACAACCGGATCCTCCGGCTGTTGGAACAAAGGATGCGCCTGGCACTGAAAACAGGGGAACGCAAATCATCCATCCCCGATTCCCGGCGGGAAGGGGAGGTGTGGCAGAATCTCCAGCGGCATTGCGGGGATTTGATCCGCCGGAGTTTTCTGACCCGGTGGTTCCGACTCATCATCGAAGAGAGCAGATGGCTGCAGCAGCGGTATCGGTCCGGGCAAAAGCCGGCAGGCGGCGGGAATCCGCCGGAGATGCAAAAAGGAGATCGGAGATGAGAATCGCGGTGATTGGAGGGGGGGGGATGGGCCGCTGGTTTGCCCGCCGTTTTGTCCCAAAGAGGGAGGTGGCGGTATATGATATCCAACCGGAAAAGAAAAGGATTCTCAGGGAGATTCATCCCCTGGGGCATCTGTCGGAATTGGGGGATTTTACACCCGATATCCTGCTCAATGCGGTGGATATCCGGAATACCATCGGGGTTTTCCGGTCTGCAACCCCCCATTTAAAAGGGGATTGCATCCTGGCGGATATCGCCTCGATCAAGGGAGAGCTTCCCCGGTACTATCAGGACTGCGGTTTTCCCTATCTCTCCTTTCATCCCATGTTCGGGCCGGGATTCAACCATGGTCAGCAACGCAGGGAGAATGTGATCATCATCTCTGAATCCGATGAAAGAGCCAAGCGGTTCCTGATTGATTTCTTTCAGGAATACCCGGTTACGATCCATGAACTGCCATTTTCCCGGCATGACGCGCAGATGGCCCACTCCCTCACCCTTCCCTTCGCTTCCTCCATCGTTTTTGCCGCCTGCATGAAAGGAGGGCAGGTCCCCGGCACCACCTTCGCCCGGCATGAAGGGATGGCCGCCCGCCTGTTGCGGGAAGACGATCACCTGCTGTCGGAGATATTGTTCAATCCGCATTCCGTGAAGCAGCTGGACCGGATCGGTTCCCGATTGCAGTTCCTGAAGCATATTATCATGGGGCGGGATTACCCGGAGGTCCGGAGGTTTTTAGGACAGCTCAGGGAGAACCTGGAGAAGAGGAAAGGGTTTTAAGTTTTGGATTTTGAATTTTGGATTTTGGATTTGTTTCGGATTTCGAGCTTCGGATTTCGGATTTATCCCGGTTGGGGTTCGAATCGCGTTGTGAATAATTCTCTTGTGAATAGAAAGATTACCAGGGAGGTGGGTGGAAGAAAAAGAATGGCTGGGAAGCAGGGGTGAGAAATTTTGGATTTTGAATTTTGAATTTTGGATTTGTTTCGGATTTCGAGCTTCGGTTTTCGGATTTTTCCCGGTTGGGGTTCGAATCGCGTTGTGAATAATTCTCTTGTGAATAGAAAGATTACCAGGGAGGTGGGTGGAAGAAAAAGAATGGCTGGGAAGCAGGGATTCGAACCCCAACTCTATGATCCAGAGTCATATGTCCTGCCAATTAGACGACTTCCCAGTCCATTAACGTGGAAATTATACAATTTATTTGGATTCTGTCAAGTTTTCCCCTGGGGGTTTTGGAAAAAAAGCCCTCGGAAGGACCTGAAATTCGTCCTTTCGGTGATTTTTCCCTTCCGAAGGGTTTCCTTTTGGTTCATCGATATTGGCTCATAAAAGGATTGATTTTAGTGGGTAGATGTGTTAAATTTTGATGTAAATTTATTGCCGGGACGGGCAGAATCATGAGGATGCAAAACCGGATCATCCATAAAAGGATCCATTCTTTCTGGGGGATACAACTCCGGCTGACCGATACCATCATCATCGGTTCACTGGTTTTGTATACCATCTTGAACCTGATTTACCGGTTGCGCCTGGAGGAATGGGCCAAAAACATCATTTCCAACCTGGTCATCCTGGGGGGATACCTGGCCTGCGTGTATTTTTACCAGCACAGCAAAAAGAGAATCCTGCGTTTTTTGATCCGGACCGCCTCGGTGCAGGTGCTTTTCCTGTACCTGTTCAGCGCCGTCCATGACTACCAGCTGCTTTTTTCCTACTGGAAGGATCCGCAGGTGATCGTCCTGGAAGAGACCATTTTCGGAATTATCCCCAATCTGTTTTTGCAGCAGTATGCCGTTCCCCTGCTGACCGAGATCATGATGTTCGCCTATGTGCTGTACATTCCGCTCTATCCCGTTCTGGCGGCCCTGATCTTCTTCAAATTCGGGGAAGATCATTTTGAATACTACCTGCTGCTGCTGGCCGGCATCAACACCCTGTGCAACCTGGGTTTCATCGTCTATCCGGTGGCCAGCCCCTACTGGTGGGAGCCCCTGAAAGAATCCTACCAGCTGCCCATGCGGGGGTATCTCTTTACCCGGGTGGGGGAGTTTATCCGCACCCACATGCACCAGGCCGGCGGTTCCCTCCCCAGCCCCCACTGCGCCATCGCCACGGTGATGTGGTACTTCTCCTACCAGGTGGGGCGCCGGCTGTTTTATATCCTGACTCCCTTCATCATCATGATCTACGTTTCGACCGTATTTTGCGGGTATCATTACACCACCGATGCCGTCATCGGCATTATGGCCGGGCTGCTGATGATCCTGGTATCGCGTCCCTATTTCCAGCGGATGCAGAAGCAGAACGTTCCAAAAGGATAACCAGACGTTGAAAAAGCGAGTACTGATCACCGGCGCCAACGGCTTCATCGGCTCCCACCTCTGCGAGTACTTTGACCGCCGGGGCTGGAAAGTCTTCGGAGTGTGCCGGAAAACCTCGGATCTACATTTCCTGGAGGGGATCAACGTGACCCGGATCACCGGCGATCTGCTGGATCCCGGCGAAATAGAATTTCCGGAAAACCTGGACGTGCTGATCCACAATGCCGCGGTGGCCGATGACAACGCCTCTGCGCGGGAATGCCGGGAGGGCATCTTCACCCTGACCCGGCGGCTGGTGGAAGCGGTCAAATCTCTCCGGATCAGACGGTTTGTTTACATATCCTCGGGCCTGACCCTGGGCTATTGCCGGGAGGATATCTCCGAGGACCACCCCGGCAAGTGCACCCGATCGCTGCCCTATGCCCGGTTCAAGAAGGAAACCGAGGATTACCTGATGGCCCTGCATCAGGAGGAAGGATTCCCGGTGGTGATCCTGAGACCCGGAGATGTGTACGGACCGCGGGACCGCACCTCCTGCCTGGCCATGCTGGACGGCCTGACCGGGGGAGTCCCCATGATCGTGGGCGACGGGAAAACCCGCTTCGCCTACTGCTATGTGGGGAATCTGGCCCAGGCGGCCTTTCTGGCCGCTACCGGAAAAGACCTGAACGGCAAGGCCTTTACCGTGACCAACGGGGGCGGGCTGACCTGGGGGGAGTTTTTCGGAGGATTTTACCGCGAACTGGGGAAAAGGCAACGGGTCCGGGTTCCCGGGAGCATGATGTATCTGATCGCCCGGGTCAACCAGCTGATCGCCGGATTGTTTCCAGGCTACAAACCTTCGGTCAATCTCTACCGGTACCGGCGAACCGTCCGCAATACCACCTATGATATCCGCCGGACGATCGAAGAGCTGGGGTATCGACCCGATACCGATGTCCATGAGCAGATCCGGAAGATCGTCGAGTGGTACCTCCGGGAGAAAAAGCACCGGGTTCAAAATAAAGCAAAGGCATAACAATGATTAAAATCATCGGTAAATACATCAAGTTCAATTATCCCGATTCGGTGATCTACCTGCTGCTGATGATCGGGTTCACCCTGATGATCACGGTGTTCAATTACCAGTTCCGCCACAAGCGCATCCAGGGGTATGCTGCTTATATCCGTTATTTCGTCTCCTTCTTTTTTTTCCTGTTTCTGCTTCCCTTCCTGTTTATCCTGTTTTTTGTCGACCGGCCCGGTCGCTACCTGCAGGAGGTGGGATTTACCTTCGGCGATGTGGACAAAGGACTGATCTTCCTGCTGATCGGATTGCCCCTGGTATACCTGATATCCCTGTTCAGTGTCAAAAAAGAGGACATCCAGGCACAGTATCCCTTTTCCAAGGAAGCCTGTCAAAGTCCCGGTCGTTTTGTCCTGTACGAAATCTGCTATGCGGTTTTTTATTACTTCGCCTGGGAATTTGTTTTCCGGGGGTTGATCCTTTTTACCCTGCTGGAAAAGAACGGTTTTCTGATCGCGGTTTTCATCCAGACGGTGCTGTCCACGGTGTACCACATCGGCCATCCCAAGTCCGAGATAACCGGGGCCCTGGCGGGGGGAATCATCTTTGGCGCCGTGACCTTCTTCAGCGGCTCCTTCTTTTATTCCTTCGTCCTGCATGCCTTTCTGGGGATCAGCAACGACACCCTGCTTTACCTCAGAATTCACCGTCCCAAGGTGGCGCCGTGAGGGTGTTTCTGACCGGCGCCACCGGGTTTGTGGGGTCGGTCCTGGTTCCCAAACTGCTGAAAATGCCCTCCCTGGATCGCCTGAAAATCCTGAAGCTTGCCGGCGAACCGGTGCCCGAATCATGGAACCATGACCGGGTCCAGGTTATCGAATCCGATCTGCTGAACCGAAAACAGCTGATCGAAGGGATGACCGGCGCCACCCATGTGATCCATCTGGCGGGACTGATTTCCTATCGACAGGCGGATGCGAAGAAGCTGGAGGCGGTAAATGTGGGGGGGGTGGAGAATATCATCGCGGCCTGCCTTCAACACCGGATCCGTCGGCTGGTGCATATATCCAGCGTGGGAGGCATCGGATTCCACCCCGATGGAAGGGCCGCCGACGAGGAGGTGCCCTTCAACTGGCCCCGCCATTTTCATTATATGACCACCAAGTATCGCGGACAGCAGGTGGTCCGGGAAGCCATGGAAAAAAACGGCTTGGACGCGGTGATATTGAACCCCGCCTCGATCATGGGACCGGGAGATCCCAATCCCGCCACTCCCCACAACCAGCTCTATCATCGACTGTTCAAAGGCCGGATGATCGGCTCCTTTTCCGGCGGACTGGCGGTAGTGGATGTACGGGATCTGGTGGCCATCATCCTGAAAAGCCTGACCAAAAAGTCCTTTGCCCACGATCGGTACCTGGTGGTCGGTCACAACATCCGGTACCCGGATCTTTTGCGGATGATGGGAGAGATCGCCGGCAAGAAAGTATATCCCTTCCGGGTGCCCGCCTGGCTGATCACCCTGGCCGGGGGGCTGAGTGAACGGGTCTGCCGGCTGCTGGGTACCCGGCCCCTACTGACCTACTCCTATGGGAAGATCTCCGGAATGACCGGTTTTTACGACCACCAGAGGAGCATCCGGGAATTTCACCACCGCTATCTCCCGATGAAGACCACCATCCAGGACAGTTGCGAGTATTACCGGTCCCGTTTCCTTTCATAGGATTTTTCAGAGAAGCTTCCCTTTGCCCGCCGGCGATCCCGCCCCAAAAGATGGAATTTCCTTTGAAATTTTAACCGGGATATACTATTATTGGGTACAGATAGCAGCTTGGGGATTCACCGAGGTGCCCCCCGATATGGACAGGTTAGCGAGGCGATTTCCATTCATTCTCCTGCCGGTGATCCTCACTCTGACTCTTGCCGCCCAGGATATCCGGTTCAAAAGCCTCTCCCTGGCCGAAGGACTCTCCCAGTGTTCCATCAACTGTATCGTCAAGGATGAGGCGGGATTCATGTGGTTCGGCACCCAGGACGGCCTCAACCGTTACGACGGGTACCGCTTCAGGATATTCAAAAACAATCCGGAGGATCCCCATTCCATCTCCGACAATTATATCCTGAGCATCGACAAGGACGAACGGGGGCAACTGTGGATCGGAACCGAGGACGGCCTGAACCACTACGATGCCTTTACCGAGCGGTTTACCCGCTACTACCATCAGCCGGGGGATTCTTCGTCGCTGCTCAACAACCAGATCCAGTCGCTGTATACGGACCCCGGCCGGACCGGAATTCTCTGGGTCGGTACCGGTACCGGGCTCATGAAGATGGACACCGCCACCCGCCGGTTTGAGCGGGTGCAAAGCGGACCGGAGGTTTCCCATCCCCTGATCGGGCAACAGATCAATGCCATTTACCGGGCCCCTTCCCGGCCGGACTGCCTCTGGATCGGAGCCGAACGGGGATTGTACGCCTATGAAACGGAGAGCAACCGGTGGACCCTCTACCAGCATCACCCCAAAAATCCCAGTAGTCTCTCCCACAACCAGGTGCGGTGCCTCTACGAAGCCCCATCGCGACCGGGGATCTTGTGGGTGGGCACCACCGGGGGATTGGATGCCATCGACCTGGAACGGGAAGTGATCGATCCGGCGATTTTCGGCGCCCCTCGGGATTCGACGGGGATTCGACGGCACCAGGTACGGGACCTTCTCGAGTCTGTGGAGCAACCGGGACTGTTGTGGATTGGAACCTTTGGCGGCGGGGTCAAGCGTCTGGATCTGAAGGCCGGGGAGACCGACCGGTTTCAGTATCAACCCAGTGATCCCTACAGCATCAGCGACAATTTCATCCTCTGTTTCTGGGAAGATGAATCCCGCCTCCTGTGGATCGGAACCGAGATGGGCGGGGTCAACCAGTATCACCAGTCCACCAAGAATTTCGAGCTTTATCAGCACCTTTTTCCCTACGATACCGACAGCCTCAGCCACCGGATCGTGCGCGCCGTCTGCTCTTCTCCCCGGGATCCCCGGGTCGTCTGGGTGGGCACCTACGGCGGGTTGGACCGGCTGGATCAGAAGACCGGCACCATTACCCATTTTACCCACCGGGCGAAAGATCCGGAAAGCCTGAGCAGCAACCTGGTGCGCTCCGTACTGGTGGACCGGGAGGAACGGGTCTGGGTCGGCACCTACGACGGCGGACTGAACCGTTTGCGGACCGACCACAACGGATTCATCCATTACCGCCACGTCCCCGACGACCCCGACGGCCTGGGCAGTGATTATGTCCGTTCCATCTGTCAGGATCCGTCGGGACGGCTGTGGATTGGAACCATCGGCAGCGGTCTGCACGAGTTCAGGGAATCGGAGGATGCCTTTGTCCGGTATTCATACGATCCTTCCCGGCCGGAGGGAATCAGCAGCAACCGGGTCTATTCGATCTGTCCGGATGGGGAGGATTACCTGTGGCTGGGCACCTCTGAAGGATTGAACCATTTCCACAAGGATACCGGCCGGGCCCGGGTCTATCGAAATGATCCCGGGAATACCCGGAGCCTGGGCAACAACCTGGTGATGTGCATCACCCGGGATCGGAGCGGCAGACTCTGGGTGGGTACCTGGGGCGGGGGACTGAACCTTTTCCATCCCCGCTCGGGATCCTTTACCCGGTATACCAAGAAAGACGGCCTGGCCAACGATGTGGTTTACGGTATTCTGGAAGACGGCCAAGGGAATTTGTGGGTGAGCACCAATTACGGGATATCCCGGTTCGATCCGGCCTCGGGGAGTTTCAAGAATTTTGACGTTACCGACGGGCTGCAATCCAATGAATTCAACTCCGGGGCTTATCACCGGGGCCGGGACGGGAAAATGTATTTCGGGGGGATCAACGGCCTGACCGCTTTTTACCCGGACCGGATCCGGGAAAATACCCATGTTCCGCCGGTGGTGCTGACGGATTTCAAGGTCGCCAACCAGGAGATCACCATCGACCCGGAAGGCGAACCGGCAGCGTTGTTGAGCCGGTCCATTATCTATACCGATGCGGTCCGTCTGTCCCACCGGCAGAATCTCATCACCCTGGAATTCGCCTCCCTGAATTTCTTGTCCCCGGAAAAAAACCAGTACGCCTACCGGTTGGAAGGATTGGAAAAACAGTGGAACCGGGTGGGCAACCGCCGCTACGTCACGTACTCCAACCTCTCTCCGGGTCGTTATATTTTCCGGGTACGGGGTTCCAACAACGACGGAATCTGGAATCGCAGGGGCACCACCCTGCAGATTACCATCCAACCGCCCTTCTGGGCCACCTGGTGGTTCCGTTTGATGGGAATTCTGCTGCTGGTAGGACTGGTTTACGGAATCCTCACCCTGCGGACCCGGACCCTGACCCGGCGAAAGCGGGTCTTGGAACAGCTGGTCAGGGAAAGGACCCGGATGCTGACCCGTCAGAACCAGGAACTGGAACGGTTGTCAATCGTGGTACGGGAGACCGATAATGGAGTGGTGATCATGGATCACGGCGCGAATATCCAGTGGATCAACGAGGGATTCGTCCGGATGTTCGGGTACAATTACCGGCAGCTCCTCCGGGAAAAGGGTAAAAATTTCCGGGATTTCTCCAGCCGGGAAGATATCAAATTCCTGATCGATGAGTGCCTGGAAAATCGCAAAACCGTGACCGCCGAAATGGAAAGCATGACCCGGTCAGGGGAAAAGAAGTGGATCCAGGTCACCCTTACTCCCGTAATCAGCGACAAGAACCGCATTCGGCAGCTGATTGCCATTGCCTCCGATATCACCGATCTGAAAAAAGCCCATGAACAGGCCAAAAGGGACCGGTTGGCCGCCCAGAAGGCGAATCTGGCCAAAAGTGATTTTCTGGCCCGGATGAGCCACGAGATCCGCACTCCCATGAATGGTGTGATCGGTTTCACCGAGATGCTGATGCAGACTCCCCTCAATCGGGAACAGAAGGATTATCTTAAAACCATTACCCGCAGCGGCGAAGCCCTGTTGAGATTGATTAACGATATCCTGGATTTCTCCAAGATTGAGGCGGGAAAGATGAGCCTGGAAATCATGGATTTCGATCCGGAACTGATGGCCTACGACGTCTGTGATATCATCGCTCCCCGGGCGGAAAACAAAAACATCGAGGTGATCTGCAACGTGGGGGATACGGTCCCCGATTTCATCCGGTCGGATCCCGGCCGGTTTCGCCAGGTCCTGATCAACCTGATGGGAAATGCGGTCAAGTTTACGCGAAAGGGGGAAGTGGAATTGTCGATTGAGGTGGACGAGGAAACGGTCCGCAGACTTCGGTTGCACATCCGGGTGCGGGATACCGGCCGGGGCATCCGGGAGGATCAGATTAACCGGATCTTTGACGTTTTTACCCAGGCGGACGGGTCCAGTGACCCGGATTACGGCGGTAGCGGACTGGGACTGGCCATCTGCAAGCAGATCGCCCGTCGGATGAAGGGGGATATCCGGGTGGAAAGCCGTCCGGGAACCGGCAGCACATTTCATTTTACCGCCTGGGTGGACAAATCCCCCCGCCGGGTAGGGACGGTACCCCGGGGCCCCTCCCTGAAGGGAAAAAAGGCGCTGGTCCTGGACGACAACCTCAAGAATCTGGGCCTTATCGCCCATATCCTGAAAAGGCAGAAGATGAGAGTACGGGAAATATCCGATGCCCGGGAAGCCGTCGAAGCCCTGCAGAAAATGTACCAGGAAGAGGGATGCGATATCTGTATTATTGATATCCTGATGCCCGGCTGCGACGGGTATCAGGTGGCCCGCCGCATCCGGGAATTGCCCACCTCCCTGTCCCAGATACCCCTGCTGGCCCTGTCCTCCTCCATCAACAGCCAACTCAAGACCTACAAGGATGCCGGTTTCAACGGTTTTTTACCCAAACCGGTCCAGAGGAGAAAACTGATCGAGATGGTGCGAAAACTGGTTTCCGGTCGGAAAGGCGAGGGGGATGAAAAGATTCAGACCCAGTATTCGGTGGTGGAAGAAAGAAAACATTCCATCCATATCCTGGTGGCGGAGGACAACCCCATCAACCAGAAACTGGCCCGTCACCTTCTGACCAAAGCCGGTTACCGCGTGAGCCTGGTGGATAACGGAGCCGATGCCTGTGACCGGGTGAAGAAAAATCCGACCCGGTACGACCTGATCCTGATGGATGTCCAGATGCCGGGGATGGATGGCCTGCAGGCCGCCGCCAAGATCCGGGAAGCGGGACTGACCAAACTGCCCATCATCGCCATCACCGCCGAGTCCATGAAAGGGGACCGGGAAAAATGCCTCCAGGCGGGGATGAACGATTACATATCCAAACCGATCAAACGGGAGAAGGTTTTCAAGCTGATCAAGAAATGGTGTCTGAAATAGACCGCCGTTTTGGTCTTCGGTTGGTTTTTTTTATCCCCCCGACCTGATACAATGGGATGTGGAAGTTTTGACGAGAGGGGGGACTGGATGATCCATGATCAACGGATATAACGGACTGGGCCTGGATATCGATTTGAGCACGGGGAAGATCCGAGAGATCGGGATCGCCGATACGCTGATCAAACAGTACGTGGGCGGCCGGGGACTGGGCACCTATTTTCTCACACAGAATCTGCCGCCGGATACCGATCCTCTCTCCGAGCAAAGCCTGCTGGTAATTTCCGCCGGAGGCTTGGGCGGGAGTCGGGCGCCGGCGGCCGGCCGGTTTTCGGTCACCTTCAAATCCCCACTGACCGGCACCATCGCCAGCGCCAATTCCGGCGGCCGCTGGGGCAGCATCTTCAAGCGATCGGGTTTTGATATCTGCCTGATTCGGGGGCGCTCGGCGGTTCCGGTATATATCCTGATAGCGGAGGGGGATGCCCGGATCCTGGAGGCCGGGAACCTATGGGGAAAAACGCTCCCGGAGCTTTCTGAGGACCTGGCCGCTATTCACTCGAGTTCTGCGGGGATCCTGGCCATCGGCCCGGCCGGAGAGAACCGGGTGCTCTTCGCCTCCCTGATGAACGACATTCATCGTACCGCCGGCAGAGGGGGAGGGGGTGCGGTAATGGGTGCCAAGAATTTAAAAGCAATCGTGGTCAACGGCCAAAAAACCTTTGCCCCGGCCCGGCCCGAAGAATATCGAAACGGTTTGTACCAGGCGGAAAAACTGGTAAAAAATTTTCCGGTGACCGCCCGGGCCCTCCCCCAGCTGGGAACCCCGGGCCTGGTCAGACTGATCCACGCCCATGACATGCTGCCCTCCCGGAATTTTTCCAGTACCCGGCACAAAACCGGGGAGGTGATGGAAATCAGCGGGGAGAAACTTCGGTCCCGGTTACTGGTCCGGAGACGGGGGTGTTACAACTGCAGTGTGGCCTGCGGAAGGGTGACGCGGGTGAAAAGCCGAAAAGGGGAGGGACCCGAATACGAAACCATCGCGCTGCTGGGTCCCAATCTGGGGATATACGATCTGGATCGGGTCGCGGTGGCCAATTATCTGTGTAACGAAAACGGTATGGATACCATTTCTCTGGGAGGAACCCTGGCCCTGGCGACGGAACTCTTCCAGAAGGGCATCATCGGTACCGCGGATACCGGTGGAAGGGACCTGGATTGGGGTCGGGGAGAGCTCCTTATTCAGCTGACAAAAGCCACCGCCCGGCGGGAGGGTTTGGGAGAGTGGCTGGCCCGGGGCTCCCTGCGCCTGGGCCGGCAGTTCGGACGGGAAGACCTGGCCATGGCGGTGAAGGGACTGGAGCTGCCGGGATACGATCCCCGGGCTTCCCTTCATCAGGCGCTGGGGTACGCCACCTCCCCGCGGGGCGGGTGTCACCTGAAGGGAGGCTATCTGGTTTGCCTGGGGTTTTTCGGAGGGGCCAGGGAAGTCAATCGCTTTTTGGTGGATTCCGCCGCCGATCATTGCGTGGAGGCCCAGGATTCCGGATGCGTGTCGGATATGCTGGGGATCTGTCGGTTTTTGTCCTTCTCGCTGTCCGACCATGAACTGGCCCGCATCTATTCCGGTTATACCGGTCTGGATACCGGCCCGGAGGATCTCAAGGCAACAGCCCGCAGGATACAGAATATCGAGCGATCCTTTAACATCCGCGCCGGTTTCACCGCCGCCGATGACACCCTGCCGGAAAGAATGTTCCGGGAGAAGATCATGGTTGACGGTAAAAGGCGCGCCATTGATTATGACGGGCAGTTCAAGGTGATGCTCGATAAATACTACCAGGTGCGCGGGTGGGACCGGCAGGGGGTTCCCGCCCCCGTGGCCGCGGAGCCTGGATGAAAAGGATAAAGGAGGACATCATCCGGATCGGACGGGCGATGCTGGCCCTGGGGATGCAGAACAGCCACAGCGGCAATATTTCCGTTCGGTACGGCGACCAGATGTGGATCACCAAAACCGGGTCCATGAAGGGACATCTTCAGGAAAACGACATCGTCAACCCGGGGTTTTCCCAACCCCAGTACGGAATTTTCCAGGCCTCGTCGGAAACCGGAACCCACCGGCGGGTGCTGCAGACCGCCGGGGCGGCCATCCACGCCCACTCCATCTCCGCCACCCTCTTATCCTACCTGATCGATGAATTCAAGCCCCGGGACCTGCCGGGGCGGCAATATCTCGAGACGGTGCCGGTGGTCAATTTCGAGTATCCGGTGGGATCGAGGGAGATGGAAGAACAGATTCCCCGGGTACTGGAAGAACACCCGGCCATGATTATCAAAACCCACGGGCCGGTGGTACGGGGAGCCAACCTGACTGAGGCCTTTTTCCGGTTGTGTATGCTGGATTACGCCGCGGCCGTTGATTTAAACCTGCGGCGGTTGCGTCTGGCTCCTGCCCTCTTGCCCCCCCCTCCCGGTTGGCCGGACTACCAGGAGGTCCGGGACCGTCGGGATACCAGCGATGAGGAGTTGCACCGACAGTTCAAGCGGGTCGCCGCAGACCTGTTTGCCCATCGGCTCAGTCCCTTTCATACCGGTTCGATGAGCGTGCGGGACGGAAAGGAAATGCTGTATTGCCCGGGGGCTTCGGTTCCCCCCGATCTGCCGCTGGAAATACGGCGCCTCTCCCTGGACAGGGCGCCGCGGGATTTTTTTCAGGGCCTGCATCAGGCGGCCTACCGGTGCGGACATTGCCAGGCGGTTCTTTTCACCCATTCGCCCGAGGCCATGGTCCAGGGATTTGTGACCGGGTCCCGCGGGGAAGACCGGATTATTCCGATGGATGCCGAAGGAGGATACCTGTATCCCGCGATTCCGGTGGTGACCCCGGATCTGGAACCGGAAAAGATCGTGAAAGCAGCCGAACGGTACAAGATGGTCATGATCCTGGGAACGGGAGTGCTGGCCCTGGGACATACCCCCACCCATTGCCTGCATCACAGTTCATCCATCAGGAATATCTGCCTGATCCGGAACCAGCTCCTGCTGATGGAAAACCAGAAGCTCATAGAAGATATCGACCGATTTGCTGACAAAAGGGGAACCGACTGGTAGGGGACTATTTTATTCTTGACAAAAGGTCAATTTTTGGCTAAATAATGATTTTAAAAAAAGGTGTCATTTTCAATACTGCCGCAATTTACAGGGATCCAGCCGGGGTAAGGTAAAGCGGGGTGACGAGGGAATCTGCCCACCCCCCCGGTCCCGGTTAAGCGAGGTGAATATGGAAGTACAACTGCAGGAACTGATTGAAAAGGTAAAAAACGAGGGTATCCGGCACGGCCAGGAAGAAGCCCGTAAAATCATCGAAGAAGCGGAAAAAAAGGCCGCTTCCCTTGGCAAGGAAGCCCGCCGGCAGGCGGAACAGATCCGCCAGGAGGCCCAAAAAGACGCCGCCCGGCTGAAACAGGAAGCCGAGGATTCGATCAGAATCGCCCTGCGGGACCTGACCCTGAAATTCAAGAATCGAATTCAGGAACTCTTCGACGGAGTGATCCTCAAGGAAGTCAAAGAGCAGATGTCACCGGATCTTTTGCAACGGGTCATCACGGATCTCCTCGGGCGCTGGAAAGAAGACGGAGGAGAGGGGATTCAATTGAAACTCTCTCCCCCGGATCACGATCAACTGGCCGGTTATTTCCAGTCCCGCCTTTCTTCCCGTTTCAAAGAGGGGATCACGGTGAAACCACAGGCCGATATCGACCGGGGATTCGTCGTTTCCCTGCGGGATGGTTCTGTCAATTACGATTTTACCGCCGAGACCATCAGCGAAATTATCGCCGATGATATGGAACCGGCAATCAGGGAATTGCTGAAAGAGGCCAATACCGGAGGCTGAACTCCTTGGACAAATACTACTACCTGGTGGCGTCCCTGCCCCTGCTTCTGTTTGACGGCGACCGGTTCATCTCCATTGACGCCTTTCTTCAAGCCTGCCGGGAGCAGATGCCCCCGGGAGAGTACCGGTTTCTGAGGGACTGTCGACTGGATAACATGCGCCCGGCGGCGGACCTGCCCGGGGTGATGAAAAAATGGGCGCAATGGCAAAACAGCGCCACCGGACAGCTGGCCCGCCTGCGGGGCCGCCGGCTGCAACGGGAGGAAGAACCGTTTATTAATGGGACCAGCGCCGATCTGAGCCTGCAGGAAGCGGTGAAAAAGGCTTTTGAAGAAAAATCTCCCCTGCAGGCTGAAAAGATCCTTGACCGGGCCGGATGGCAGGAACTTTCACGGCTGGAGCAGGGACATTATTTTGACCTGTCTTTCCTGGTACTTTATTACCTGAAACTTCAGATTCTGCATCGCCAGGCGGGATTCACCGGGGAAAGGGGGAAAGCGAAATTCAGAAAAATCCATGACCGAATATACGATCAAGACCAACCATTGGAGAATGCGCAATGAAAAAAACGCTGGGAACGGTGATCGGAGTGACCGGGAATATGGTGACCGCCAGAGTGAATGGCAACGTCATCATGAACGAAGTGGGATTCGTCATCACCGGGGATAAAAAGCTGAAATCCGAAGTCATTCGAATCAAGAGCGATGTGGTCGAGCTGCAGGTATTTGAGATGACCAGTGGGATCCGGGTGGGAGAGAGGGTGGAGTTTTTCGGTGACCTGCTGTCGGTGGAACTGGGACCCGGGCTGCTGGGCAAGATTTACGACGGATTGCAAAATCCCCTCCCGGACCTGGCGGAAAAATGCGGATTCTTTCTTCAGCGGGGGATTTACCTGGATGCCCTGGACCGGGGAAAAAAATGGGAATTTACCCCGGCGGCCAAACCCGGGGATTCGGTGCAGCGGGGGGATATCCTGGGCGTGGTTCCGGAGGGATATTTCGAGCACAAGGTAATGGTGCCCTTCAACCTCTTCGGTCAGTACCGGGTGGTATCCGTGGCGCCGAAGGGGAAATATTCCATCGATCAACCCGTTGCCCAAGTGGAAGATGAATTCAAAAACCGGCATGATCTGACCATGTCATTTCACTGGCCGGTGAAACGGGCGGTGGATTGTTACCAGCAGCGGCTTCGGCCCGAGGAGCCGCTGGTGACCAAGGTGCGGCTGATCGACACCTTTTTCCCGGTGGCCAAGGGCGGGACCTACTGTATCCCGGGTCCCTTCGGTGCCGGAAAGACCGTCTTGCAGCAGACCACCAGCCGATACGCGGAGGCCGATATCGTCATCGTGGCCGCCTGCGGAGAACGGGCGGGGGAAGTGGTGGAAACCATCAAGGAATTCCCCGAACTGATCGATCCCAAGACCGGCAAAACCCTGATGGAACGGACCATTATCGTCTGTAACACCAGCTCAATGCCGGTGGCCGCCCGGGAAGCATCGGTTTACACTGCCGTAACCATGGCGGAATATTACCGGCAGATGGGCCTGGACGTATTGTTGCTGGCCGATTCCACCTCGCGGTGGGCCCAGGCCATGCGGGAAATGTCCGGCCGGCTGGAGGAAATACCCGGCGAGGAGGCGTTCCCGGCCTATCTGGAATCGGTCATCGCCGCTTTTTATGAGCGGGCCGGAAGGGTGGTTCTCCGAAACGGGCAGCAGGGATCGGTTACCATCGGCGGGACGGTCAGTCCCGCGGGGGGCAATTTCGATGAACCGGTGACCCAATCCACCCTCAAGGTGGTGGGGGCTTTCCACGGCCTGTCCCGGGAACGGTCCGATGCCCGCAAATACCCGGCCATCCATCCCCTGGAAAGCTGGAGCAAGTATCCCGGGGTGGTGGATGCCGACAAGACCCGCAAGGTCAAGGATATCCTGTACCGGGGCCATGAGGTCGAACAGATGATGAAGGTGGTGGGAGAGGAAGGGACCAGCATCGATGATTTCGTTGTCTATCTGAAGGGAGATCTGGTGGACAACGTTTACGTCCAGCAGAATTCCTTCGATCCCCGGACGGCCGCCGTCAGCCCCGAACGGCAGCGGCACCTGATGGATGTACTGCTGGAGGTTTTACAGTATCCCTTCAAATTCAAAACCAAAGAGAAAGCCCGTCAGCTGTTCAACCGGCTGCGGTTGAAATTTACCGATTACAACCATGCCCGGTGGATGGGAGATGAATTCAAGGACATCGAGCAGGATATCATCGGGATCCTGACCGGTCACAAGGATGAAGAGGGTGAAGCCAATGAAAAAGATCTACAGTAAAATAGACGAGATATCGGGAAATGTGATCACGGTCCGGGCCCAGGGAGTGCGGTACGGTGAACTGGCCCGGGTGAACTCCGCTTACGGCGCATCCCTGGCGGAGGTGATCAAGATCTACGAGGACCGGGTTTCTCTGCAGGTTTTTGCCGGCAGCCGGGGGATTTCCACCGGTGACCGGGTCACTTTCCTGCACCATCCCATGCAGGTTTCCTTCAGCGACAACCTGCTGGGGAGGGTTTTTACCGGCAGCGGGGAACCCCGGGACCGGGGACCGGAACTCTCGGAGGATATGATCGAGATCCACACACCGTCGGTGAACCCCGCCCGGCGGATCATTCCCAAAAACATGATCCGGACCGGGATTCCCATGATCGACCTGTTCAATACCCTGGTGGAATCCCAGAAACTGCCCATCTTTTCGGTTTCCGGAGAACCGTACAATGCCCTGCTGGCCCGGATTGCCATGCAGGCCGAGGTTGACATCATCATCCTGGGCGGAATCGGTCTGAAGTACGATGATTACCTGTTTTTCCGGGATACCCTCAAGAAAGGAGGGGCCATGAACCGGAGCATCCTCTTCGTTCATACGGCCGCCGACCCCATCGTAGAGAGCCTGATGGTACCCAATGTTTCCCTGGCCGTGGCGGAGAAATTCGCCCTGAAGGGGAAACGGGTGCTGGTGCTGCTGACCGACATGACCAACTTCGCCGATGCCCTCAAGGAGATCGCCATTACCATGGAACAGGTGCCCTCCAACCGGGGATACCCGGGGGACCTTTACAGCCAGCTGGCTTCCCGGTACGAAAAAGCGGTGGACTTCGAAGGGGCCGGGTCCATTACCATCCTGGCGGCCACCACCATGCCCGGGGACGATGTGACCCATCCGGTCCCGGACAATACCGGATATATCACCGAAGGGCAGTATTACCTGAAGAACGGCAGGATCGAGCCTTTCGGGTCACTCTCCCGGCTGAAGCAGATCGTCAACAAGGATACCCGGGAGGACCACCGGGCCATCATGGATACCATGATCAAACTGTACGCCTCCTCCAAGGAATCCCTGGAGAAAAAGTCCATGGGTTTCCGCATGTCGGACTGGGACCAGAAATTGCTGAAGTACGGCGATATTTTCGAGGCAAAGATGATGGACCTTTCGGTCAACATTCCCCTGGAAGAAGCCCTGGACCGGGGGTGGGAGATCCTGGGTCAGTGCTTTGAGCCGGAAGAGACCGGCCTGGGCAGCGACCTGATCAAGAAGTACTGGAGAAAAGCCGGATAATCCATGGCCAAGATCAAATACACCAAGAACGAACTCAAAGGGCAGAAGGATGCCCTGAAAAGGTTCCGTCGTTTTCTGCCCACCCTGATCCTGAAAAAACAGCAGTTGCAGATCGAGATCCGGAAAATCGAGCAACAGAAAAAGCAGAAGGCGCGTGACCTCGAATCCCTCATGGAGAAAACAGAACCGTGGATTGCGGTATTTGCCGAGGAGGCGGGACTGGAGAAGCTGCTCAGGATCCGGCGGGTTGACCTGGAAGCGGGCAATATCACCGGGGTGGAGATCCCCCTTTTGAAAAACATCGAATTTGCGGTGGAGGAATACGACCTGGTCCGGACCCCGCTGTGGGTCGATGCGGGAATAGAAGTGTTGAAAACCGCGGTTACCCTGAACCGGGAACTGGAAATCCTCGAGGAGCAGATCCGGCGTCTGGCCCAGGAATTGAGGATCACCACCCAGCGGGTCAACCTCTTTGAGAAAGTAAAGATTCCGGAAGCCCAGGAAAACATACGCAAGATCATGATTTACCTGGGGGATCAGCAGACCGCCGCCGTGGTTTGCGGAAAAATCGCCAAAAACAAAATTCTGAGGGAGAACCCATGATCGTCAGGATGAAAAAGATCACCCTGCTGATGATGCACCGGGAAGTGGATGCCAGCCTGAAGGCCCTGCGAAAACTGGGACTTTTGCACATTACCCAGGAGAGAGGCCATCCCTCCTCAGAGGCCCTGGCGGAGGTCAAGAATCAGCAGGGAGTTTTGAAAAAGGCCCTTAACATCCTGCCCTACGAGACTTCCCCCGCTATCGAAGAACCGGTGATCCGAAGAGAGGTACTGGACGTGGCGGCGGATATCCTCCACCTCAGTGAGGTGAGGGACCGCTACCGGGGGGAGATCGAAGAGCTGGAAAAAAAGCGTTCCAGGCTGCTTCCCTGGGGAAATTTTGATCCCGGGGATCTTGACTATCTCCGAAACAACGGGGTTGCCTTCCATCTGGTAAAGCTTACGGAACAGGATCGCTCCCGGATCCCCGATCCTGGAAAACTCTTTGTTATTTCCGGCGGGAAGGCGGCCACCCATGCGGTATGGGTGGGGGATGAATTGCCCGGTTCCCTGCGTGAACGGCGGGTGCATCTGCCGGATGGTTCACTGAACGAAATCAACCGGGAAATCGAAAAGACCCGCCGCCGGATCCGTCGGATCGACGAGAAGCTCGGAGAATACCGGAAGGAGAGGTTCCGGATCGAGTACGGATTGCAGGCCCTGGAAGGAGAAGAGGAATATTACCTGCGGCGGGCCGGCATCTGGGAAGACGATGTAATTTGCCATGTCCACGGATTTATTCCTGACCGGGACACCCGCAAGATCAGAGCCCTGGCGGCCCGACGGGGATGGGGGGTGGTGATCCGGGAGCCCTCCGGCGACGATCCGGTCCCCACCCTGACCGAAAATCCCAAATGGATCCGGATCGTTCAACCGGTCTTCAATGTGCTGGGAACGGTTCCGGGATACCGGGAGTTCGATATCAGCTTTTTGTTCCTGATCTTCCTTTCCATTTTTTTTGCCATGATCATCGGCGATGCCGGGTACGGCTTCATCTTTCTGCTGATCGCCCTGGTTACCGGGGGCAGACAGAAGGGCCGGAATCGGGAGCCGGCGATTTTACTCGGGGTGATGAGCGTGGCCACCATCCTGTGGGGGGCGGTAACCGGTACCTGGTTCGGATCGCGGGCCCTGGCCAATCTGCCCTTCCTGGAAATGTTCAAGATCGAGGCCATCTCCAGTTTCAACGACCAGAGCGGAGAGTTGATCAAAAAGATCACCTTTATGATCGGTACCGTCCATCTGAGTATCGCCCGGCTGCAAAAGTTCATCCGTGAATTTCCGGATATCCGTTCCTACGCTCAAATCGGCTGGTGGGGGATGATCCTGGGACTGTATTATCTGGTCCTCAACATCGTGCTCAACCCCCGCCTGTATACATTCACCTCTCTGCATATGGGCCTGCTGCTGGGGGGGCTGGCGGTGGTCATCCTGTTTGAGGAACAGCGGCCCGGGGTGCATTTTTTCAAAGGCCTGTTGCGGGGGCTGCTGAACCTGCCCTTGAAATTTCTGGATACCGTGGGGGCCTTTTCCGATATCATTTCCTATATCCGGTTGTTTGCCGTGGGACTGGCCACCGTGGAAATCGCGCGCAGTTTCAACGCCATGGCCCACAAGATGGCGGTGGATACCACCGGATTGATTCTGGCCGTTTTTGTGCTGATCATCGGTCATGCCCTCAATATCGCCATGAGCGCCCTTTCGGTGGTGGTTCACGGAATCCGCCTGAAAATGCTGGAATTTTCAGGCCATCTGGGAATGGAGTGGAAAGGGCATTCCTACCATCCTTTTCAGGAGAAAAAAATCATATTCAAGAAGGAGTAAACAATATGGACTTTGGACAAATTGGAGTTGCAGCTGCCCTGGCCCTGGCGGCCGTGGGTTCGGCCCTGGGCGCCGGTTCCGCCGGCATGGCCGCCATCGGCGCCTGGAAGAAGTGTTTTGCCAACAATAAACAGGCCCCTTTCATGCTGGTGGTCTTCGTCGGCGCTCCCCTCACCCAGACCATTTACGGAATGATCCTGATGGGCGCCCTGGGCCGGTCCGAAAAGGAGGCCATGATCAAGCTGGGGATCGGGATCCTGGGGGGGATCGCCATGGGCTTTTCCGCGTGGTTCCAGGGAAAATCCGGAGCAGTGGCCTCTGATGCCCTGGCGGAAACCGGCAAGGGATTCGGGAATTACATCATCGTGCTGGGACTGGTGGAAACCGTGGCCCTGTTTGTGATGGTTTTTTCCATGGGGGTTTTGTAGCCGGCCGCGCCTTTGAATATCTTTTCCATCGATACCAGTTCCCCCACGGCCTCGGTGGCGCTGTTCCAGACCGATGGAGTCCAAATCCGGGAGGAGCTGCCCGGCCGGGACCGGTTGTCTGCAGAACTGCTTCCCGCCGTGGAGCGGCTCTTGAAGAAACAGGGGTTGACCTTACGGCACATCGACCTCTTTGCCGCCGTCACCGGTCCGGGATTTTTCACCGGAATCCGTATCGGTCTGACCCTGCTGAAAGGATTCTGCTTCCGGGAATCTGTCCCCCTGGTGGGGGTCAACGGCCTGGAAACACTGGCCCATACCTGCTCGTCCCGGGAGGAGATGATCGTGGCCCTGATCGATGCCCGGAGGGCGGAGGTGTATCGGGGCGTATACCGGGGATCAGGGGAAGGGCTCTGGGAGGTTTCGGCTCCCTCACTGGTCCACCATCAACGCATCTTTTCCGGTCTCGACTTCTCCGCCGGGAGTGGAGTCTTGGTGGGCAGCGGCGCCACGGCCTACCGTGACCAAATTTTAGGGGTCGATCCGCGCATCCGCCTGTTGCCCGGCCCCGGCACCCTGGCGCTGGAGGCGGCGAAACTGGCCCTGAAAAAGTTCCGGCAGGGCTGCTACCTTCGGGATGCGGGGGACCTTTTGCCCCTTTACATCCGCCCCTCGGATGCCGAGACCGGATGAATTCCAGCCGGTCACCGGCTCCTCGGAAAAGCGATAAAAAAAATCGGATTACTTTTTGAGATTGTCCAGTTTCTGCGGAACCGCCAGTATGGCCTTGATGATGTCGATCAGCAGGTAGTAGAAAACGAAGATCAGGTAACTCAGGAAGGGAAGCAGACCGGCAAAGAGGATATAACCCGCATCGCCGGTGTTGGCTCGCTGCCAGAAGAAGGCCAGCCGCTCTCCGAAACCGCCGATGAAGTGGATGAACAAGATCACGGTGCCCACGGCCACGCCGATTCCAAAGATGATGGGAACCAGGCGTAAAAAGAGTTTGAGGAAGTAGGTAACGATGCCGATGGCTTCCTGTCCGGCGGAGCTGCTCTTGGTCAGGCTGATGGTGATGGATTTGGGATTGAAGGTCACAAGAGTGATCACCTCCAGCAGGAAAAAGATCGCCAGGCCGGAAAGGAACACTTCCAGAGATTTCAGTTGAATGGCGTTGATGATGGAATAGATCAGGATGATGAGACCTCCGATCATGGACAGAAAGGCCACGCAATCCAGAAAGGATGGAGATGAGAGCTGGCTGGGGTTGTTTTCGATCAGGGTGGCCCCGGCGTTGGAAAACCGCTTGGCGATGAACTGGATAACGAAAATCACCAGCACCCAGATGATGCCCAGCAGGAAGGCCCGGAAGGAATTGGACCGGATGGCCACCACGAAACTGAAGAGAAAGCCGATCAGGGCGGCCAGCAGCAGGCCGTAATGACCGATGCGGATCCCCCAGCGGGTGAGAAAATCCAGCAGATTCTGGCTGAAGAATTTTTTTAGAGATTCGATCAGTTTTTCGATCAGGTTCACAGCGAATAGATAAAATTCACCTTTCTTGGTTTTTGTTGCCATGACACTCCTCCTTAGATATTCTTTGCTGATTTCACTGTAAAGAAATCGATAAAAAAAGTCAAAGGAATTGGGGAATTGTTTGTCTTTTTTCCCAGATGACGGGTGCTCCCCGGATCCGGATGGTTGACATTGCCGGTTCGGTTGATTATGATGAACATGAAGTCAGCAAAGGAGGAAAAATTGAAATTCATCTTAAAATCTTTGCCCCTGGTGGGAATGGTGCTGTTTGTTTTCTGTGGTCAGGGAGGCGGGGAAAACGTGATCCGGAACCATGCCGAAATCGATCATGTGAAAGGGCAGCTGGCCAAGCTGGCGCCGGTGACAGTCGAATGTGACGATTCCGCCCTGACCGCCGATCAGAAGACCGTTTTACACAAACTGGTGGACGCGGCGCGGGTCATGGACCGCATCTTTCTCAAGCAGGTATATGCTCAAAACCCGGCGATTCTGCAGGAGCTGAAGAGCGGTGACCAGCCGGATTACGCCGTCCTGAAGGAATATTTTACCATCAATTTCGGTCCCTTTGACCGCCTGGACCAGGATCGCCCCTTCATTAACACCGATAAACCCAAACCCCTCGGGGCCAATTACTATCCGGCGGATATGACCCGGGAAGAATTTGAGACATTCATCAGCGAGAACCCCAAAATGAAGGAAGCCTTCACCTCCAGTTTTACCATCATCCGGCGGAATGCAAAGGGAGAGTTGACGGCGGTTCCCTACTCGGAGGCTTACGCCGAGGAGCTGGGAGAGGCGGCCCGGTTGTTGCGGGAAGCGGCCGAAAAAGCCGGGAACCCCACCCTGAAGACCTATCTCATGTCCCGGGCGGATGCCTTTGAGAACAACGATTACTACCAGAGCGATATGGACTGGATGGATCTGGAAGATCACCAGATCGAGATCGTGATCGGTCCCTACGAGGTGTACGAGGATAACCTGTTCGGGTACAAGGCCGCCTTTGAAGCCTTTGTTACCCTGGTGGACGCAGAGGAGAGCCGAAAACTGCAGAAACTGGAAAGCCTGGTCCTGGAGATGGAGAAGAACCTGCCGATTCCCGAGCACCACCGGAATCTTACCCGGGGCAAAAGTTCGCCCATCGTGGTGGTAAACGAGGTCTTCACCGGGGGAGATACCAAAGCCGGGGTTCAGACACTGGCCTTCAACCTGCCCAACGACGAACGGGTGCGGGAGGCTAAGGGCAGCAAAAAGGTGATGCTGAAAAATATCCTGAGGGCCAAATTCGATAAGATCTGGATTCCCATTGCGCAGGTGGCTTTGAAGGGAGAAGATTTCGGCCAGACTTCCTTTGACGCCTACTTCAACCATGTCCTCATGCATGAAATCTCCCATGGCCTGGGACCGGGTAAGATCGTGGTCGACGGCCGGGAGACCTCGGTCAACCTGGAACTCAAGGACCTCTATTCCACCCTGGAAGAAGCCAAAGCCGATGTGCTGGGGATTTACAACCTGCAATACCTGATCGATGAAGGGGTTTTCCCGGGGGAGCTGGAATCCCGCATCTATCCGACTTACCTCGGGGGGATGTTCCGAAGCATTCGTTTTGGAATCGATGCCGCCCACGGGGGAGGCAACGCCATTCAGCTGAATTACCTTCTGGAGAAAGATGCCTTTGTCTACCACCCCGAGACGGCCAAATTCTCGGTGAACCGGGAAAATATCAAGACGGCGGTAAAGGAACTGGCGGCAAAACTGCTGATGATCCAGGCCCGGGGAGATTACCCGGAAGCGGCCCGGATGATCGATGCCTACCGGAAGATATCTCCGGAAATCAAAACCGTTCTGGACAAACTGAAGGATATCCCGGTAGACATCCGGCCGGAGTATCAGGTGGCCTCGGAATAGGGTCCGAACCGGGAGCCGTAGATGAAAAGCCACGTGGTGGATTACCAGATCCACGGCGACGACATGCAGGTGGTGGAGATCGAGCTGGATCCCCGGGAAACGGTGATCGCGGAAGCCGGGGCCATGAACTGGATGGATGAAAATATCCAGTACGAGGCCAAGATGGGAGATGGTTCCCGGCCTGATGAAGGGTTGATGGGCAAACTGTGGGGGGCCGCCAAGCGGACCCTCACCGGGGAATCCATATTCCTGACCCATTTCACCAACCCGGGACCGGGTAAAGGGAAAGCCGCCTTTGCTGCCCCCTATCCGGGCAAGATCATTCCCCTCGATCTGAAGAATTTCAAGGGCAATGAATTTACCTGCCAGAAGGACGCCTTCCTCTGCGCCGCCATGGGAACCCGGGTGGACATCGCTTTTGCCCGGAGATTTGGCACCGGATTTTTCGGCGGAGAAGGATTTATTCTACAGCACCTGCAGGGAGACGGCCGGGTTTTTGTCCACGCCGGGGGAACGGTGGTCCGAAAAGTGCTCACCGGTCAGGTCCTGAAGGTGGATACCGGTTGCATCGTGGGGTTCACCGCCGGGATCGATTACGATATACAGCGGGCGGGGAACCTCAAATCCATGTTCTTCGGAGGCGAGGGGTTCTTTTTGGCCACCCTGCAGGGGACCGGAGAGGTGTATCTCCAGACCCTGCCTTTTTCCCGGCTGGCCAACCGGATCCTGAGAAGCGCACCGATACGGGGTGGAAGGAGGAGAGGAGAGGGATCGGTTCTGGGTGGCCTGGGAAATCTCCTGGACGGGGATAACCGGTTTTAAAAGTTTTGGGTTTTGAGTTATGGATGATAAAAACACAACGGATTATCATCGATTGATCGATTGCCATATACGCCAGTATAAATATGAATTGATTCTGGAGGTGAAAGGGCGCTGATAATTTTGAATCTGTAATTCGTGATTTTACATCGATAATTTTTATTCTATAATATGGTTTTTTTCTAACATTCGGATTTCGAATTTGTTTAGAATTTCGATATTCGAATTTCGGATTTAAGCCGAAAAGATTTGATATGACAACAGGGCGCTGGCCCGTTCGTTAATTCTTTAATTCGTTAATCTTTTAATACCCAATAAAAGAATAATAACTCAAAACCCAAAAACCAAAACTCAGCACTGTTTGTTCCTCACTCTTTCACTTACATCCGTAACACCAGGGGAAGCAGGATAAAAAACAGGATATACATGATCTTTTCAAAGGACAGTTTCTCCCGGTAGATGCTCTGGAAACCCCGGTATACCAGGAAGGCGATCAACAGAAAGAGGAGGATGATGAACAGGATGGGGAAAAAATCGGGGGGATTGAATTTGAGCCGGGAGAACAGCCAGCCGAAGGTGCTGGAATAAAAGAGATTTTTAACGTTAAAGAGCAGGGCCATCCCCACGTAATACAGCAGGGCGATGTACATCACTTTGCCGATACGAAGGACCATGAAGGTGATGATCAGCAGGGGGACCAGCAGGTATATTGAGAAGATGATCCGGAAATAAAGAGATTGGGAGTAGGGGGTGATCACAAAGGGGGGCTGCTCGACGGTTTGCCGGTCCTTTGAATGCCGCTTTTCCAGCCATCCCCGGTAGGTTTTGAAGAGGGGATCCAGCAGGGTTCTGCCGAAATAGGTGTACCGGTGACTGCCGTACCAGGATTGACGAAAAATGTCCGGACCGTACAGGATGATCTCGTTGATTCCGGCATGGGTCCAGATGGATATAAATCCCAGGTCCGCGAAGACCTCGTTCTGTTTGGAAAAATAATAGAGGTGAATCCGCTCCAGACGGGGGATCAGGAGCATGACATTGAGGTTTTGATTGCTGAGCCTGGCTTCGTTGAGGAGCTGGTCCTTGATATGCCGGGTCGGGGTCAGCCAGTCAAACCGGGTGACCAAGTGGCATCCCGGCTGGCCGGAGAGGGACTGCTGCATCGCCAGGAGCCAGAGTCCGTTTCGGACCAGGTAGGAAAAGACCAGGCCGGCCAGTATCAGCAGAATCACCGTGGTTTTCCGGCTCCGGCGTCCGGATTTTCGGGAATCTTCGTAGAATTCATCCCGGCCGTCGTACATGGTCTGTTGGGATTCCTTTTCATGATTTTCCATGGTTGCCTTCCGTTCCCAGATTAGCAGATTTCGATTTTTTATTCAATCGTCCCGGGATTCCCGGAATCTTTTGTATTTTATGGATTTTTTTATTAAAATATATCCTGACCCGGAACATTTCAGGATCGCTTTCGTTTAGAAGATATGAAAAATGCAAGGAGTGAAGAACCATGAAACGTCTTTACAAGAGCCGAAAATACAAGGTTATCGATGGGGTGTGCGGAGGGATCGCGGAATACTTTGACATCGATCCGGTAATCATCCGGTTGATCTTCGTCATCAGCATCGCGCTGGGAGGGACCGGAATTATCGCTTACATTATCGGGATGATTATCATCCCCCACAAGACCGGAGAGGACGCCCCGGAAGAAAAACCGGTCGCCAAGAAGGCCTCCAAGGCCAAGGCGGAAGTCAAGGAATCCGCCCCGGTGGAAAAGAAGGGCGACAGCCAGGCGGGTCTGATATTCGGAGTCGTGCTGGTGCTGATCGGGGGCCTTTTTCTGCTTTCGGAGTTTCGGTTTTTTCACGGCCCTTACTACTGGATCCGCAACCATCTCTGGGATATCCTGATCCCATCGGTGCTGATCCTGCTGGGGATCAACCTGATCGTCCGTCGCCGGTAAGCCCCTACTCCCGCCCTTTTACCGGTTGACACCATCCGGGAAATGGGTGTACCATATGGCCAGCAGAATGACGGAGACGATATAGATGTATACCAAGAAGGTGATGGAGCAGTTTCAGAAATCCTCCAACCACGGGGAAATCAAGGACGCCGACGGAATCGGGAAAGTGGGCAATCCCAAGTGCGGCGACGTGATGTGGATCTATCTGAAGATCCGGGACGATATTATCGTCGACGCCAAGTACAAGACCTTCGGTTGTGTGGCGGCCATTGCCAGCAGTTCCATGGCCATCGATATGATCAAGGGAAAGCATATCCAAGAGGCCCTCAAGGTGTCCAACCGGGCCGTTGCCGAGGCCATGGAAGGGCTGCCCCCTGAGAAAATGCACTGCTCGGTACTGGCCGAAGAGGGGATCCAGAAGGCCATCGAAGATTATCAGCGCCGGAAGGGACAGTCATAGGGTGGTCTGGATACGCGTATTCTGCCCGGTTCTCCCGGTTGTCCGGCCGAGCACCGGGAACCGGCGGACAAAAGCCGCCTCCCGTTGCTTTTTTGTTTTTTTTCCGATAGAATGATCTTCTATTCTGCAAGAAATTTACCGATCTAAAGGAGGCTTTTATGCTGAAAGAACATCCCAAGGGATTACTGGTTGCATTTTTCTCCAACATGGGGGAACGTTTCGGTTTTTATACCATGATGGGGATTCTGGTGTACTTTCTCCAGGCCCGTTATGGACTGGCCGCGGACAACGCCGGACTGATCTACAGTATTTTTTACGCATCGATTTACGGCCTGGCCCTGGTCGGGGGCCTGATCGCCGACCGGACCCGCAATTACAAGGGGGTGATCAATATCGGCATTATCACCATGTTTGCCGGGTATATTCTGATGGCCGTTCCCCGTTTGGGGCTTCCCATTACCATCCTGGGCCTGTTCACCATCGCCTTCGGCAACGGCCTGTTCAAGGGGAACCTGCAGGCCGTGGTGGGACAGATGTACGACCACCCCAAATACTCCAAGCTGCGGGATTCCGCGTTCACCATTTTTTACATGGGGATCAATATCGGGGCTTTTTTTGCGCCTTCCGCAGCCAAGGCCATCCGAAACTGGTACCTGAGCATCAATGGTCTGGGATACAACTCCGGACTGCCCAGCCTCTGTCACCAGTACCTGGACGGAACCCTGGTCAATCCTGAAACCTTCCAGCAACTGGCCGATGCGGCCAACGGCTCGCCGGTGGCGGACCTGTCCGCATTTGCGGAACGATACATCAATGCCTTTTCCACCGGCTTTAACCTGGCTTTCGGCATTGCCGCGGCCGCCATGCTGATCTCCCTGATCGTTTACCGGGTGTGGAACAAAAAATTGCCGGATGTCCGCAAAGAGGAAGAAGAAGCGAAGCGGAACGGTGAACCGGCGGTTAAAGTGCCCCAAATGTCCAAGGAAGTGGAAAAGCAGCGGCTGATCGCCCTGGGACTGGTGTTCCTGGTGGTGATCTTCTTCTGGATGTCCTTTCACCAGAATGGATTGACCATGTCGCTGTTTGCCCGGGATTACACGGTCCAGAACGTGGACGCCTTGTCCTTCATGTTTTTTGATATCATCGCCTTCCTGGGTGTCATCGGGGTGATCATCGGGCTGGTACTCCTGGTAAGAAAGAATTCAGCCAAGGTAAAAAGTCTCGCGGTATTGCTGGTCGCCGGATGCGGGTATCTCTCCTGGGTCAAATACCAGGCCTTCGATTCCTCCAATACCATCGAACCGGAACTCTTCCAGCATTTCAATCCCATCTTCATCGTTTTTTTGACCCCCATCGTCCTGGCTTTTTTTGCCTTTCTGCGCAAGCGGGACATGGAACCCACCACTCCCAAGAAGATCGGGATCGGGATGATCCTGGCGGCGGTGGCCTTCGTGCTGCTGCTGGTCGGATCGCTGGGTCTTCCCTCCCCCTCGGATCTCAACCAGGGACCTTCGCCCGACCGGGTTTCCCATTTCTGGCTGATCGGCACCTATTTTATCATCACCATCGCCGAACTCTTCCTGAGCCCCATGGGGATCTCCTTTGTCTCCAAGGTGGCCCCCCCAAGGCTGCAGGGCCTGGCCCAGGGCGGCTGGCTGGCGGCCACGGCGCTGGGCAACCAGCTGCTCTTTGTCGGGACGGTACTCTGGAGCCGGGTGGAGTTGTGGCAGGTCTGGGGGATCTTTATCCTCTGCTGCCTGGCCTCGGCCACTTTCATCTTCTCGGTTTTGAAGAAACTGGAGCGCGCCGCAGCATCGAAGTAAGAATAAGTATGTAAGATACAAAAAGGGAAGCGGTATCCGCTTCCCTTTTGTTTTATTTACGCGGAAGATCTAACCGGGGGGGGGAGGCACTTCAGCCGGGAGTGTAAAAGGCGAACCGGTTAATTCAATTTAACCGCCGTCAGTTCCCACTCCTCGTCCTGGTTTTCCACCAGCTGGTAGAGGATCCCGTTCTTCACATCGGAAGGATAGGCGGCCAAAGGGGAAGGGCGTTCAAAAGGGATCAGGGTTTTTTTGATCTCCCGGCCCGAACCGGCGTCAAACACGAAACATTCGAAACGGCCCTGGTCATGTTTCCAGGTGATCGTGTACAGGAAGTCGTCGGCCACGATCATGGCGGCAATGGCCGGCAGGTGACTGGGGAATTGCGCCCTCTGCTTCAACACCGGAACAAAGGCCCGCTGACGGGGATCCTTCTCCAGGGTTTCCCAGAGTTCATTTTTGAAATCGTCGGTGAATTTCAGGCGATCGTAATCGGTTTTTTTTACTTCGTAGAGCATTTTCCCCTGGTTGTCGAGGACGGTGATGGTGAATTCTTCGGCGGACTGGATGAAGATCCGGTCTTCAAAGGTGGCAAAGGTCAACCGGTCGGAAAATATTTTGATCGGTCCGCTGCGCTGAACCCCCCGCTTGATCCGGATCAATTCCTTGACCTTTTTCAGATCCTGGTCAAAAAGATCAATGGTGTTGTAGGCCACCCCTTCTTCCTGGGCCACCCCCCGGGCCACGTAAAAGTCGGGAAGCACCGGGCGAAAGACAAAATTCACCCCGGCGGTGGCCTTGATCATCTCCAGGAAATTCCCGTCCTTGGAAAAGAAGGAAATCCGGTTGAGGCTGTTGACCTGCAGCCTGTCCGGATGGGGAATCACGAAGACCGGGATCTGCCCGCCGGCGGTGGAAAATTCCTGGGGACCGTTCCCTTCTTTGCCGAATTTTTTGATGAGGGAATAATCCTCCCGGGAATAGATGAATACCTGAGGCCCTTCGGTCACGTAAAACCGGCTGTCATCCATGGCCAGTCCCTGGGGATTCAGTACCCCGGTGAGGGTGGTGAGCACCTCCGCCGAGAGGGGAATGGAGGTAATGAGCAATACCGCGATAAAAACAACTGCGTGCCACTTTTTCATGATTGTCTCCTTATAGAAAATATACTCTTATTCATACGGGTTTATTCACGAATGGTTTTAATGACGATGATTTTCAAGCCCGGTTATTACGTGTACAGAGGTTTGCCCGGCCCCGGGATCCGCAGGCGGGGGGAAAAATGAATTGAATTGAATCCCGGTTTCCGATATAATGAAATTCCCGGCAGGTTTAAAACGCCGGCATAAGGAGGGAATATGCAGTCGGATTATTCAAGATATTTTTCGCACAATGCCCTGGGGGTCAAAAAAAGCCAGATCCGGGAATTGCTCAAACTGACGGCCAAACCCGATATTATCTCTTTTGCCGGGGGACTGCCGGATCCGGGGATGTTTCCGGTGGACTGGATCCGCGAAGCGGCCGGCGCGGTACTCGAGAAACATGCCGCCAGCGCCCTGCAGTATGGCAAGACCGAGGGGGTAGACCCGCTGCGGGACCAACTGCTGAAATACCTGGGGCGGCAGGGCATACCGGTCAACCGGGAGCAGCTGATGGTGATCACGGCTTCCCAGCAGGGCCTGGACCTGGTGACCCGGCTGTTCATCGATCCCGGCGACGTGATACTCTGCGGTGCACCCACCTATATCGGCGCCCTGCAGGCCTTCAATTCCCAACGGCCCCGGGTAATGGGGATCGACCTGGAGGACGACGGGATCGATACCGTCAGGCTGGCTGCCCGCATCCGGGAACTGGCCGCGCAGAATACCAGACCGAAGTTCATTTACCTGGTCCCGGATTTCCAGAACCCCGCCGGGGTTACCCTCAGCGAATCCAAACGCCGGGAGATAGTCGATCTGGCCGAAGAGCATGATCTGCTGATAATCGAAGATACTCCCTACCGGCAATTGCGTTTTGAAGGAGAGGCGCCCCCTCCCCTGATCAGCCTGAACAACCGGCGGGTTCTCTCTCTTTTCACCTGCAGCAAAATACTGCTGCCGGGATTTCGTCTGGGATGGATTGCCGGTCCTCCCCAGCTGATCGAAAAACTGGTCACCCTCAAGCAGTCGGTGGATCTGTGTTCCCCGACTTTCAATCAATTCATCCTGGCGGAATTGTTTGAAAAGGGGAGGATCGAGAAACAGATCGAACGGATCCGCCAGGCGTACCGGGAGAAACGGGACCTGATGCTGGAGATGCTGCAGGCCCATATGCCCCGGGAAAAGGGCGTCAGCTGGACCCGTCCCGAGGGCGGCTTGTTTCTCTGGGTATCCCTGCCCGAGAGGGTTAATACCGGCGAGTTGTTTCAGCAGGCGATTGAGAAAAAGGTGGCCTACGTGGTGGGGGAAGCCTTCTATCCGGGAGGCGAGAAGAAGAATTCGATGCGTCTCAATTTTTCCTTTCCCACCACCGAGGATATCCGGGAAGGGATCCAGCGCCTGGGCCGGTTGATCAGGGAAAGCCTGTAAGAGGTCCCGGCCTCATGGGGACGCCAGGATCCCCGGTCCGCTTTCGGGTCCGGAATCTGACCAAGTATTATATCCAGAAAAAACAACCGGTGGCCATACTCCGGGATCTTTCCATCGACCTGTTTGATGGCAAAATCAACGGATTGATCGGAGAATCCGGTTCCGGTAAATCCACCCTGGCCCGGATTCTCATGGGGCTGGAACCCTATGAGGAGGGAAGCGTGCGGTATCGAGGAGAAGACCTGTCCCGGGTGCCTCGCAGATCATTCCTGCGGGAAAACCAGATCATGTTTCAGAATCCCTACCTGGCGGTCAATCCCTACCTGAAGATCCATCGGATTCTTAAAGAGCCGCTGGTCATCCGGAAACGATCCAAAAGTCAGATTGATGAACGGATCCGTCGTTACCTCGATCTCCTGCAGGTGCCCTCGGAGGTACTCAACCGCTATCCCGATGAACTGTCCGGGGGGCAACTGCAACGGATTGCCCTGGCCCGGACTCTGACCCTGGAACCGGAATTTGTCATCCTCGACGAGCCTTTTTCCGCCGTGGATGAGATCATGGCCATGACCCTGGTCCGTCAATTTCGGGAAATTTTTCTGGACCTGGGGATCGGCGCGCTTTATATATCCCACGACCGGGCCCGGGTCCGCTATTTTTGTCACCATATCTCCAGAATCGAGAAGGGACGGGTGGTTCCCTCCTGAGCCCTCCATCCGCCCGGCAATCCCCTTCTCTCACATGACTTTTTCAGCCGTTTACCGAAGATCCCTGGACCCGACATCTGAAAAGGGAATAAAATAAGTGCACTTGACAGCGGGGCGAAAACCACGTAAAATTGCCCATTGGTAAAAATATTTTACCGGCGGTTAAATTGAAAAAAGCCATTCGAGATTACATTATTCAGCGCTCCCGGGAGCTGTTTGGCACCCAGGGATACCGGTACACTTCGATGGAGGGGATCGCCCAATCCTGTCAGGTATCCAAGCCCACCCTGTACAACTATTTCAGCTCCAAACAGGAACTCTTCCGGGAGGTGATCCGATCTCTTCACCGGGAGATGGATCAGCGGATCATGCCATCCCTGGAAGAGGTCAGGGGCTTTGTTCCCAGACTCAGGGTCCTGATCAAAAAGAGCCTGGTCTTTACCGAGGAGAACCGGGAGATGATCCGGGTCCTCCTTTTCGACGCCTACATCCACTTTATCAACGAAAGCATTCAGAGCGGGGAGAGCCCCGAGACCGCCTTCCAGAAACAGGGATGTCTGGTGCGGGAACATATGGACCGGCAGATCAGATTGCTCACCGGTTGGCTGGATCAGGGAGTGCGGGAAGGGACGGTAATTCCGGAGCGGGACACCCGTCTGATGGCCCACGCTATTTTGGGGACGATCCGGGAATTTTTGCTCCTGAGGATTTTCAACCATTACCCGGATCAAAACTGTGATGATATGGCCCGAGAGATACTCGAATTTATCACCAGAGGAATTTTGAAGGAGGAAGCATGATCAAGAAAACCTGGTTGACAATACTGTTCACGGGAATGGGAATTTTCCTGGCGGCCTCGGAGCCCGTTCCCCTGACCCTGAAGGAAGCCGAACAGATGGCCCTGAAACACAATCCGGAAATCACCCGGGTGGAGAACCACCTTCAGCAGGCGCGGATCGGGACGCGGCAGAGTATCGCCGCCTTTTTCCCCACTATCGATCTGAGCGGACAGCGGATCCTGGACGAGAAAGTGATGCGGGTGGAGTTTCCTTCTTTTATTCCCGGCCAACCCCCCAGTGAATACGAGCTGGACTTCACCAAGAATTACGAAATGACCCTGCAGGTGATCCAACCCCTTTTCACCGGTGGAAAGATCCTGTGCAACCTGAAACGAAACCTGGAAATGAAGGCCATCCAGGCGTACCTGGTGGAGGCCAAACGAAACGAGATCAAAGCCCAGACCCGTTCCACCTATTTTTCCGTCCTGCTTTTGAGAAAATCGGTGGAGATCGCCCGGGACGGGCTGGAACTGGCCACCGATATCCGAAACCAGATCCGGACCATGTACGAAGAAGGGATGGTCACCAAACTGGATCTTCTGCGGGCCGAAAACCGGATCACCGAAGTGGGCATGCGCCTCAAGGAGGCCCGTTCCAGCCTGGTGGAGGCCCAAAACAATCTGAAAACCCTGCTGGATCTGCCCTTGAACCGGGAGCTGCGGCTCACCGGGGAATTTGTTCGGACCACCTATCCCCTCAATCCGGAGCAGCTCTTTGAACAGATGAACACCGCCAACCCCCTGCTCAACTCCCTGGAAAACCAGGTGAAGGTCTCCCAGTATGGAATCCGGCAGGCCTACGGGAATTTTCTGCCCAGCCTTTCTCTGGCCGCCCAGTACAGTTTCCGGGGAGATCAGCTGGACGAAATCAGCGACTGGACTGATTACTATACCATCAGCCTGAACCTCTCCCTTCCGATATTCCGGGGGTTGAGTCATCACTTCAACATCGCCCTGGCCCGATCGCAGAAACAGGATTCAATGCTGCAGGAGAAGATCACCCAGCGGAATTTCACCACCCTGTTGACCAACCATCTCCAGCGGGACCAAACCCTCCGGGAGAAACTGGATTTTGCCCGGGACAACCTGTCCAATACCGAGAAGGAATTTGAGATCGCCCGGCTGAGTTACGATGAGGGACTGATTTCCTACACCGACCTGGAACAGATCCACAACAGTTTGCTGGCCGCCCAGCTGACCGCCATCCAGGCCAACTTTGAATACCATGTCAACATTTTTCAGATCGAAACCCTGGTATCCCGGGACATATTTGATCTTCAAGGAGAAAAAAAATGAAATCCAACCAGTTGATGCATATGTTGCCTGCGGTGATCCTGATCACCCTTTTGTCTTTATATTGCGGGGGACCCGAATCCGGTGCCCCGGAGTCAACCGACACCGGTCCCGCCCGGGTCGCTTTCCAGGTGGTCTCCGGGCCGGCCCGGACGGACTCCATCTCAGAGTATTACGATTATGCGGGAACGGTCCGGTCTTACCAGAATCAGGTTATTATTCCGGAGGTGGCCGGTCGTATCACCCTCATGGCCCGGGAAGCCGGGGACCCGGTACAGCAGGGGGAATTGCTGTTTCGGATCAACGATGTGATCTACCGTTCCCAGTATGAACAGGCGGAAGCGCAGTTGAAGTCCGCCCGGATCGCCTGCGAGGATGCCCGGAAAAACCGGCAACGGATGGAAAATGTATACCGGAAAGAAGGGGTCTCCAAGACCCAGTACGAGCAGGCGGTCAAGGCACTGGAAATGGCGGAAAACGCCCTCAAGCAGGCCGAAGCGGCCTACCGGGTGGCCCGGTTCAATATGGAGAGCACCGCGGTAAAGGCGCCTTTTTCCGGGGTGGTGACGGCCCGGAACAACCAGGAGGGGGATTACATCAATCCGGCCATGAGCATGGGGGTCTATACCCTGGAGAATTACCGGAGAGTCTACGTGGACGTGGACGTTCCGCTCACCGAAGCCCGGGACCTGGAACGGAATATGCCGGCGGATATACTGCTCAACTCCAACCCCCTGGAGGCCCGGATTCTCAGCATCAACAAGAAGACCGATCCCCGCTCATCTTCGGTTTTGCTGACCCTGGTGGCGGACAACCCTGAAAAAGAGGTTCTGCCGGGCCGGGTGGTAACCGTCCGGGTGCACTATCGACAGGTGGACAACGCCGTGGTGATTCCCGCCGACGCCCTGCTGGAGGAAGATGTGGTCTTTGTCAGGGAGAAAGACCGGGCCCGGAAAAGAACGGTCTCGGTGGGATTGGTCAACGAACGGTTTGTGCAGGTGGTTACCGGTATTGAAGCGGGTGAATCGGTCATCTACGAGGGAAATTTCGGCCTCTTTGACGGGGCTCCGGTCGAGGAGAAGAAGTAATGGGACTCTCCAGTTTTTCGGTCAAGAAGAAAGTAACCATCACCATGCTTACCCTGATCATCGTGCTGATGGGGAGCATTGCCTTTATCCGGCTGGGAGTGGATTTTTTCCCGGAAATCGAGTTGCCCACCATCTCGGTGGCCACCGCTTATACCGGCGCTTCTCCGGAGGATATCGAAGAGATGCTTACCCGGCCCCTGGAGAAATTCATCAGTACGGTCAGCAACGTCAAACAGGTGAGTTCCAACTCCAAGGAAGGGGTCAGCATTATCAACGTGGAGTTCGAGTGGGGAACCAATCTGGATTTTGCCGCCCAGGACATCCGGGAAACCATCGGCATGTACCGGAGTTTTCTGCCCGACGACATCCAGGACCCGGTGGTGATGAAATTCAGCATGGACGCCATGCCGGTGATGATGTACGGCATCCGGGGTGACCGGCCGGTGCCGGAGATCGAACAGCTGGTGGATGAAGACCTGGCCGCTCCCCTGGAGCGGATCGAGGGAGTGGCTTCGGTGATGGTGTTTTCCGCTGAACGGCGGGAAGTCAAGGTGATCCTGGATCAGGAAAAGATCGCCCGGCTGGGGATATCACCGGATCAGATTCTTCAGATTATCCGCATGGAAAACGTCAACCAGCCCGCCGGTCACATCGTGGAGCAGCACACCGAGTATATCATCCGAACCGTGGGGGAGTTTCCAGAGATCAAAATGATCGAAAAGATTCCGGTGGGCTACACCCGGGAAGGGACGCCCATCAAACTCTCGGAAGTGGCCCGGGTGGAATTCGGTCTCAAGGAAGTGAAAAACCTCATGTCCATGCATGGTAAAAAAGGGGTGATGCTGATCGTGACCAAATCATCGGGGGCCAATTCGGTCACCGTGGCCCAGGAGGTCAAGGAAGAGATCCGGGAACTGGAGAAGTATCTGCCCGAGGACGTGGAACTGTTCATCGCCATGGACATGTCCGAGGCCATCGTGCAGAGTGCCCAGGGCACCGGTGTGACCATTATCCTGGGAGGGATCCTGGTGATCGCCCTGATCTTCATGTTCCTCTCCAGCTGGCGTCCCACCCTGACCATTGTCATCTCCATTCCCCTCTCGATTATCGCCACCTTTATCTCTTTTTACGTGGCGGGGTATACCCTCAACCTGATCACGTTGATCGGGCTGGGCCTGGGAGTGGGAATGCTGGTGGATAATTCCATCGTGGTGATTGAGAATATATTCCGTCACCTGGAGGAAGGAGAGGACGCCGACAGCGCGGCCATGTCCGGGGCCCGGGAAGTGAGTATGGCCATTACCGCCTCCACTCTGACCACCATCGGCGTTTTCTTCCCCATGCTTTTTGCCTCCGGGGTGATCGGGAAGCTGACCCAGGCCCTGGCTCTTTCGGTCTGTTTTGCCCTGGTGTCCTCCCTGTTCGTGGCCCTGACCATCGTTCCCATGCTGACTTCGGTTCTCTTCCGGGGGATCGACCCGGAGAAACTGCAAAACAGCACGCGGAGAAAATCCTTTGAAAAGTACAAGGCATTCTACCAGAAGCTGCTGGTCAAGGCCCTCCGGCACAAGGGGAAGGTATTGGCCGGAGTGCTGGCCTTGCTGGTTCTCTCCCTGGTCATGTTGAATTTCGCCGGGTTTGAGTTCATGCCCACCACCGATCACCCCATGCTGCTGATGAAGCTGAAACTGCCGGTGGGAACCGACCTGGATACCACCAGCCGGATTGCCAAGGAGGTGGAAGCCAACCTGATGGCCCGGGAAGAAATCCTCACCGTCGGGGTGATCGTGGGGGTGGACGAACAGGACACCGGAGGGGGTGGATCCGAGGAATTTAACCCCCAGGGCGCCCATGAGGCCATTTTCTGGGTGCGACTGGTTCCCAAACTGGAACGGAAGTTCACCGGTCCCGAAATCGGCCGGCAGATCAAAAACCAGATGCCTCCCTATGCCGGGGGAGAACTGGAGATCATGGACATGAGTCAGATGATGTCCGGCGGCTCCAGTTATCCCATCGATGTCAAGATCAAGGGAGACAGCTTGGAGATGCTCAAGCAGCTGGCCCAGATTACCCGCAAGGCCATGGAACAGGTCGAAGGATTCAGTGATGTTCACACTTCTTTCCAGGAGGGCAAGAAGGAGATTCATATCGAGGTGGATCGCGAAAAGGCCTATCTCCTGGGTCTGACCGTTTATGACGTGGCTTCCACCGTCCACACCTACACCCTGGGCAAAGCCTATTCGAAATACACCGAACAGGGCAAGGAATATGATATCCGGGTGCTGATGGAATCCCAGGACCGTCGAACCCTGCGGGATCTGAAGAATTTTCCCATCGTCACCCGTACCGGGAATACCGTCTACCTGGGGGAGGTGGCGGACCTGACCCTCGGCGAGGGTCCGTTGCGGATCGACCGGGAAGACCAGGTACGGAAGATTTCGGTCCTGGCCAATATCCAGGGACGGGACCTGGGCAGTGCCATGAGGGAACTCAAGCTGAAGATGGAGGTGTTTGAAGACAACCTGCCTCAGGGCTACTTCATCGAGTACGGCGGCCAGTACGAGGACATGCAGTCCGGGTTCAAGGACCTGGGCCTGGCCCTGCTGGTGGCCCTCATCCTGGTATACATGATCATGGCCTCCCAGTTTGAACATCTGTTGCACCCCTTCGTGATCATGTTTACCATTCCCCTGACCATCATCGGGGTTCTGCTGGCCCTGGTGCTGACCGGTACCACCATCAACGTGGTGGTTTTCATGGGTTTCATCATCCTGGCCGGGATTGCGGTCAACAACGGGATCGTGATGGTGGATTACATCAACCAGCTGCGGGACCGGGGCCTGGATGCCTTCCAGGCAGTGGTGGAAGGAGCGGTCACCCGGCTCCGACCGGTACTGATCACCGCCCTATCCACCATATTCGGAATGCTGCCCATGATCTTTACCCGCAGTGAAGGGGCCGGATTCCGGGTTCCCCTGGGGGTGTCCATCGTCGGAGGCCTGGTGGCCGCCACCTTTCTGACCCTGCTGGTGATTCCCATCGTTTACTCTCTGGTGAACAAGATCCGTTACCCGGAATTGAAGGATTGATCTCAACACCCGAAAAACCACCCATCCGGCAAAGGTGTCAGCCTGGAGGAAGGGCGGTTTTTCGACTCTCCCGCTGGGCGATACAAACGCCCAGAATTACCAGCCCGATTCCCAGCACCATGGGCCAGCGGATGGTCTCTTTTAAAAAGAGCACCGCGAAGAGCACCCCGATGGGGGGAACGGTGTACAGGTAAATCCCCGCTATCTGGGAGTCGATTTCCCCCAGGGCGAAAACGTACAGGAGGGTGGCCAGAAAAGAACAGGTGACCCCCAGAAAGATCACCGATCCCCAGGCGACGGCGGGAACGGCAAAAGAGGGGAGGCCCTCCCCGGAGGCGATTTCCCACAGGGCCGCCGGGGCCATGGTAAGGGTACCCAGGAAGGTGATGAGCGCGGTGAGTTTCAAGGGAGCCGAACGGCGAAGGGTATGCTTGCTCAGGACCGTGAATACGGCCCACATCAGGATGCTGAGCAGGACCAAAAAATCCCCCAGAAGGTGTCCCCGCAGGCGGAATTGAAGCAGGGTGTCCGGACCGATCACCAGCCCGATTCCCAGCAGGGACAGAAGGATTCCCGCCAGTTTTTGCCGGGTGATCCGCTCTGGCAGAAACAGGGCGGAGATCACCATGATCAGGATGGGGCCGGTGGCGGGAAATACCGATGCGTTGGAGGCGGTGGTGAATTTGATTCCCACGGTCTGGGTGGCATAGTGCAGGCTGGTGCCGAAAAGGCTCAGGAGGATCATGGTCAGGATCCAGCGGACATTCCAGTTGAAATCCAGTCTGATGCCGGTCCATTTCATCCAGGCCCAGAAACAGAGAGAGGAGATCAGCAGGCGAAGAAATACCACGGTCAGGGGAGGAATGAAGGCCAGTGCGGTCTTACTGGCGGAGAAGGAAATTCCCCAGAACAGGCAGGCGGTGAGAAGGGCCAGGTTGGCCTTGAGTTCCCGGTGGTCAGGGGTCATTTCTTATTATACCCTCATCCTGGAGAAATCCGAAATCAAAAGCCCGAAAATTCAAACGTCCCTGATACCGGTCCCAAAACTCCTGTCTGCAATTTGCATATGGGGAAAAATATGATATATATAGAAATCCCGGATGAAACCGAACCAGAAAGGATGAATGCATGATCATAGAAACCAAACTGAGATCGCTGATCAAAGCCATCACCTGGCGCATCATCGCCACCCTGACCACCATCGGACTGGTGTACCTCTTTTTTGGCCGCCTGGATACCGCGGTCAAGGTGGGAGTGATCGAGGTCACCCTCAAGATCATCTTTTATATTTTACATGACCGGGGGTGGAACCGCATCCGGTTCGGCCGTAAAAAAATTGATCCCTTCGTTCTCTGGTTTACCGGCCTGCCCCTTTCCGGGAAGACCACCATCGCCGACCGGGTCTTTGCCGCCCTCCAGAAAAAAGAATTTGAAGTGGAACGGATGGACAGTCACGATGTGCGGGAACTTTTTCCGGAGGTGGGATTTACCCGGGATGAGAGAATTCTGCATCTCAAGCGGGTCTCCTTTTTGGTCAAGATGCTGGAGAAGAACAATGTCTCCGTGGTGGCTTCATTTATCTCCCCTTACCGGGAGGCCCGGGAGGAAATCCGCAGGATGATCGATACCAATTACGTGGAAATTTACGTCAAGGCCAGCGTGGAAACCTGCCAGAAGCGGGATACCGACGGCGTCTACCGGCGGGCCCAGGAAGGGAAGATTCCCAATTTTACCGGTATTTCCGATACCTACGATGAACCCCGAAACCCGGATATTATTCTGGACACCGACCGGCTGACGGTCGAGGAATCCACCCGGATCGTGCTTCAGTACGTCGAGAAAAAACTGAACGTATGATCCCCTTTTTTTTGCACCCAAAACAGTGCAAACCGATGACATCGGCCAGTATCCACACTGTTCAAAGAACACCCCGGGGGATATTCAAAGAGATTGTGAAAAACTTCCCGATGACTTTACTTGTCCCCCGATGGATTTGGTTCACCCTGATCCAATACCGATGGAATCGCCATCATCGGGAAAAATCTGATTTTTTAATTATTACCCTTTGACATTTGGTTTTTTTTGCGTTATAGTATAAACATCTTTCCATCTCTCCCCCCTTTAAATACCGGGCCGTCCAGGCCCGGTTCTTTTTTTTTACAGGTTTTTACCGGCCGTTCCCGGCGGAGTGGATCAGAATGTCCGGGCCGATCAGAGGGCGTTGAGGTATTCCAATTCCTCGGAGGGAAGGAGGTTGATCAGCTTGATGACCGGGATGGCCGCGGGGCTGGGATGTTCCTTGACCGTGATCTTGAAGGGGAGATAACGGCGGTGGGGAAGATCGTGCTCCTGCAGAAAGCGGGCAATCCGGGGGTCCTGACGGTTGCCCAGCAGTTTCCCGATCAGCCGCCGGTTTTTGCGGAAGATGACCTGTTGCGGGTAATCGTCGGAGATGTTGTAGAGCAGGGAATAATGGATTGAATACAGACCGCATCGGTCGCACTGAATGGAAATTAAAAATGGGTCGTCGGTGGTGACGAAGCACTCCAGAAGCTCGGAGTCACACAGAGGGCATTGTTTGATGTCTTGGTCTTCCATCAAAAACCCTGATTCCCTTTTCCCCGGTCGGGGACCGGTCCGGGAAATTCAGAAAATACCAGAATATCATAGCAGAAAACAAAAAAAATGTAAAGAGAATTCCCCAAAAAAGGTTGATAACAAAGGATTTACGGCAAAAACAGACAAAAATCCCCAAATATGAAAAAGGGCTTGACATTCCCTAAAAAAGACTTTACAATATAATTTCTTTCCATCTCTCCCCCCAAAACAACCGGGCCGTTCCAGGCCCGGTCTTTTTTTTTATTGACTTTGGCCGCCGGGTTTTCT
>Ga0180434_10000917_pt1 | contig 43135 bp, 36 predicted proteins | sample SS_ome_7_FD_132453 | JGI IMG/M metagenome (GOLD analysis project Ga0180434, IMG submission 132453) | Hypersaline lake sediment archaeal communities from the Salton Sea, California, USA - SS_1_D_2 metaG | ecosystem: Environmental > Aquatic > Non-marine Saline and Alkaline > Hypersaline >... | reverse complement strand
TATACTATTCTAATATTAGAATAGTGCCAATCCTTTTCTACTTACGAGATCCATTGAAAGCGGCCTTCGGCCGGTTTAAGGTTTGCGACCATGTTCGCAGTCATAGGTCATGAGTCAGGATAGAACGAACCGAGGAGAAGAACCGCCATTCCGCCGGGTTTAATGTCTCATATTGAAAGTTCGGAGATTGAGGAGGTCGCGCCAGACGACGCTCCAACAGAGCGATTGGTCTATTACGAATCGTTGTTTCTGAGAATTGCGTTTCATGTTTGCAATGTTGGTATTGGGATTTCCTCGTACGGATTGGCGATTTCCTGAAAATCGATATTCCGTACTCTACCGGTGGAAGGATCTATAGTAACGTGTAAAACGGTTATCCAGTGAACTATCGGATAGGTCCTTTTCCGGCGGCCTCCCACCCATTTCCTGTCCCACCGTTCGATCCTCAATGGTATGTAGTCCAGAGTTCCGTCTAAGGGGATCTTTACGAGGGCCTCGTAGCTGTTCTTCGATGCAAAAGACTTTATGTAATCGACATCAAGAACATCGTTCAGATCACGAAGTCGTTCTCGAGTTCCGGGCTTGATCCAGTAGTTCTCTATGAGTACGTGATCGAAACCCATTCCGCGGCTGTCCGAGTAGATTCGAAGCCCGATTCTGCCCGGAGAGTATCCTTCCACATCCACTCCCAGGCCCTGGTCATTGTTATGAAACATCCCTCGCATTTCGCCGGACCATTGGCATCCTCTCAAAGCCGAACATGAGATACCGTCCGAAGTCCAGATTGCTATCCCGATGACGATCATGAGAAGCGGGATGAGAATTCGCAGCCTACGTTTCAGGGCTTTCAGTTCGGCTTCCCGGCGGGGGGAGATCTCGGGCTCAGAAGGGTTCATGTCGTATTCCTTCGAATACTATTAGCGAGAGTTGATAGCATAGCGGGTTGTTATCCGTTGGGTTCTCGGTCGGATAATATAAATCCTATTTAGATCACTGTCTATGGAATCAAAAGCGTAATCAGTTGATGGTTTTAAGACGGCCTTCGACCGGTTCCAGGTTAAAAGTTAAGAGTTGAGGGTTGCGGTTTTAAGATCTAAGATGCCGCGCGTAACGACGCTCTTACAAAGGAGAATGGGTGGCGCGCCTTCAGCAATAGTAAAAGTTATAGATAGGCGATGGGAGATAGATGATTTTGATGGAGGAGGCAAAGAGATTGATCGATCCTTGGTGTACCAACGGTGTGGTGTCCGATTCAGCAGGAGACGCTCTTGAGGGGCTGCAGGTCGCACGCGTAAAGAGAATCATGCATGCTCCGGTGATCATTACGAAACGGCTGACCCTGGCACGCCTGACGGCTGACGATGCGGACACGCTTTACGCGTATCGGTCAGATCCATCGGTTGCCCGGTACCAGAACTGGGTACCGACCGCCCCCGAGGATGTGATACAATTTATCGAGAGTCAGGAGCGAGTCGTATTCGACACACCCGGAACCTGGTATCAGTTCGCAATTCGGTTGAGAGAATCGGATCGCATGGTAGGCGATCTGGGCATGCGCTTCCCGGATGAGGATGCGAGACAGGTCGAAATCGGTATAACGATCGCCCCGAGTGAACAGCGTAAGGGATATGGTACCGAGGCGGTTCGAGGTGCCCTCAATTACGTGCTCGGTGTCCTCGGGAAACACAGGGTCTTCGCGTCCGTCGATCCAAGCAACACAGCATCGATCTCCCTGCTGAAGCGAGTGGGCATGCGGCAGGAAGCCCATTTTCGGGAGAGTCTGTGGATTAGGGGCGAATGGGTAGACGACGTTGTGTTCGGAATCTTGAGCTCCGAGTGGGATACCGGGTAGTAATTAAAGAGGAGTTGACACGAGTAGTATCACTATAGTACTATATTGCCATGCCGAAGAAAATACGAGAGTTATTAAGCGAATTGAAGAAGGCGGGGTTTGTGTATCGCGGTGGTAAAGGCAGCCATCGCAACTTTACGCATGCCAAGGGAACGAAGATCACGCTTAGCGGGAACCCTTCGAACGATGCAAAACATTATCAAGAGCGAGATGTTGAGAGAGCCATTCGTGAGGTGATGGAATGAAGAGGAGTGATCGCTACCTCAAAATTGTTGAATGGTCGGAAGAAGATCAGTGCTACGTGGGTACGTGCCCGGGCCTTATGCTTGGCGGCATTCACGGGGATGATGAGATCAAAGTATACAAGGAGCTCTGTCAGGCCGTCGAGGAATGGATCGATATTTACGAGCAGGACGGAGAACCGCTTCCCGAGGCAACGGCGGGAAAAGAATACTCAGGCAAATTCGTGGTCCGGGTCGGCAAAGATCTGCACAAAACTCTCGCTATCGGTGCATTACGTCATGGAGAGAGTTTGAATGAGCACTGCGTGCATCTGCTGAGAGAAGAACGGGACCGATACGGAGAGAATGATGCAATCGACACTGCCAAGGAATAAGAGAGTTGCATAATAATCATGTAGACGGTCTCCGTTCCGTTTTGGCCTGATTATCCCAGTCATAGGACGAGGTGGAACTCGTCCCTCCATCATTGTATCATCGGATAGGTCTTTTCTGAGTTCGAGTACGAGAAAAATAAAGATAAATCCTCCCCGGCCCTCCTTTCATAAGGAATGTGGCCTTTGGCCGGTTACAGGTTTCAGGTTGAAGGTTGATAGTTTTGGGAGAATAAGAGGTCGCGGTTTACACCGCTCCAACGTAAGAAATAGTCTTTGGCTGGTTGTATTTTTCAGGTTGCAAGTTCTAAGAAGATGTCGGGCATTATCCGCAACACCTAATAAACGAGGTGCTTGCTTAAGCCTGTACCCACAGCTTTGGGTGACCGACTAAGCCCCGCTCCTATACTCACAGACATCAACCTATCCCGGCGAAGTCGGTAGCGGAGACGAAGATGTATTAGCATACATCAATTATCCCACGATTACGTCACCTCAGTTTTATCAATTTCCTCGAGAGGGTTTCACTATTGCTTCTGACAGTGAGGATATACGCTCCGGCAGGTGCTTCTTCACCCAATGCGTTATTGCCGTCCCAGACAAAACTGATGTCTCCGGAATCGATGGATGTATCAGTGAGAATCCGAATCATTCTGCCCTGAATGGAGTATATCGTGGCGGTAAAATATCCGCCGGCCGGCAGATTGAGAAATCCCTCGGTCGTCCGATAAAACGGATTTGGTGCGAAATCGCCTAAAACAATTCCGGTAGGATGGACTCCGGAATAATCCTCCGCTCCCACACGATTCGTCCAACGCCAGAGTCCATCTGTCCTCGCCGCAAGAAACTCGCCGGGAGGATCTTTGAGTCGCAGCACCTCACTTGTACCACGTGCCAGCGGCAGGCTGTCATTCATGGTTTCCCATGTATATCCACCGTCAATGGAACGATAAATCCCGAGATCTACTATTCCCCTTCGTGCTCCCACCAAATAGATGGTTTTCGAATCATACAGATCAAACAAAACCTGTCGCAAGTAATCGATCACATCGGGTAGTTCCCGTCTTATCCAAGTATCCGCTCCATCGAATGATTCCGCGAAATATGCCGCTTGATTCTGCCCCGTGGATATCACCGCCGCCCAATGATCGCTGTTCTTCGGATCCTGATCAAATCCGACAATCATACCCTCTAGCACCATTTCCCAATCCGCTCCATCATTGGTACTTCGGGCGAGACCCATTGTGTCCTGAACCGTGCAATAATAAGCTGCAAAAACTGTTTGTGCGTTTCCATGATCAAATACAACATTATCACTCAGCCCCGGACCATCACACCCCGCCAAACCTTCCCATGTTTCTCCGTCATCAGTGCTTCTTTGTAGATACCAATGAGAATGCCTGTTTGTCCCGAACAGGAGATCGGGGACCACCGGACTGGCGGTAATACGATCAACGCTGGTATATATTTCCTCCCAATGTTTACCGGCGTCCCTACTCCTCCTCGGCCAATACGTTGGCTCAACCCACTCGGAGGGGATACCGCAGTAAACAACCTGTTGTTCCGTTGGATGAACAGTGACGATATATGCCTCCGGATTATAACTCTCGGAAAGAAATTCCCATGTCATTCCGGAGTCCGAGCTCTTGTAAACTCCCGGAGGAATCGAATCAGCCGGCGGATCATTCGGGATTACATACATCACCTGACTTGAATCCGGGGGGCCGGTAACGGATAAAACACCCGTCCCCGTCCAGGTGATCCGTCGCCAATACCATTCGTCGGAGATTGCCTCGGATGGGGAAAACGTTAGACTACATATATACAAAATGAAAAGTGGAACATATCTCATGGCACGAGTTTCCAGCTTACCACCTCCGTAGGAGAAACCGCTCTTACTATTTTCGGACCAACAGGCAATGTTCCCGCCAGATTATCTATCCGATTTTGAATCAAATCTTTATCAAATCTATTGAGGACTATACTGAACATAAGAAGTGGCCACCCGAGATATTACAGATAACTATCTCCACTCATCCATTTAGGATCCGACTTGGATTGTATCCGATTTGACCCGTACAGGATAATTTATCGCAACGGTAGTTCAAGGTCGAGGATTGTATTCTGGAATTTCAAGACATATAGAATTCTAATCCGGGATTCCGTCATTCTTAAATCACGAACTCTTTGGTTCCGGCAAAATAAGGTTCAAAGTGTTGTATCTCGGTCATTCACATCGTATCACCTGACCGTATGTTCAAATGACATGCTCTGACCGTAACAATCTGTTAGAATATCAACGTTCGTTTCGAGCGTGGGAGTTTTTTCCGGAGCAGGCCTGCGCACTAACTCGACGTCCGATAACGAGTTCAACAGAATCGTTGATGGAGGTAGTCTGATAACTATGAAAAAGCGTGATTTACTTAGGAAGTTGAGTACCGTGACCGGGAGGCTGCTTCGCGATAAAGGATACATCAGCTATCCCGATGTATTCCAAGACCTCGGCTACCTTGATCAAAATGATTACGAATCCTGGAGGTTTCGGCGTGTTCCGTACCTCGAAAAAGTTGTTCAAGTCAATCTTTCTCGCATTTCGTTCATAATGAAAACAGTGCGGAGAAACAGCCTGAACGGTAAACTCAAACCGAGCCATACGGGATATGTATCTTGGGGAAAAGGACGTAAGGTTCGCCTTCGTTTCACGCGACGGGGCGTACCGGCTATCGAAGAACTCTGGGCTACTCACTTTGTAAGGACCAAGATCATGTCACCAAAGGGAAGAAACACTATGAAGGCAGGGGATGATTCGGTCGCGGATACCTCAGCACCAATGGGGATCGGGGAACCGCAGAGATGCTCCACTCTTGAGTCCTCGAAAGCCTTCCCGCAAGACAGAAGTCTCGCAGGTGAGGAGATCCGGTGAGCAACGAAAGTCAGCTTATCGAAAAGCTAAGCCGGATCGAAGCCCTTTTCGCCCGTCCCGGCACAGAGGGAGAGAAAGTGGCGGCAGCGAATGCCGCTGAACGAATCCGCCAACGAATCAAGGAGATTGCGAGGACCGAACCACCCATGGAGTATCGGTTCTCCGTACCAGATGATTGGTCGCGAAAACTGTTGCTCGCCTTGCTCAGGAGATATGGGATCGAGCCATATAGATACCGCAATCAAAGACGAACGACTATCATGGCAAAGGTATCGCAGCGTTTTATTAATGAGACGCTCTGGCCTGAATTCATGGAATTTAGCCAGGTTCTGGAGGAACATCTCTCAGAAGTGACGGATCGAATCATCGCGCAGGCTGTATCCCCGGCAACGCAGGACGAAGTAGTACACAACAACCGCGAACCCGCTTGATCCGAATACGCAAAGGGCGACAGGGCAACGGATATGGAATTATTACACTCAATATGTACGATAGGCATTAGATAATGACGTTCTTTGATGATAAATCAAATTTAGGGGTCGCTACGTGATAAACGATGTAGGTAGAAGTAAAAACGGGGAAGTGGAGAACCATCGGCACGCTTCGAGAAATTCCATTTTATGACCCAGCACGGTCTACTGGGCTTGGTTGCGCACCCCACTTGGTGGGTGCGGGGCCAGCAAATTTCGCACCTTCAATGCGATAAGAGATATCAGAGAATGATGTTTTCGGATCGAGTACGAGTACGAGAAGGAGAAAATTCCTCCGCGATTTCCCGTTTATACACTGTCGCCAGGAATCGATAGCGTTATCGGTCGCAGGTGATAGATTTGGATTCGGACGCGCAGAAGCGCGTCCCTCCATGGCTGATGGCTGATTTCTGACCTCCTGCCGCAATTCCTCCCGGACAACTCAGTAAACCCGCGTCTGTTACCGGATTTCGTAGCGAAAGCGCTGAAATGCTTTTTTTTCGCTTTTCCGATGCTGATGGCTTAAATACAAACTCCTTCTTCTGTCCTAGATCAAGCCCGGGATTCTTAATGGTTTCGTAGCGAAACGTTTGAGATGGTATCGACTGCGAGGCATAGGACCGAGATTAACTGCAGGCGTATCCACTGTGATACGTCGAAGTGGGTCGCGGGAGTCTAACGATGCAGACGGTAGCATATCGGACGTTGGAGTAGAAACCAATTGAGAATACCGGGCTTACTAAAAGTCCGCCCCCGCCTTCAGATTCAGAATCGTTGAATACGAACTCTCACCGTCATCCGGAAGATCAAGAGTCGGTCTGGCTTCCGCCCGGATCAGGAAGGCATCGAGGAATCGCCATTCGAGCCTGAAAGTGGATCTGAGTTGCCATGATTCGGAAAACTCCGAACTCCGTCTCGCGCCAGCTATTTCCCCACGTACTTCGATTCCACGCTGTCCGGGACCGATCTGTACATAGGCGCTCGGTCCCCAGCTGGAGCTTGTTGATCCGTTTGTGGAATTTTCGCTCCCTGAAAATACGAGGCGCGAAAGTAACGTGTTTGACCAGCGGCGTTCCCACCGTCCCCACACGGACCAGCTCCATCGTTCATCACCCTGTTCCGTATCTGATTCAGAACCCGTGGCTTCTATGAGCCAGCGGTTTTTTCGCCGCGGATACAGATCTAAAGTGCCCCGGTATGTCCGGGACGTGGTCCTCGAATATTGATATGACGTATCGGAACTCGTCTGTTCTGACCACGTGGTTCGGAACCGGAAAGAACTGTTTTCCGGCATATAAAAGATCGGTCCACCCGCGATGGAGTTCAACCGTCGTTTCTGTGAATTCTCCTGCTCTCCCACATAATCGAGGAGCTCGAATGCTGAAGCATCCGCATCAACACCCGTAAAGGCATCCGTGAGTTGCCTCGAAAACGTTGCTTCGAGTTCCAGGGGTAAGCGACCGGGTCTGACAATGGCGGAGGTCAGGACGCTCCGGTTGAAATGTGCGTCTTTCTCGTTATCACGGAAATCCGAGGACCCTACCCGTCCCTCGCCTCGCGTATAAATCGTCGTCCACGGTACGAGTCTCGTAGAGTACAGGTTTATCCGCCCGTAGCTGTCCCGCGTAAGACGGGAATCCTCACCGGACAGGATAACTTCATCGAGATCCGATCGACGTGACCAGCCGTACAACGCGAGATCCATGAGTCCTCCGGTATTCACCTCGACTCGTCCCAGACCGCTCCTGTAGTCTACGGTCTGTTCCTTTTCTTCCCTCGAATCACGAAACCGACCCTGCAGACGGAATCTTCTGATACCGGGAAGCCGGGTTGAGGTATATTCCGTACCAACTTCGAATTTTCTCCACGATGTTGTGAGTGTATCGGTATCCCACCATCGCCCGGCCATTTCCATGGAAAATGACGGGTATAATGCACGATTCCACAGAACGGTTCCCGAGACATTCTTCCCCTCGGCATCAGCGGTTTCGATCCATGATCCGCGACCGATCACCGGCAACTCGGTAAGCGGTTCCACGCGGCCCGATATATCGTATCGATGTGTTATGGGACCATATTCGCTGTAGCTCCGGGCATCGGTGGCCAGTTCCAGGGGGAGTACCACTCCTTCAAACGTCAGATCGATACGGTCGGCGGCATAGGCAATCCGGCCGTGACCGCCGAACTCCGATTCCTCCGGCGCAGTCACGAACTCCTGCGATATATCCAACCGGCGACGAGCGTCCGGATCGGATCGCCACCGCATTCCCCCGGCCAGCAGATTATGCATACTGTCCGCGATATCCTCGTGACGGGAACCGAGGGAGACACTGAAACGATCGCCGCTATTGTATACCGCCTGCGGCACGAAAAACGTTGATTTCTCATCGGATTCATCCAGCCAGTATTCATACTCAACCCGTATCACCGAGTCAGAAGTAATGAGATCGCGCTCCTGAAATGAGAGAAAGAATGAACCGCTGCTGTGATCGAGGGTATAATCCCCCTCCTCCAGCAGTTCATCGTCTATATACATTTTGACGCTTCCGATGACTATTTTCCCGCGATTCAGGGAATAGTTCGACTCTCCTCCACGGAAGAATTCCTCTGCGTATACGGTAGTCCGCTCGCCACCCTCCATCGTAAAGACCCCGGTTCTTCTCCGCCTCTTCTCGCTTCGTTGCCCGTGTTCAACCCAGATCCGTCCACCCTTGTACCCGGTTTTACCGAGAAGGCTCGTTATCTCAGAATCAACAGTTTCCCATCCTCCCGAAATTTCCCTGATCACATCCTCTGTATCGCCTTTGTACTTTCCACCCCACCGATCTCCAAGCAGAAGATCCGTATTATCAAAAAACGCGGATACTCTTCCGCTTTGACCGCTCAAACGAACCCGGTGACGATCTGAGTGCTCCCATGATTCGTCACGATAATCCGACTGTTCGAGGTAGATATAGGATCCTTTTACAGTGACCGATGGAACCCGGGGAAAATTCACTTCCATTCCATTGTCGCTGATGTTCACCAATCGACTGTCAATCCCTTCTCCGGCCCCGGCGAGCGGGAGCGATGTCATTCGCCACTGATCATCCTCCTCCACGTAGACCACGATAAAATCCTCTCCCCGTCCCACGAGACGTTCACCGGTGCTGGTAATCCGGGTCAGAGGAAATCGTTCGAGGCCGTCAACCTGCCCCGGGAAATAGAGATCACCTTTCAATTCAGCGGGATCGCCCTCGGGTTCGAATACGGCGAGTAATGCATCCGTGGCGAGGTAGATACGACCGCCGTATATGGTAAGATCGTGGAAACGCTGCCCCGCGAGACGCGATATCCAGGATGGTTCTCGAAACGTATCAGCGTCGGTATCGAATACAAGAAGTCGTTCGTCAAAGAGGAGCCACCACTGTGATCCCGAAGCAATCACCTGTTTGGGGGTGGTCAGTGAAAACGGAACATCATACCGTCGCCAGGTTTCATTCTCCGTGTCAAACCGGACGAGCGAACCGGTGGTCATAACAAGGAGATCGGTACCCATACGCATGAGCCACTGTGCATCAGTGGCCGGAAATTCGTCTCCGAACCGGTACGAACGGGTTTTTTCGTGCACGGGATCGAAACGAACGATGCGGTCATTTGAGAGCAGCCATACATCGGTACCAGCCACTTCCACATCGAGAACCGTATCCGCTACGGCTCCGTATAACGTCCATTCTTCGGTGTATTGATCCATTCTCGCCAGACCACGGCCGCCCGCGATCCATACAGCATCCGGATCGAAACTCATACCGCGGTATCCCGGAAGTGGAGCGCCATCTTCTTTCCCGTATACGATCCAGTCATAATATCGGGCATCTGCGTTCGCTATATGATCATCCGTCGGCAACCAGAGGATTCCGTCGTAGATGTACAGCTCCTCCATTGTATCTCTCTGAAGTTCCGGAGTGACTGAGACAACGGTCCATTCGAGGTTTTCGGGATCAAACCGAATGAGGGCATCATCAGCCACCGAAAAAACAACGCCGTCTTCTTCCGCCACCCAGTCAAACGGATCTTCGATCCGCGCATGTGCCGGAGAAATAACAAAAAGAACAAACAGCGAGAGTATGGATATGCTATTCATTATGTAGCCCAATCATATCATGATGCACGAAAAGGTTTCAGACAATTTTCGGAACATCATCCCCAACCCTTCGGCCATCGGTGGAGTGCCCAATCGTCGAGCATGTCTTTCACATCCGTGGGACGCTTCGGTTCCCATCCCAGGGCATCCCGCCAGAACCGGGGAGCCTCCATGCAGAGGTAGACCGGCAATCCCATGTTCCTGAGACCGCGGGCAAGTTTTCCGTACAGGGATCGTCTCGTCTCCGGCAGGTATCGCCACCGCCGGTCGTATCCGGAAATGAACTCGGAAAGATCGAGTTTCGTTTCCGGATTCATTTCGCGCATGCGGTACAGAAGCGTTGCGTCGAGCCTGAGGGTCCCCAGACTGACCCAGACCACCGCATCCGGCAGTAACATATCGCCGATCATTTCTAGAACCTTACCGTAGAGGGATGACCAGTTTTCGATATCAACCAGCGGATCGAAGTGAAGACCCACCCGGTATCCCCAGGATTGCACCGTAGCGGCGGCTTCCAGTCGTTCTCCAAGAAGCGACGAACCTCCCTCCTCTCTTTGAATAACCTTGGGGAGGGACAGGCTGAAGGATACGATTGTCCTGAACCGGTGATCACTGTTCTTCAGGTGTTCGATATCGCCGGATTTACTTTTCAGTTCGAGAAATCCTTTTCCGCGCTTCGCGAAGAGATCAACGAGACGGGGTGAAATACCGAGAAGGGTATCGAGAGCAAGACTATCGCTGAATTGACCCGTTCCCACGCGGTGTATCCGGGAGGAATGAGAGAACACATACCGATCAAGCTCGGCTTCGAGGTCCTCCAGATTCGTATACGCCGTGATGAACGGGGAATTCCGAAGAGCTCCGAGAGCGCAATAGGTACAGGTAAACGGGCAGCCATTGATGACGTTAAGTATGAAATATGAACAGCAGTTGATCCCCTGATATCCGGGACAGAGTCTTAGAAAACGCCCCCGTTGCTTCGCCAGAAGAAGACGGGGCTCATCCCATTCAAGCAACCGGGATGCATTCATCGAACGTATCGTCTCACGGTCGATCGTTTTGAACGTCGCGGAAGGTAGTGTTTGACGAACCATGGTGACCATGGCGGAATCCGCGATTTCCTCCTCCAGAAAAACCTCTGACAGATTCACTGTCCTAATTCTTCAACCGCTTCAGCAACGGTATTCCAGGAAAAATGTTTTTTATGTGTTCGTATATTCCCCGCAAAATCAACTGTGTCTCGTTCCGCGTAGAACCGATGAATAGCGTGTGCTATCGCCGCCGGATCATTCGGAGGGATTACATATCCGGTTCCGCCGTGTTCCACGAAGTCTGGAAGTCCACCCACATCGGTTATGATCACGGGTTTGTTGAAGTGATAGGCTATCTGAAGAATACCGCTCTGGGTCGCGGTTACATACGGCAACACCACGAGGTCCGTGGTTTGAAAAAACCTACCCACTTCCTCATTGGGAATATACCGATTATTCAATTCCACCCAATCCCGAAGTCCGAGATCTTTTATCTGCTCCCGATACCCGGCTTCCGGTTCATAGAACTCCCCCGCGGTTATGAGATACGGGCGTTCTTCCTCCGGGAGCAGTTTCATGGCTTCGAGGAGAAGATGGAGTCCCTTGTATTCCCGTACATGACCGAAGAACAGTATGCGCCTGCCGACAGGTTCGGTATAATCGCCGGTGTGAATCCGTTTATCGGGCAAAACGGGAAACACATCGAACACCGGAAGGGGTACGGTTCGTTTCGGAGCGTTTTTCCTGAAACGGTTGAGATCCTCCGAAACCGCCTTGGAATGGAGGAGAAATGCGTCCGGCAGGGAAAGACCCATGCGGGAGAGTACTCCATCACCAGGCTTCGTTTCATGCGGTATGATATTGTGGCAGATGAACAGAATCCGTGCTTTGACGAATATACGGCTGAGAAATGCAATTGCTCCATATGAGATGAGGAAAAACGGCATCCAGTATATAAAAACGATCAGGTCGGGTTTCCGTTTTCGAAGCGCACGAACGGCACGGACCCAGGAAACGGGGCCGATGGAATCGATGATAGGATCAGCGGGCACCGGATCCGTTATGGTACTGGAATCCAGTTGCGTTGTTCCGGGAAAAAAGATCCGGGGATACTGCCGTTTAAATGAAATGATATCCACCTGATGACCGCGACCCTTGAGCCGCGTGTACAGCAGAGCAAGGTAATGAGCCATACCCCCGCGCATGGGATATGCCGTACCGATCAGCGTTATTCTCATGGTTTCAATTCGCTACCACGGTATGTTTTTACGTACTCCGAATCCCGGTCTCACCTACTCAGTGGCCGCGTCCGAACAGATATCCGATGTTCACGGAAATCTCCGGGCCGCTGTAATCACGAATACCCGCTACCGGATCCGAGTATTCGGTCATGAGATTGTAGGTCGCCTTGAATCCAACCATGACCTGTCGGGACGCAATGACATCGACTCCCCCACCGAATTGACCGCAGAACGCTGTTTGCGTCCGGGATTCGGCATACACATATCCGTATAATTCAGAGAGTGTTTCCGTGGCGAATGCCGGACCTCCGCCCACCATGAGAAAAGGTCTGACGGGGCTTCTGTATGAGAATTCCGGCACGTAATACCGTAGGGACAAAATCATGGAAGCAACGGTTGTCGTCCGCTCGATAATAGCGTATGACGTTATGGCGACATTCGTAGATGTACGGATCGCCGAGAACTCTCCGCCTATGGCCCAGTTGTCTCGCATCCAGTAGGTGTATAGCAGACCGAATGTAAGATTATCCGATGAAGTATCCGTTTCCACAAGCGTTCCGTCGATCTCTTCGATATTTTCAACCGATCCTGAGTGCGACCAGTATCCGAACTGGATTCCGATACGCGAACGCTTGGAAATAATATCGCCGGAGGCCATATCAGAAAAGAGCATGAATGCAACAGCTATCCCCGAAAAAACAAGAGTATTCGTCTTCATTGTTCCCCCTCCAAAACCCGGATTCCTCAACAGATTAAAATTCATGAGCTTTCAGCCCTTCGATGATAAACAGGGACTCTGTCGTTCAGCCCTCCGACTCCGCTCTTGAACCTTGTCTGTCAGCTATCAGATTCGGAGCAAAAGAAAATCCTCCTCAGTCCTCCTTTTCGAAAGGAGGAAGGAAGATAAGATGATTTCGTCAATCAGGCTTCATCTAAACACAATGAGCGACTATTCGTCGAATCGAGAAGTACTCTGCAATACATTCGATCGCACAATAAATAACGGGGATGCCACACAGTACGTAACCTCCCCGTTAATCAGAAACAGCCGGCGTAACCGTTTTGTTCCTATCCAAAACTATCGTATGCGATCATCTCCCGTGGAACCCGGAGTTCTTCCAACAACCCGTCCGCTGCATCAATCATAAGCGGCGGACCGCACATGTAGTACTCGATCTGCGCGGGATCGGGGTGGTTTTTCAGATACATGTCGTAAACAACATTGTGGATGAATCCTTCGGGACCGTCCCAATCATCTTCCGGCTGTTTTTCACTCAAAGCGACCACGTATTTGAAGTTCGGGAACTCCTTCTCAAGCGCTTTGAAGTCATCGTCATAGAACATCTCGCGAACCGAACGAGCACCATACCAGAAGGTTACATTCCGTTTCGTTCTGAGTGTTTTAAACAGGTGCATGATATGCGAGCGCATGGGTGCCATTCCGGCGCCTCCGCCGATATAGAGCATCTCACGGTCAGTATCCTTGATGAGAAAATCCCCGTACGGTCCGCTGATAGTCATTTTCTGTCCCGGCTTCAATGCGAATGAGTACGATGAACCGAGACCGGGAGGCGCTTTCTTCGCATCAGAAGGCGGAGTAGCAATTCGAATGTTGAGACGAAGCAGTCGCCCCTCAGCCGGATAGCTGGACAGGGAGTAGGCACGCATGAGCTGAGGATCATCGTTGGATGCGTGGAGTTTCCATAGATTGAAGGCGTCCCAAGCATCGCGATACTCTTCTTCAATATCAAATTCAGAAAAAGGTATCTCGAACTCGGGCATATGTATCTGGATATACTGCCCGGCAAGATAGTCGAATCCTTCTTCACCTTCGGGAAGCTCCATTATGAGTTCCTTGATGAAGGTTGCAACATTATGATTCGACAACACCGGTACTTCTATCTGTTTGATCTCCAGATACTCCGGCGGAATTTCGAGTTTGATATCGTTTTTGATCTTCAGTTGGCACGTCAACCGGATATCTTCGCGAATCTCCTTGCGGGTCAGCAAACTCGTCTCGGCGGGGAGCAGCTCTCCTCCGCCTTCATGAATTTTGCATTTACAATAGCCGCAGGTTCCTTTTCCCCCGCACCCCGACGGTATGAAGATATCATGCTGCATGAGCGTACTGAGCACGGTATCACCCGCGGGTGCGATAAAACTCACATCCGGATCATCATTTATGTCGATTCGTACATCCCCTGTCTGTACCAGTTTCGATTCGGCCAGTACCAGCAACCAGGAGAGGACACCGACAACGCCGGAAAGAACAACAACAGCAGAAACGAGTTCCATCTCCGGCCCCCTATCCTAGATTTGCCACACCGGCAAAGCCGAGAAACGCCATTGCCATGAGACCGGTGATAATCATGGTGATCCCGACTCCCTTCAACGGACCAGGTATATTCGCGAATCGGAGCTGCTGTCGTATACCTGCAATGAGCACGATTGCGAGGAACCACCCCAGACCGCTCCCGAGACCGTACCCTGCAGCCTGGATAAACGTATAGTTACGAATCACCATGAATACCGATGTTCCGAGAATAGCACAGTTTACCGTGATAAGTGGTAGAAATATTCCAAGAGCCATGTAGAGCGTTGGTGAGTATTTATCTATCACCATCTCTACCAGCTGTACAAATGCCGCAATAACCGCGATGAATATGATGTACTGCAGAAACGTCAGATCCACACCGAAGAGCGAGGTCGCGGGATCGAGAAAGAATCTGTAGATCCCGAAATTTATGATGGCTGTTGACGTCGTGACGAAAGTCACCGCCAGACCGAGCCCATATGCGGTTTTGAGCGTTTTCGATACCGCCAGGAACGAACACATCCCGAGGAAGTAGGCCAGGAGAATATTATTCGTGAATATCGCGGCGAACAGTACAAGCAACCAGTGAATTTGCGGTGCCACCTTACGCCTCCTCCGTCGGTCCCTGAGTTGCCTTCAACACCCAGATCAGGAGTCCGAGGACCAGGAATGCTCCGGGTGGCAGTATCAACAGCAGGGGAAATTGACCATCCATGGCCTTCACCACAGCGGCGGGAAATATCGCAATCTCGGTCTGAGCGAGGGTAGTGAATACGATCTTGCCTGTCCCGACTACTTCACGTACCAGCGCGACCGCAATAAGAACCCATGCATAGCCAATCCCGTTACCCAAGGCATCAAGGAGAGACTTGCCCAACGGATTCGCGATGGCGAACGCCTCCGCTCGTCCCATGACGATACAGTTCGTTATTATGAGGGCTACATATGCTCCCATGACCTTCGCCGCCTCCCATGCGTAGGCCTTCAAAACGAGATCAACGATGATGACAAACGTCGCTATGATAAGAACCTCGAATATCATACGTGTTCTCTTGGGGATTATGTTTCGGAGCAGCGAAACCAGCCCGCTGCTTCCACTGAGTACGAATATGAGCGCCAGACCCATGAGAAACGAATTCTCCACACGATTCGTAACCGCGAGGGCGGAACAGATCCCGAGAATCTGATACACAATGGGATTGTCGCTGACCGTACCTTTTTCAAGGAGTTTCTTTGCCTGGCTGCTCATCATTGTACCCCCTTGGATCCGGTCAGGATAAAATCGCTTTGGGCGTACCACTCAATGGCTCTATCTATCATACCCTGAACACCTTGACCGGTTATGGTGGCGGATGTCAGCCCATCAACTTCAAGAGAACCTTCGGCCTGACCTTCACCTTTCAGGACCTGTAATCCGGGGACGAGCTTCCGGGCTGCGGATCGAAAACGTTCCTTGAAATCCTTATCCCGTATCCGCTTTCCCAACCCCGGCGTCTCATCATCCATGTAAATGACCAGTCCCCGCACAGTCCATCTTTCGACGCCTGCCTCACGGGGATCAAGGGCAAGAAAACCTCGCATTTCTCCCCAGAGACCTTTGCCGAAGACACGTATCGCCGTCCCATTGACGACATCGTCCTCAATATACCGGAACACGTCGAACTCCTGTTCAAGCCCGGGTTCGCCATGAATTTTTTCAACATATCGATTGTACAGATCCTCAACCTTCTCCGCCGACGCCGAGGCGGCGGGATCGCCGTTCTCGTCGTATACATACAGTGCGTCAAGAATGGCACGTTGTTCGTCTATACTCAGATTACGGTTGATACTCGCCACTACAATCCCCCGGACACCGACAAGGAGGACCGCGCAAATGGCACCAATCAATGTCGTGGCGATTATAGTTCGCAGAGGACTATCCATTGTGGAACCTCCTCGAATGTAATGTCCGACTTCCGTGATCGAGCAGCGGAGTGACGAGATTCATGATCAGTATGGAGAACATGACACCCTCCGGATACCCGGACAATCCCCGAATCACCAGTATCAGAATGCCTATCCCCAATCCGTATACCCATCGAGCGTTGTTATATGTTGGACCTGATACCGGATCCGTGGCCATGAAAAATGCTCCGTATAAAAGACCTCCTGCAAGGAGTTGATAATGAGGCGGCATAAATGTATTCGGAGCAAGGAGATGGAGAATCCATCCGAGCACAATGACTGTTCCGAATATCGATATGGGGATTCTCCAATTGGCGACTTTTGTAAAGATGACGATCAGTCCACCAAAGATAACCAAGATGGCTGATGTGGTGCCGAATGCATCGGGACCCTTGGTCCAGAGAAGCTGTACCCAATCGGACCCCAACGCCGCCTGTATCGTTTCCGTTACCGATGTTCCGGCTGATTGACCGAGTTTTACCGCAAGAAGCGGCGTCGCGCCGGTAGCGGCATCCGCCGAGAGACCGGCTCCCAGCGCACCCTGACCGGGTATTACCCATCCCGTGGAAAGGGCTTTGGGGAAACTCAGGAATACGAATGCCCTTCCTACCAGAGCCGGATTCATGATATTATGCCCAGTGCCCCCGAATACTTCCTTCCCGAAAAACACGCCGAATATCGCGCCGAGTGCAACCATCCAGAGAGGTATGCCCACAGGGAGGGTTAACGGGAAGATCAATCCGGTTACAAGCAGACCCTCGGCAATTGGTTCTTTTCGAAGAATCGAGAAGAGAACCTCCACTGCCGCTCCGGCCACATATGACACCAGGACAACAAGTATGACCCGGGGGCCAAAGAAATAGATAGAGCCGAAGAACGCGGGAAACAATCCAACGATCGCCCACGACATAAATCGTTTCAGATCCACACCGTCCCTGATATAGGGGGGCGAACCCGGAACCTTGTCGGGACTGAACAGAAAAAAATCAAGCGCTTCGACTACGGGAGCGAATGGTCCTTTACCGAATTTCTCCAACATGAAGTCCATCATTTTCCGCAACCCGTTCATCACTCGGCCCTCTCTGCTTCCAGGCGCTCGATGCCTGACAGGATTTTACCCAGGAGATCGATCTTGGATGGACAGACATACGAACAGAGCCCGCATGCGATGCACCGCTCTATGGCATGTTGTTCCATTTCTTCAATTACCTCCGCATCGGAGACGCGAAAGAGGAATGAAGGAGAGATCGAGACGGGACATACATTTTCACATGCACCACATGAGATGCACGGTCGCAACTCCCCTCCGACTTCAGCCTTGGCTTCCAACCGTATGCCGGGCAAAAGCGCCGATGCAACGGTACGGGTCCAGGAATGCCTGGTAAACGCGGGAACAGCAAACCCCATGAACCGTCGCTTCGGAAGGGGAAGAGCGGTCAAAACACCATCTCCGGGAAGAAGTGGTGATTCGTCTCCCAGTTCTTTCCCGGCCAGTACACCGCCGGAGATAAGACGTACAGGCACGGATGTAACCGTTTCCTTGACTACGCGTGCAGGTGTTCCGATCCGAACCGTCAACCTGACCGGTTCCTTCGCCCCTTCACCGAATATCTCGGTATGCATGTGTGTGAGTGGTCTGCGCAGTAAGGCCGCGCGTCCCGTGGACAGGATCGACCATGTATTAAGTACCGCTATTCCATGGTCCATTGAGGATCCACGTCCGATAATATCCTCGCCGCGTATACTCGATCCGAGCATACCGGGATGTTCGAGAGGATACCGGTTGTCGTAGCCGTACAGTTTGAACGAAAGCTCATCGAGTTCCAGCGCATGCCATCGGTGAAATTCATCCGCGCGCGCGGCAACGATGATTTCCGCATCCTGAAAGAGATTCGACCACATGCGGCATCCTTCCCGGAATTCGTCGGTAAACGCCTCCACCGTATCGATACCCCCTGAAGCCTGAGGTGCCGTACAGAATCCGGAAATAATCAATGTGGAAACGTCCCTTTGAGGAGAGAGAATCCAGTCGGCGACGTCGGTGGAACAGGCGTGAACGATTCCCGTCTGAACCAGGAAATCACGAATGCCGGCGCCATCGGTTGGCACGGTAAGTGGTTCCCCGTGATACCGATCGTCGCCCGATCGGCGAATGACGGCACTGGACGGTGCACGCATCCCCTTGCCGTGACGGATAAAACGATCCACAGTGCCGGTTACGGTACTGAGATGATACTGTCCGGGTTTAATCAACCCGTCTGGAACGAGTGATTGCCCGGCGACGACCGTATCTCCCTCCGCAACACTGGCATCTCCGGCCGGAATCCCGATTGGCAATATCACTTCTTCGGGTTCGGGGAGATCGTATGCAGTGGAGATTCGATCAGCCCGATAGGTTCCGAAACGAAGACCGCCGGGCATTTTCCAGGAGCTTGGGTATGGTGTCTCGGTACTCAAAATGAATCCTCGCGAGGTGGGATAGTATGGAACAATTCGAGACAGTTATAATCCGCTCTGTTTACCATTCCGGGAAATGCAAGTCAAGAGAATCACCGGTCCTAATCAGGCGTATTCGATAAGTGTTATCTGAGATCGTACACCATGATGGTGTGGGCGAGGATATGATCCGGAACATTGTTCCTGAACCATGATATTTCATGGAGATACCGAGGGTAATGATAGATGCCTTGCCGATACGTTGCACTGATGGCATAAACGCCGGGTCGGGGGCGTTCCTCTCCGGGCATGGTGCAGAGAAAAGAATACTCGATCCCATACCGTGACGGATCATCGGTACCGAAGTATGAAAGCCGTATATCAGGAATCTTGTGCTCTTTCTGGTACCGCGCCAACGCCGGCAGATCCTGGCCCCAATCAAGATTGCAATCCACGAGGTAGCGGTGACCGTTGGAGGAACTCCCCACGCCCGCATTGAAAAATGCGAGATAATGCGGATGGATGAAGATGCTCTCCACAGCCAGAAGAATCAGCAGCCCCCAGGCGATTCTTTTGAGCGTGTCGCTCCCTCGGATCCATGCAACGATGAGAGATCCCGCACAAAAACACATGAACGGATAAACGGGAAGCACATGTCTGAGCCCGACCTGGATACCGAGAACCAGCGTGACGATCATATAGAACAGAGGGATGATAGCTACGAGATGTCTCGGCCTCAACGGCAGGATATTCGATCTTCGTACGAACCAGCCAGAGGCGCATGAAACCGTTATTAGAAGTGCCAGCGGCGTCTTGATTGCCATGGCGATAGGGAAATAACTGAGCCACCCAGAGAATGAAAACCTTCCGAGCAGATAGCTCTTCATCACCGCATTGCCCGCGATGATCGCACCGTACCGGTATATGACCGCGGGCATAAAGAGAATCCTCCCAATTGTCGATGAAAGATGATTGCTGTATCTGATCACCTCATCGGCGCGTTCACTGTTCAGTGATATATGATCTAATACCGGAACCACATATATCGCATATATCCCTGTGAGGGTCACCGCTGATACGCCGGCTGCAATAACCGTATGGATGAATCCACGTGTACGTTTCCCGGGCACACAGAGAAGCCATCCCACTGCAAGCACCGGAACCATGAGCCCTGCGGAATACTTCGTGGCAAGTGCAACTCCCAGGAGAAGACCGCCTCCCACAGCTGTTAGCAGCGTTTGCTTCCTCAGCATTATAATCCACATGAGTATTACCGCGATAAACAGGACGGTCACGGATGCATCGGGAGTCATGAGACGTGCATGGGCGAGAAGATTCGGGCTGAAGGAATATATAAACGCCGCGTATATGCCCTTTCTGATATCACCGAGTTCTGATCCTAATACCATGAGGAGCGGAATCCCGAGCAGAGCAAAGAGCAAACCGGGTATTCTTCCCTTCTTGAGTACATCAACCGTTGAAATATCGAATTGAAAGGGGAATACCGCCAGCCGATCGAAGAACTTTTTTTCCGCCCGGCACCGTGGTTGCGAAAACTCTTGTAATCCCTCCATATGCCAATTCGAAATATCCATTGGAAGGGCGGCGAGGATCCGACCGAACGGAGGATTGATCAAATGAGCAAGATCCATAGGGAAACGCGTATCCTGAGGATGCAGGAACCGTATACCGTTGCCGAGATGTCCCCACTCATCATATGTAGCGGATTTCACTGAAAGACTCGACCACCCGCGGAAAAACATGATCGCCGACAGTATCACGCACATGATGGCAATGCGTTTCCAATTCACGGGTACCTCCTCCACCGTCTGCGTACATACGTCTTACTTTGGTCGGGAATATAGTATAACAAATTGCCAATGAAATCATTTGGTATTGATTCTACCCGCGTGTAGGATTCAAATTGGCTACCATCTGTCATGGTAGAAACATCTATCCATCGTTCTCCTGGAGTAGATCCCATGAAGCGTCGCACCCTATCGGGCGAATTAGAACGGAATGGTACACTCGTAGCGGACGGCGCGACCGGGAGTACCCTTCAGGAACTGCTCAGAGATACCACCGGGGATACCGCACTTCCTCATGGGTGTCCCGATGGATTGACGTTATCCCATCCCGCAGTCGTCAGGGAACTTCATCTAGGTTATCTGCATGCAGGTTCCGACATCATCCTTACCAATACCTTCGGTGCATGTCCGTTCACCCTGGAACCCTTCGGATTGGCAAACAAAGCAGCTGAGATAAATTCTCAAGCCGCCCGTATTGCGCGACAGGCCGTGGAGGATCATGGTTCCGGCCTGGTAATCGGATCCGTTGGACCCGGCAGTCTGCTTCCTTCACTCAAACAGGTATCATTCAGGGATCTCATGGATGCCTATTCCATCCAGATCGGTGGATTGGTTGAAGGCGGTGTCGATGGGATCCTTGTTGAAACGTGCCAGGATCCTTCTCAGACCAAGGCAGCCCTGGCTGCGATACGAGCACTGTCACTGAATGATGATCCGGAACTGCCTGTGATCGTATCGTTTACCGTGGAAAACCGGGGAACCATGCTTCTCGGAACCAGTATTGATGCAATGGTTACCACGGTCCTCCCCTATCGCCCCACATTGATAGGTTTGAACTGCGGCGCGGGGCCTGAAGTACTCGAACCGTTTCTGGGATATCTCTGCTCCATATCACCGGTACCGGTATGGTTTAAACCGAATGCCGGTACACCCCGACTCCATGAAGACAGAGTCGTTTTTCCGGTTGATCCCACCGGCTTCGCGAAAAAAATCGTGGAACTTTTGAGAAAGCTGCCCCTTTCGGTAGTCGGTGGATGCTGTGGAACCACGGCCGATCACATCAGAGAAATTCGAAATCTGTTTCCGTCTGACAGACCACCCTGGAGACCGCATTCCTGGGAACCGTCACTGAGCAGTCTCTACGACCGGGTGTTTTACGCACAGGAGGATTCCCCGCTCCTCATAGGAGAGCGAGGAAATGTCAACGGTTCCCGGAAATTCCGTCGCATTATGGAAAATCGGGATTTCGAAGCGGCGGTGAGTTTAATCACCAGACAGGTCACATCCGGCGCTCATGCGGTCGACGTATGCGTTGACAGCGCTGAGACTGATCCTCGCGAAGATTTGACAACCATGGCACGATTTCTACGTGGTCAATGCCGCATGCCGATTTTCCTCGACTCCGCAACTCCCGACGCATTGATCCGTGCGGCGGAAGAACTCCCGGGACGGGGGGTTCTGAACTCCGTGGGTTTCGAGGGGGGAGATGCTGATTTTAGACGCATGGCTGAAGCATGTCGCCGCACGGGATGCGCCATGGTTGTGCTTGCCGTGGATGAAAAGGGGCAGGCTCTCACCGTGGATGACAAGATCGCAATAGCCGCTCGGGCCGTAAAATCTGGTCAAGAATTGGGGTTGGTCTCGCATGATATCTTTTTTGACCCGCTTACGTTTCCCATAGGTACGGGGCAGGCGGAACTCCGGACCTCCGGAGCCGCAACGCTCTCGGCAATCGAGATCCTTTCGAGAGAATTTCCGGGAATGCCGACGATCCTGGGAGTTTCGAACATATCGCATGGTTTGGCTCCTCCGGTAAGAAAGGTTCTGAATTCCATCATGCTTCAACTCGCATTCCAGCGGGGACTGAAAGCAGCAATCGTCCATCCGGGTCAGATCGAACCGTTGCACACCATTGATGCCGATGTTCGAGCACATGCCCAGGACCTTCTCCTTCACGGTGCGTCTTCTCCGGCTATCAAATCCTTCCTTGCTTTGTTCGGTGAGGACCACGCGCATCGGAAAAAACGGCCCGCCACATCCTCCGATCCTCTGGAAGTTTTAAAGAACCGGGTTATAGACGGAGATATGGAAGGATTGGAATTGCACATATCAAAAGCCGTCAACCGGTTTCCGCCGGAAGTTGTTCTCTCGAATGGTATACTGGGAGGTATGGAGGAAGTCGGTGAACTGTTCAAACGCGGAGAAATGCAGATTCCATTCGTACTCGCATCGGCGGAAGTGGTTCGAAAAGCCAGCGAAATCATCGCGCCTCTTCTTCCGGTGAGTACCCGGCATGAGAAACAGTCGGTGGTCCTCGCAACCGTGGAGGGAGACGTTCACGACATCGGGAAGAATCTCGCAGGTATAATCCTGCAAAATAACGGCTATACGGTGCATGACCTCGGTATCCGGATACCGATCATAAAAGCCTATAAAACCGCGATAGAGAACGGATCCATGGCCATCGGTCTTTCGGGACTGCTCGTACAGTCAGTAGCCGTTATGCGTCGCGGCATCGAACAGATAGCATCAATGGGTCCTCCGTATCCACCAATTGTCGTGGGAGGAGCCGCGCTCAATCATACTGTGGTAGAGCAAAACCTCGCTCCCCTTTATCCCGGATCAGTTTCGTTTGCAAAAGATGCCATGGAAGGACTCGAGATTATACGAAATTTCAAACAGGGAAGGGAAATGGACCGGCAGTCCAGAACGGATCAATCACTAAAAATAGCACGGAAATCCGTTGATATCCCGAACCATGTTCCTGTTCCCGAACCGCCATTCACGGGATCGAAGATTGAGACCAATATTCCCCTAGAATCATGTGTTGAAACACTGAACCCAAAAGGCCTGTTTCGTCGATTCTGGAAATTGAACGATGATATCGAGTCCGAAAGACTGCTCGAAAAATTCATATATACACTATCTGAAGCCGGTGTCTCAGGGTCAACGATCTGGGGATTTTACCGGACACGGTCCACGGGGAACTCCGAGATTTCGATTACGGATCCCGGCACGGGGATATCCGTATCTCTCGATCTCGGTCGTCAGGAAGCTTCACCGTTTCGATCCATCGCCGACTATCTGAATCCCCAGGAGGATTATGCCGCTCTCTTTATGGCTACCATGGGAATCGATGCGCCGTCCCTGGCGGATGACATGAGACGCAGGGGAAATTATAGGGATTATTTTCTATTGCACGGCCTGATCATGGCACTGACCGAAGCGCTCACCGAACGCACGAGACGGGCTGTCAGGCATGCATGGGGTTTTGAGAAAAATCGGGGAAAGGTGTATGCTCCCGGCATGCCCGCATTCCCGGACATCACGGTTCATGAATCATTTTTTGCTGTTCTCAATCCCAAACGCATCGGCATATCACACACTGAGACGTGGTCTCTGATTCCGGAATGTTCCGCGTCGGGACTGGTGATCCATCATCCTGATGCGGAATATTTCTAAGAATTGATGATTGATGAATGATGAATGGGGAAATTGGGAAATTTGTGATTTCCTAAACTGAGCGATTCTCATCTACTGCTGCTTCGAGGAGGCTACTGTGTCAATTGTTTCGCGATTTCGCTCCTCCACCGTATCGGTTGGATACGCCTGCGTCGCGGAATCACTCCAACTTCATGACTCGTACGCCTCTTCTGTGCCTCGCTACGATAACAATCGCTCAATTTAGGTATTTACTGATTTGATGAGATTCGGATTCCGAAACTGAAAACTGAAAACCGAGAACTAAAAACTTTTCATGATTGATGATATTGGGATACTGAGACCATTGCGGAACGAAGCAGATCCCGGAATGCGGACGCGACGAAGCGCGTCCCTCCAGCGTGGAACAGATTATTTATGCATTACTCTCAAACAAGAATAGTGCCTGATACTCATATAAGACGTGAAGTACTTCATACGGAGGCGGATTATTTCTTCTATACGTCAAAAAAGCCTTGATAGATGATGGCTTAGATTAGTGACGAACCTGCTCTGTTTACGAGTCAGAATAGTATATGATGAACCCGATTTACGAAAAGGATAATGCCTGGACGTTCTTGACTGCAAACAAAACGTTTCCCGTGTCGGATACGCTGCTAACCGACAACTGACAACCGTGAACCGATTACTTCCTTACCACCACTCCGGTCTTTTCTTTTTGAGAATGTCGATGGCATCCCGGGCAATTGCCAACTCCTCGTTGGTGGGAATGACCATAACCTTCGTTTCACCCGTACTGATAATCACCTCGGACGCCTGATTTTTCTCCTCGTCAAGCTCGATATCAAGAAATCCCAGGGATTTCGTTACAAGCGTTCGAACTATAGGAGAATTCTCACCGACACCGCCGGTAAATACTATGGCATCAACGCCCCCGAGAATAGCCGCATAAGCGCCAATATATTTGGTTATCCTTCTGGAATAGATTTCGAGAATAAACATATCCTCATGTGATCCTTCCAGCGCACGGTCTTCGATATCTCTCATGTCATTTGTTCTCTCGGACAGGCCGAGGACACCGGATTTCTTATTCATGAGCGCATCAACAGCTTCCACCGTGAGATCTTCCCGTTTCATGATATATGGTACAATGGCGGGATCGATATCGCCGCATCGCGTACCCATGATCAATCCCTCAAGAGGGGTGAATCCCATGCTCGTGTCCACCGATTTTCCGCCGTCGATCGCGGCGATGCTGGCTCCGTTACCCAGATGACAGGTAATGATTTTCAAACCATTACGAGGACCTTCAAGAATTTTGGCCGCTTCATCCGAAACGTATCTGTGTGATGTTCCGTGGAATCCGTATCGCCTGATGCCGAGGGTTCTGTAGAGATCAATGGGCAAGCCGTAAAGGTATGCTTCAGGTTTCATGGTCTGGTGGAATGCCGTGTCGAATACCGCTATCTGGGGAATACCCGGCATAAGCTCTTCCGCCGCTTTGATACCTCTGAGATTATGGGGATTATGGAGCGGAGCGAACTGTGAACAGACCTCGATCTGTTCCATAACGGCATCATCGATCAATACCGAATCAACGAATTTCTCGCCGCCATGGACAACGCGATGACCGACAGCACGAACTTCTGATTTATTCTTCATCACTCCATGTTCAGAGCTGGAAAGCAATCTGAGTGCTTTTTCAATGGCTTCGGAATGGTGAAGCACGGGGCGCTGTTGCTTTATCTGTGGACCGTCCGCGGGTCGATATTTTATACCCGCCAGGCTCGACCCTATTCGATCCACCACTCCCCGCGCCATGCTCTCCTCCGTCCTCCGATCGAACAGCTGAAATTTCACCGATGAACTACCGCAGTTCAGAACCAGTATGTACATGTGAAACCTTTCTCTTTATCCCGCATTTCTCACCGGATTTCTGTTTCGCGACAAAATCCGGCACGAAATACGCGTTAGTACTGATGGTGATCGTATTTCGTGAACAACAGCTTTTCGACTCGATGCGTCGCTCCGGGGTACCTCAATCTTCATTTGTTCGTCAGGAGGGTTCCGGTCCGAGGATCGTATCGATGAGACCGTACTCTTTCGCTTCTTCCGCCCCCATGTAGAAATCTCTATCCGTGTCACTTCTGATCTTTTCTAAATCCCGACCTGAAAGATCGGATAGTATCTGGTTGATCCATTCTCTCATCCGAAGCATCTCCTGCGCCTGGATTTCGAGATCTGACGCCGAGCCTATCACCTGACCGGGTATAAGCGGTTGATGAATGAGAATCCTGGCATGTGGCCATGCAGACCTGTGTCCCTTGACGCCCGCAGCCAACAGCACTGCCCCAAAACTCGCCGCGAGTCCGAGACAAACCGTATGGACGGGTGCCGATACGCCGAGCATGGTATCGTATATGGCAAATCCGGAGGTCATGGCTCCTCCCGGACTGTTGATGTACATCGTAATAGGATCCTTGGGGCTTTCCGCGTCGAGATAGAGGAGCTTTTTAACAGTCTTTTCCGAGATTGGGTCATCAATAGCGCCCCAAACAAAGATTCGACGATGCTTCAGAAAGGATTCTTCTATTCTATCTCCGGGTCTCGGGTGTCCGTCACCCTTTTCTTTCCCAGCATTCTGTATCATGATTACCTCGTATGTGTTATCCCGAAACTGAGCGCATCTCATATACACCGTCTTCGCCCGTTCGATTTACTCAGAGACGCCGTCTTGAGCTTTCGACTTCGTCGAGTGACTTCACCGGGACGAATCGCTTCAATAACAACCGCTCGATTCAGGATTATATCGGTTAAACAGAGTACCATGGGTAACCCCATGCCCTCTCTATTCGCCACTATATCGTGGCGACATCACGCAGTATCGTTACAAAAACACATTCATTTATAAAAAATGGTGAATTTCTGCAAAGGCTGATATAACGAAAAAACGGCCCCAAGATCCTTGTGGAACTCGCAGGCCGTATACGCTGGTGCCGAGGGCGGGACTTGAACCCGCACGGGCATTGCCCACCACCCCCTCAAGATGGCGTGTCTACCATGTTCCACCACCTCGGCACGGATTCCCTATTGCGACGATGTATCCTGAAAATCTTCCCCGGGCACGAGTAAGCCCGTGGATGTACTTTCTTCCACCGTCGAATCGGGCGTCAGAATATTGAGCGCCGAAGATACCGGTACACCGGGATTTGTCAATTGGTTCGCTATCTGTGACAACTCGTCCTGGATAAGCGAATCCCGCGCCCTTCCCCGGGCCGATACGAGGGATAAAAGAAGGGCGATAATGAAGTATGAAGCTCCGAGATACGATGCTGCCTTGGTGAGAAAGTTCCCGGCACCTCGCCCGCCGAAGATTGCCTGGCTGCCGCCGCCTCCGCCACCGAAAGCTCCACCCAATCCTCCTCCCTTGCTCGATTGCATCAGCACCACGACCATGAGAGAGAGGGCATTAACAATAAAAACAATGAGCAAAAACGTATACATATCTTATTTCCCGTCCGCTGCATGCGAAACAATTTCAAGGAACGAATCTGATTTCAGACTCGCCCCTCCAACCAGTGCGCCATCAATATCAGGCATTGAAATCAATGCGGCCATATTATTCGGTTTGACGCTTCCTCCGTATTGTATCCTTACGGACTCCGCCGTTGTTGTGCCGAACTCTTTACTCAGCCATTCGCGGATAAACGCATGAACTTCCTGAGCCTGATCGGTTGTTGCGGTCCGTCCGGTCCCGATAGCCCAGATCGGTTCATATGCAATAACCATGTCCGGCATATCGGATTCGGCTTTACCCGCCAATGCGCCCGTAAGTTGCCCGGCGATGATCTTTTTAGTTATACCCTGATCGCGCTGTTCCTCAGTCTCACCGACACACAGTATGACACGCAACCCCGCGTTCAATGCGGAATTGATCTTTCGCGAAACGATTTCGTCGGTTTCTCCGAAGTATTGACGCCGTTCGGAGTGGCCAATTATCACAAAACGGCACCCTGCGTCAACAAGCATGGACATAGATACTTCTCCCGTGTACGCCCCGCTCTCGGCCCAATGCCCATTTTGAGCTCCCAGGTACACGTTACTACCTTCGAGTATTGCCGCGGTTCGCTCCAGATACGGAAACGGCGGACAGATGCCGACATCCACAACAGTGCAGTCGTGGTGCAATCCTGTTACGATCTCTTTGGCCAATGCGGCAATTGCCGTCCTATCCAGATTCATCTTCCAGTTTCCGAAAACAATCGGTACTCTCATTATGACCTCTCCTCCAATACCATTATCCCCGGCAGATCTTTTCCTTCAACGAGTTCAAGGCTGGCACCGCCGCCGGTGGAAAGATGACTCACTTTATCCGAACAACCGGCCTTATTGAGAGCCGATGCCGAATCTCCTCCACCCACAACAGAAACCGCTCCATGCTCGGTAGCCTCGACCAGTGCTCGAGCAGCCGCCACGGTTCCGGCATCAAATGGCGGTTTCTCGAATACACCCATGGGTCCGTTCCAGAATATCGTCCTGGCGTCCAGGCAAGCCTTCCTTAGTTGTGATATGGAGTCCGACCCGATATCCAGAATCATGGAATCCGGCTCGACTTCCCGGATCGAGACTTCCTTCCGTTCATCCGTAGCCGCAAGATCCGGGGCGATAACGACATCACTGGGCAGTAACAATTTTTTATTCAATCGATCCGCTTCGGCCAATGCGTCTTCAGCTATTCCTATCGCCTCTTTTTCCACCAGTGATTTTCCAATCTCCAATCCCTTGGTCAGAAAAAACGTATTGGCCATGGCTCCACCGACAAAAACTATATCAGCGATTGTGAGAAGTTTTTTCAGCACCTCTATCTTCCCGCTGATCTTGGCCCCTCCGAGGATGGCCAGAAACGGTTGAGTCGGATTCTCCAGCACACGTCCGAAGAACTGAAGTTCCTGTTCCATGAGAAAACCGGCTACACCGGCACCCATGATCTCGGGAACCCCCGCGGTAGAAGCATGTGCCCGATGAGCTGTTCCGAATGCATCATTGACGAATAACTCACCCAATGATGCGAGTTCCGATGCGAACACCCGATCGTTTTTAGTTTCGCCCGGGTGAAATCTGAGGTTTTCGAGGAGCAGTATGTCGCCGGGTTTCATAGCCTCCGCAAGATTTCTAACATCGCTTCCGATGCAATCCGGCGCCATGACAACCCCGGTCTCGAGAAGCTGACTCAACCGTTCAGCCACCGGCTTCAGACTCATGGCAGGATTGACAGCGCCCTTTGGTCTGCCGAGATGCGACATCACAACGAGCTTGGCATGCCGCTCTCGCAGGTTACGAAGCGTCGGGAGACTTGCGCGTATGCGAAGATCGTCCGCAATGGAACCAGAATCATCGAGGGGGACATTGTAATCAACTCGAACGAGTACGCGTTTCGAGGAAACATCTATATCACGAATAGTCTTTCGATTGAGATTCACCGGCTCCTCCTCTTTCATGAAATGCCGATAGCCGTCGCATGCTAGCGGTACCGTTCATACGTGTCAAGCTGATATCCCCAATAGGCATCCGGAGCTTCGAGGCCTATCAGAGACATCGAGTAACCACTCGATTGCATCGTGCGCTTCAACACATTTTGACGGAATCTCCGGCGCTCGCTACCTTCATATGCTATTACCCGATCGTATATACAGTTTGAACCATATTAAATAAGGAGTTGCGTTCATGTTCGATACATTGAAGGATCTGAAACAATACCTTGAAACCGAGGAGATCCAAGCCGTTGATCTTCGATTCACCGATCATCTTGGTGGGTGGCATCATGTGACGGTACCCGCCCGTTCCATAGATGATAAATTCCTCATGGAGGGCATAGGATTCGATGGAGGCAGCGTCGGATTCGGCTCCGTGAAATCGGGGGATATGAATATTATTCCGGACCTGGGATCCGGTTTTCTCGATCCTTTCCCTACGGTTCCGACACTATGCCTGCTGTGCAACATCGTTGAATCAGATACCAAGGAACCGTTCAATGCCGATCCACGAGGCATTGCCCGAAAGGCGGAAGCCTATCTGCGTGAAAAAAAGATTGCCGATAAATCTATCTGGGGACCGGAGTTCGAATTCTATATTTTCGACCGTGCACGGTTTTCCGATTCCGGTTCGCACCTTCTTGTTGATATCTATTCATCGGAAACGCATCCGGTATCCGACGGGCACACCGTTGCAAACGAAGGATGCCAGATTCCCCATCAACGAGGATACCATTCTATCCCGCCCATGGACTCGCTCAATGATTGGCGCAGTGAATTAACTGAACTTCTCGAACACGTGGGGATTCCTATCAAATACCACCATCATGAAGTTGGTGCCGCCGGGCAATGCGAGATCGAAATCGAACTCGGCCCCATGCTCGAACAGGCGGATCGGTGTATGATAATAAAATACTTCGTACGCATGCTCGCGAGACGATACGGCAAGATGGCCACCTTCATGCCAAAACCGCTCTTCGGACACGCCGGATCCGGTATGCATTTTCATCAAATGCTGAGAAATGACGACGAACCGCTGTTTTTTGATTCGAAAGGATATGCCAATCTGAGCGAACTCGCCCTTGCTTATACAGCCGGCATTCTCACACATGGGCGATCACTCCTCGCGATCACAAATCCCAGTACGAACAGCTATAAACGGCTCATCCCCGGATTCGAAGCACCGGTTAAGTTCTTCTTCAGCCTGGCGAACAGAAGCGCTACAGTCAGAGTTCCGAAATATGCCGTCTCCCCGGATGCCAAGCGAATTGAATTCCGCTCTCCGGATGGAACGTGCAATCCATACCTCGCCATGGCAGCCATGCTCATGGCCGGTATAGACGGAATCGAGAACAAGCTCAATCCGGAAAAACTGGGATTCGGTCCCTTCTCGACCGATATGTTCGACGAATCGAATAAAGAACTGCGAGACAGATTAAGCTCGGCACCGGAGTCTCTTTCAGAAGCCATGGATGCATTGGAAGAAGATCACGACTACCTTCTCAAGGGAGGGGTATTCCCCACGGAGCTTCTGAACGCATTGATCCAGACCAAGCATGAGGAAGCCATGTCCATACGGAACATACCTCATCCCAAGGAGTTCTTTCTCTATTTTGATGTATAGGAGATTGCTCAACTATTTACTAAGATCGCGATACGTCCGGTCGTAATTCAGGTAAACTGCAACGGAAAAGCCCGAGTAGTAGGGACGCGTCTCGGGCTTTCTATCCTGTATTCCATACCGGGATATGAAACGAAATATCGGCTATACCCATGATGGATTCCTTCGTCAAAATCAGACGCCGGATACGGGATTAATCCGATAAAAAGTGAAGATAATATCTATTTCCAGTGAGATGTAATGAACTCCTCCGTCTCCGGGAGACCACCCTGGAGGATGAGATAGCCGTTATGCGGTTCGCGCTCGGTTGTTTCGTGGTTCACCGGTGTTCTCATCATTCTCATGATTTCATCGTGATCATCGGTATGCCCGAGAACCCAACCAAGCTTCATAAGCGCTGTTTCGGGTAACATATTGTCCAGGGGAATAATACCGATATCAAGAAGATCCCGTCCGGTATCATATACATACATCTGTACATATCCCCAGAGTGTCTGAACGGTCATGACAACATGAACGCCGGACTCTATGGCGCGTTTCAACGCGGGGTAAAGCGGCTTATTGACGTGTCCGAGCCCGGTTCCGGCTATCACGATACCCCGGTAACCCTTCTCAACCAGTGCATCCACCAGATCCGGTCGCATCCCTGGATAATAGTATAGAATGGTGACCCGATCTTCATACCGCGCATCGATTGTCATGCGTCGTTCGGGATCACGCCTGCGATAATCTGTCGTCAGATACTGAAACGAATCACGACTGACCATACAGAGTGGAATATCGCCGATGGTTCGAAACGTGCTTCGATAGGAACTATGCATCTTCCTACATCGCGTTCCCCTATGCAACAGACCGTAGCTATCGGAAGTAGGACCAAACATGCATATCTGAACTTCCGCGATATCGCCGTACGCAGCCGATCGTACCGCATGAATGAGATTGAGCGCCGCATCACTGCTGGGACGATCTGAACTTCGCTGGCTGCCTACGATCACAATGGGTACGGGACTGTTCTGTACCATAAAACTCAGAATTGCCGCCGTATGCCCCATGGTATCGGTACCGTGTCCTATAACAATGCCGTCGGCTCCGTCTCTGATCTCATTCCCAATCTCATTGGCCAGCGTGATGTATTGATCCTTTGCCATGTTTTCTGAAAAAACACCGAATAGTTTCTTTGTAGTCAGATTACAGATATCGGCGAGTTCGGGTACGGCACTGTAGAGTTCACCAGGAGCAAAAGCGGGAATAACGGCCCCGGTCCGGTAATCCAACCTTGATGCAATCGTACCACCGGTACCGAGAAGGGTTACGCTGGCAAGATCGGCATTATATGGAAACGATTTCTCCGGTATCTTATAGACTGCTTCCTTCCGCCCGAAAACCTCTACGGATCTCACTCGATCCACATGAATACCGATATTATACCCATTGGTCATCTTGATGACGAAATGAAGATCATCAAATGTTTCGCTTCTTGGTAGAATCACGCCCTCGAATACCGTTCCACTATCGTTCGTGACTTTGACATCACTCCATATGCTGACGCCCCATTCCCGTAATTTACGCTTGGCAATCCCCTTGTAGCCCTTCAGGGAGTCGTCGTTAATCATAATGGATAAACCACTCTATCATGCCGTATCGCCATCCTCATCCTCCAGTTGTTCGAGCATCGGTTTGAGCAGTTCAGCGACACGTCGAGCCGGTACCACGCCACGAAGCCGCGCCATGATCCTCCCCATATAATATCTGAACCGTTTTCCCGTTGATCCATCATCGAAATCAGGTCGTTCGGATTGTACCACGGATTCGAGTAATGATTCCCACCCGTCGGAATCTTCGGTCAACTGCATCTCTTCAACAAGATCGGCGATGGAATCCGCCTCACGATTCGCGGCCATACCGACCAGTATATCCCGAACATCCCGCATCGCCGGATTTCTCGATTGCAGACGAAAGAGCTCCGACCATGTATTACAGTCGATCCGTTCAATGAGTACACCGGAACGTTTTAATCCCTTGTATCGTTCACCAAAGAAAAAACAGGCATCGCGAAGATCCGCGCCGTTTTCTTTTACCACATGATCCACAAGATCCGCGCCGCCTCGGCGAATCAGATAATAAATCGTTGGTTGTGGAATTCCGACTGCGGAATACGCATTCTCGCGAACCCATGGTGGCGGTGCCATATGTTGCCGTAATGCAGTCACGCGCTCTCGCGTCATCCGGATAGGCGGATGATCCGTATCGGGGTACATCCTGTCCGGTCCGGGAAGTATCCGTTCGAAATCCGTACTCCCATCCTTACATGGTTGCCGTGTTTCATTGGGAACACCGTCCAACGCATCTTCATATCGAATGACGATTTCTCTAGCCGCGGTTATGGTATCCTGTTCAGCTCCCCATATCACCACAAACGAGTCATGGGCTTCGCAGCCGAGGGCATCATGTATGCCTAGACGGTCTTTCTCACATCCCTCATACCGTGGCCAATCCTCGCTGCTTGTAATAATGGGAGGAATATCAAGACATGCGATTACCCTGACCCTGCCCTCGAGCTCATGGGCAAATGTCCGTTCCGGTTGTGTCGGCCACGAAAGAGTTCCCGCGAGTTTCGCGAGTTTCACGGCTCGCACGCAGAACGGACCATCTCCGAGTTCAAGCCCCTTTCTCATACTTCGCTTGGTGATTGCCTTCTCCCAGGTTTCAGCACGGAACGGGGGGAACGATGAATCCCGCACCATTGATGTGACATCAATATGATCCATACGGAGATCCGCTTTATCGCTCAATCCCCTGTTATGCAGTTCATCACGCAATGCGAGAAGATTCACCTGCCTGATCGCTTCACCATGGACGAGTTTCTTCGCCCGCCACGCTTGCGGCACTCCCTTTATCTCCACCCGCCGACCACCACGTACCGATACATTCACATCCTGCCTGCTCGCACCGAGTCCAACCCGGACATGCCCGGTGGACCGACATACCCTCCCGACGAGCAGTATCGCTTCAACAACTTCATCGGGAGTTCTCAGCTCAGGTCCGGTCACGGTTTCGATGAGTGGAACGCCGAGACGATCGGTACGCCACACCACGAGATGCCCCTGATCAGAGACTTCGCGACAGCTGTCTTCCTCTATACTCACCTGCGTAATGGATATCCATCTATCCCTGAATGGTAACCGCCCGTTCACGCCGACGATCGCCGTTCTTTGAAATCCCGTGGGAATAGAACCGTCAAGATACTGTTTTCTCGCCACATGGACCTCGTCGACAATGTCACACCCGAGCATAAGACATTGCTCGACCGCAATATCCAGAGCATCCTGATTCATGAGAAAGGGGGGAGTATCATCCATCTCATAGGTACATACGTTTTCCTTATTTAAAAGATAGATAATATTCTTCTTGGTTTTGAACTCCATCAGCGCTGTTCCGTCATACTCACCCAATTCAGAGAGAGTCGGCCGCATATGACGCAGGACTTCTCCGTCACTCTCCTCCCTGTATTTCCGGGCCGGGCAGTTACAGAACAGCTTCCGTTGGGTGAGGAGTTGCTGGTGGACCTCAAGGCCGGCGATTAATCCAACGGCTTCATAATCGATTTCATCTCTCACGTTCGCTCCTCGAGGCATGCATCCCTTGTTTAAAGGAATATGTACTTTCAGTACCGGAACACAGATTACAATCATCCGTCGTTCGAAAATGAGGTGCAAAAATGCAGAGCAGATGCCAAAAATGCAACGAACGAACGCCTTGCTCGAGAACCTTCGCATCATAAGCAGCAGGCTATGTCTCGCCCCTTGAAAATCTCCCGATATGGTGAAAAGCCACGGATTCACCCTGATCATATGAATATTGTTGAATCCATGAGACACTATCACAGAAAGATCTCAATAGATATCCCGATCACGGATTATTCCATTTGATGTAGAATCAACGTATGGGGTATTCACACTGCATTCCCGGTAATGCGATCAGGTACGATTCCACCTCGTATACAGGCAAATCCTGCGCTATTCTAACATTAGTCGTCATGACCCGTCTCCATTATTACTACGCCGTGGTAAAGCTCGGGGACGAGACACCCTGAGAAGATGAAAATAGAAACTGGTGACTATTCAGCGATGGAGGGACGGGTAAGAATTGATGATCCCACTACGCCTTCACTACATTCCCATTCGACTTTGCTCATGGCCGGTATGGCTGGCTTCGAGGGACAAGCTGCTGATTGATGAATGATGAATGTTGGAGGGGCGTGAGCCGGGAAGAGGACGGGACTTCGTCGCGTCCGCATTCCCGGATCTATTTCGGCCACGCGGAAGCATGGCTCTCCACAGAGATAAAGGAATAATCTAACGGCACTATTCTAATGTTAGAATAGTGCCTAATCTAACGTATTTACGAAGCAGTCGTCATGATTCGTGGACGAAACACCCGGAGAAGATGAAAATAGGAACGTGTTCACTTCAGGCGATGGAGGGACGCGCTTCGTCGCGTCCTTATTCCGGGATCTCATTCGGCCACGCGGGGACAAAGCCCGGCGAAGCCAGGAGTGAAGCGAAGGCGTAGACGTGGGCGTGGCCCTCCAGTACATCAAAAGGATATCGACTGTGCTGCATGACACCTATTTACGAGGTAGAATAGTGCTGAGCGATATTGACTACTGCTTGAGAAAAGCATGCCTGGCAGCTTCATCCCGGGTCACTCATCCTTCATCAATTCCCGCTCCCCCCTCTCCATCATACCTGAACCTTATATAACATGTTCCTTCCCCATTGAGTGTTGCGGAGCAGGAACCGCCAAGCCAACAGTCGTAGTGGCAGCCTGGAAAGTAGCGCGCGCGACCAGTACCCGGCCTGAACGTCTATCCAAACCTCGAAATGATACCTACCAGGATAGTCGCAGATGATCCCGGGCCAGGAGAAGGGATCCACTGAACCGGTTCGAAACAATGCCTGAAATATCCACCGATTCAATTTGAGGATAGAAATGGGTGAGAATCAGACGGGAACACTGCGCCCTATGCGCGAGTTCTCCAGCCGATTGGGGAGAGAGATGGGTTAAAAACGGAGACGGATCAGGAAACGAACATTCTAATATGAGTGTATCCGCATTCCGCCCCAATTCTTCCAGCGCTGTGCATGGACCGGTATCGCCTGATATTACCAAACACCTTCCGCGAGCATCCTCAAGACGATATGCCGTGCTGTTTTCGGTGTGATGAGTCGGACACCACTCCAGACTCCAGGGTCCAAGTTGAAACGAAGCAACATTCTCTAAATCCGTCACCACGGGCGGTCCGTTCTGATCTTCGACCCACCGATCGTAGATCTTCCGTAAATCGTTGTAATAGTGTACTGCGCCGCGCCCGTACATCAACAATGGCTGCATATCATCGGGCTCAAGGGGAATTCTTCTCGCAAAAAGGAATGGTGCCAGATCGGAACAATGATCGATGTGGAAGTGGGTGAACAGTATCGCATTGATATCCTGAAGTCGAACACCTGCTTCGCTCAAGCGAAGAAGTGTCCCTGGTCCGCAATCAATAAGAACGGCGAAATCATCGGATTGAACGAGTATTGACGGACCCGAGCGATTCGGCCTCACCATACCTGTCCCGGATCCGAGGATCGTAAGCCAGTTCATCGCCTGCATTTATCCTTCCTCATCCGGAACAATGACAACATGCGTGGAATGACGGACGGTTGATGATGAGTATACAACGAAGTACAAACCGGATCCGGTCCATGCCGGAATGTCAACGACGTATGCAAGCGCACCCGGAGCCACTGTATGTCTGGATAGCGATCTCCCCTGAAGATTGTATAACCCTATTGATCCGTTTTTCCCTCCGGTCTCCGGGAGAACCGCGGTGACCGTTCCTCCGGGATGAATGCGCGTTGGGAATACAAGAAACTCATCCGGTATGCCCGGACCGCCGAGACCGCTGAGAACGAAATTCATAACTTCGGATTCTTCACTGACCGCCGTGATGGAAACACCTGTTTCAAATCCCCGATTCGTCTGAGTTCCGGGATCTGTTTCCGGTGTGAACGCCGATTGTTCCGGCCCGTCATCTGACGAATATGCCGCACCGCGTTTATACCCACTGATACCGGGATCCTCCAACCAAACTCGATACGGAGGGTTTGACTCGATATTATTCACGGGTTGCGACTCATCGATATGATAGATGAGTATTCCGGATTCCGGGATTGCCTGGTCCACTCCATCCTGAATCCTGTTTTCGATCATGAAATATTCACCTGAAACCGGAGTTTCCACGAGGTACAGTTCCGTTCCGCTGCCGCTCCCAAGCCGTGATACTCCGTACCCGCCATCCTGGATTGAGAGCGGAGTCATCCATCCGTCCATCCCATTGGATGGATCAGCATCGATATCCCACTCCAGATATCCTCCAGGACGACAGGGAGCGCTGCCTTGTGGAGTCCCGAGCCATACACCGATATCCATCAGTGACCAATACCCCACGGGTGTTTCGGGATTGCCGCCCACATCATATAAATCCGGCGCACCGAAACTATGCAGCAATTCATGGCATATCACACCGAGCCGGTCATTCCATGCCACCATTGTGTATCCGGGCGAACGTTCATCCCCTGCGATCCCCGATTCGGTTACCAGAACGCCGTCGAGAAATGTATCTTCATATCCCTGCGCTTCACCATATACCCACCACCGGTGAGACCAGATATCACCAGAATATCCCGTAAACGCCTGATCTTCTCCCGCGTGAATGATGAGTAAATGAAACTCTCCTGCATCGAATTGCCCGTTATCATTCGTATCCAGACTCGAAAAATCAACCAGATCATCAGCCGTCATGAGAGCGAGCCGTGTCAATTCGAAGATTTCTCCGTTCGCGTCATCAACGCCGCTCCCGTCCGATCCGAAGTACTGATACGTTGAATCCACCTCAATCCACTCATCGGCCAGGGGAATGAACTCAAGATCCAACACGCCTCTGGACACGTCGGCAAAATACCCGCCTGCCTCCGCAGACACGTTATTGATGATCTCGCTCAGGGGGCTCGGCGCTTCCAGATCCGGAAAGTGCACGGCGAGAACATAGACGGGCACGGTACCGGTAACGGGAATGTGAGCCGCGGGAGAATAATCCACAGGTCTCGGCGTGCTCCGGACCGCCTGCGGACGTATCGATTCTGCAGCTGAAACAGACTGCCACGAGTATCCTCGTTCGTCGCCCCGTAAAACCTTGAGTACCGGGCCGTTTGATCCGTGAAATTCCTGAACAATACCGGGACGAACGGGGACCGCCTCTGTTCGTAAGAAGCCGATACAGAGAAACAGGCATATCCAGATCGGCTTCATCAGTAATCCCTCGTTGTCAGATCACGCATCTTTCAAAGCGGATCGCACATAGTTGTTCCCCGGTGTCCCCGGAATACGATGGCTGCTTCAGTATATCGTCGTATCAATCGGGCGTTTCACTCCGAAGTCGAACTTCGTCTTTTCCGTTTGGGTTTTGGTTTCGCGGGCTCTTCCGTGTCGTCGGACTCCCCGGCGTCTTCGGCTGTTACCGTGGATTCCTCGGTTTCTTCTTCCTGTTTATCCGAAACTGCCGCGATCTCTATCTCCAACTGCTTGATTCGCTCCCGCGCATCGCGTACCGCTGCTATATACGTGGTTACCTCTTCGTCATCCCAGACGGTAGCCGAACCGTGTTCAGCCAGTTCGAAGATATGCCCCCCCAACTCGGTAAATGTCCGTTTGATACTCTGTCTCTGAAGATGAATATCATACCTCAGTTTTGCAATCTTGGCGGTTTCCTCTGTTTTCTCCGCCACAACTTCGGCACCTTTTTTCAATGCGTGGGCGCCTTCTTCCAATCCTTTTCGGACTTCTTCCCAGAACGACATGATTACCTCCTTATTCGATCCATATCAATCATTGCAACAGTTTTCCCGTGGAAAGGTTCCATCCGTTCACATGGCCCCATTCCCATGTAACCTTATGATTTACGTACGGGGTGTCAATAGCTCCCGTCTCCTCAGGATTATAATGAGGTTCAGCTTCACCGGAATGATGGCCTTTATGCATGAAAATCATTGCAATCCGCAGTATCGGTCCATAACCTCGTTCCCGAATATGGTTCGCAATACCTCATATACTGGTATATACTGCATTCACCCTCGGGATGTTCAGAGGAGGGAGCATTTTGATACAGAGCGGCTCAATCGTACGTAATGTCGGAGTTACGGCAACAGGGATGTATGTTCCCGATCGTATACTTACGAATGCGGAACTTGAAACTATGGTAGACACAACTGACGAATGGATCCAGACAAGAACGGGTATTCGAGAAAGACACGTTGCCCCGCCGGGAACTCCCGCATCGGATGTAGCGAAACCCGCGGTTCTTCAGGCATTGTCGCGAAGAGGTATATCAGCGGATGAATTGGATCTCATTATCGTAACCTCCGTGACGCCCGATATGCTTTTCCCGGCCACCGCATGTGTTCTCCAGCACAAAATCGGAGCGGTGAATGCCTGGGGATTCGATCTGTCGGCCGCATGTTCCGGATTTTTATTCGGACTGATGACGGGCTATCAGGCAGTCGCCAGCGGTACGGCACGAAAAGCCGTGGTCGTGGGAGTGGATGTGCTCACAACACTCACGGATTGGCCAAACAGAAATCACTGCGTCCTCTTCGGCGACGGCTGCGGTACGTTTCTGCTCGAGCCGGTACCGGAATCGGAACCGGCCATAATCGACTCTGTATTAAAGGTTGATGGTTCAGGGGCGGACTATCTCCATATGCGCGGTGGGGGAAGTCTGAATCCACCTTCCCATCGTACCGTGGATAACCGTATGCATTTCGTCCATCAGGAAGGCAGACAGGTTTTCAAAGTTGCGGCTACGTACATGGCTGATGCAACAACGGAAGTGCTCGAGAAAAACGGATATACCATCGATGACATTGCATTGCTGGTTCCTCATCAGGCAAATCTCCGAATCATTGAAGCGGTTGCGAAAAAACTCCGAATACCACGCGAAAAAGTACTGATAAATATCGACAGATACGGGAATACGACCTCTGCCACCATACCCATGGGCGTTCATGAAGCCGCGGAGGAGGGGAGAATCAAGCCTGGAGACTTGATTGTTCTCACGGCTTTTGGCGGAGGATATACCTGGGGTGCGATACTCCTGAAATGGGGAATTACCTAACCATTTGCGAATTCATCCTCGCGAAAAACAGGCGGAAAATCCGGTCATTGAATACCACTCTCAACCGGACTCACATAACTCTCCCAATCGGTATTCTGAATCTCGTCGCGAGCATTTGAATGCACCAGTCTGTACTGCCCGAAGCCACGTTCATCTACAAATATGAACATCGTTTCCCCTTCAAGCGCATAGGTCCAGATTTCATAATCCCTGGTGTCGGGATTATTGACATGCCGTTCGATATCCCGGGGAGGACCGTAGATGATATAAATACGACCTCGATCTGTTGACCAGCCGGGTATATGCCCGGAGAACTGTTCGTTCGCGTAATCATATCGTCTCATCATCTCGTTCATAAACACATTTCCGGGTTCCGCACCATTGGGGTCACGATCCGACCAGAACCGCCTTACGAGGTTCTCCCGGCCCGTATCATCAAGGCTTTCCATCAGTGATTGCTCCCGCGATGATCCGATGTATGTGATCATATCAAAGCTTTTCCTGATCTGTTCTTCCGTCAATTCCATTGGTCCGACACTGAACCGGTAGGGTACAACATCAAACGGCGTCTTGATAGATGTATGTAATCCGCTCGAACGATCCACCACCCGAATGGAGAGACTATAGCTTCCTTCACTGAGTCCCGCGATGCTCAATCCGCCTACATGAGCCGTTGAAGGACCTGCCCGTTCATGGATTTCAGGAGCGAATGCCCGTACCTGTTTCCCGAGTTCATCAAGGAGACGATACGTGATTTCGCAACTGTCCTTCATGGCAGTTCCGGAAGTTCCTCCATACAATTCATGATAGACAAAAAGAATACGCGATCGCGCACCGAACCGACGATCCGGATTGGGAGAAATGGAGTATCCGTTGCGGACAAATTGACCTTCCGCCTCGGTTCGTTGAATCGCTGTAGCCAGAATTGGATCCGATACCTGGAGCCCGGGCGCGGAATACGATGGGATAGTCTCGTTTCTTCGAAGGGAATACATGGCCTCCGTATTATGATCCCGGACTTCGATGAGAAAATCATAGCCCCCCGGGGGCAGATCAAATGTTGCGCTGTCGAGAAAGTATATGTCGCTTCCGAGAGTCGCCTCGGGAGGAGTACCGAGATGACGATCCCATTTATCGGACACGCGAGATCCATGAATGGAATCAGAGACCGATACCGATAGAGAAACATCTATGGACGTTTCGCCGTCCCGCTCCACTGATGCGAGACTGTCTGTCGATACTTTAATAAACACATCCACAACGGTATTCTCGTCACTTCCCCGATAGGTGATTACATCCGCGGCCAGAGTATGAGCACCGGACGTCGTCCAAAATACCATTCCCATACAACACACGATGACGATATATTTCATTGTATTCACTGAGCCTTTCCAATCCGACGCTCTTCCGCCAGGATCATTTCGGAAAATCGCTTCATACCTCTTTGTATATCAGATCCTCTGGTCGTAACGAAACTCGCCCGCATGAAATATTTCAAATCTGATCGAATGGCAAATGCATTACCCGGAACAAGGAGTACTCCATATCGACGACTATCTTCACGAATCATCCTGTCCGAATCAAATTCCCCGGGCATTTTAAACCAGATGAAGAATCCATGCGAGGGTTTGTGGAAATCGATGTATTCAGGCAGAGCGGCGCGAGCAGTATCAATCATGCAATCCCGATTATATTTATATTTACAACGATTTCCATGGATCATCTCATTGATTTCATGCGGAGTATGCGCATCAAAATACGTGTCCACAAATGCTTGAACCAGCATGCCGGTTTGCAGGTTGATGTTCTGTTTGAGCGACGCTACCATCTCTATAATCTCAGGGGAGCCGGTTACATATCCCATACGCAGTCCCGGGGCAAGAATCTTGGAAAACGAATCAAGTCTGATTACGCGTTTCGCGGTACTCTCCAGGGATTGAATCGTCGGCGGTTGTTCACCGTCCCCAAAAAAGATAAGCCGGTACGGATCATCCTCGATGATGAGGGTATCATACTCCTCCGCGAGAGCGAGTAGTTCCCCTCTTCTGGCGGAGGATGCCGTTACGCCGGTGGGATTGTGCCCGGAAGGTACAGTGTAAATGAATTTCGGCGATTTCATCCCTTTTCGCCGACGATGAGCAAGAATATCGGCAAGGTGGCCGACCTTCATCCCCCCGTCATCCAGAGCAACAGGTATAATCTCGCGGGTGAACAGAGAACATGTCATGATAATGCCCGGATACGCCGGTTCGGCAATGACAACGGAATCTTCCTGCTCAAGAAAAAGGAAGGAGAGGATAAACAATCCCTCCTGGCTTCCGTTTACAATGGCGCAGTTGGCTTCGTTGAGCGAAACCGCATCCCGTTCATTATGCCAGCTCAATAGTTTCCGGAGCAGATCCGGGCTTCCTGATGTCGGACCATACTGGAACGCGGTGGACCGGGCGTCCTCAGAGATATGACCGAGAGAATCAGAAGAAAATGTGATTCCGACTTCGCGAAACGCGAATGTTTCGGGATTCGGATACCCGCCGCTAAAGCTTATCATTCCGGGTACGGACAAATAGTGC
>Ga0180434_10000914_pt1 | contig 43189 bp, 27 predicted proteins | sample SS_ome_7_FD_132453 | JGI IMG/M metagenome (GOLD analysis project Ga0180434, IMG submission 132453) | Hypersaline lake sediment archaeal communities from the Salton Sea, California, USA - SS_1_D_2 metaG | ecosystem: Environmental > Aquatic > Non-marine Saline and Alkaline > Hypersaline >... | reverse complement strand
GGTGCAGTTGACGTTCTCTGATGCGTTGATTCCGATTGTGGTGTGGTCTACTGTTATCGTGGAGTTGATGTCTGTCCAGTTCCAGGCTATCGTCGGGTATGTGGTGTCAACGTCTAGCCAGGCCCGAGTGGTGTTAGCGAAGTATACACCGTCGGAGCAGTTCACGTAGAGGCTGTGGTTCCCGTCGGCGAGCTCCTGGAAGCTGGAGAAGTAGGTCCCGGGGGTGACGTTGGTAGAGACGACTCCGTCCACCGAGAGGTTGCACTCTACTGCGACCTTGTTCGTAGTCCAGTTCACGCTTGTGGAGTTGTAATTGGTGGTGGAATTGAGGCCGTTCCAATTTGACCAGCTGACGACCAGTTGCTGGGTATCGATGTCGAGCCATGCAGTGGTGGTGTTGGCGTTGTTCCCGGCCTGATCGTCGCACGTTACGTTGATCGTGTAGTTGCCGTCCGGGTAGTTCGTGAGGTTCCAGGAGATGTAGGAAGCGACAGTGGTGTTGACGTATGCTGTGCCGTTGACGTATAGGGTGCAGTTGACGTCTTCTGATGCGTTGACTGCGATAGTTGTTGTGTTGGTGGTGAGGGTGGTATTGACTGTGCTGTTCCAGTCGACGCTTGGTGGTGTCGTGTCGATATCCCACCATGCATCAGTAGTGTTAACATTGTTGCCAGCGAGATCGTCGCAGGTGGCATTGACTGTATAATTACCGTCAGCAAGCTCCGGGTACCAGCAGATGTTCGTGGCCTGTGAGGTATTGACTAGGGTGGTGGAGTTGAGGCTGAGCGTACAGTTGACGACCTCAGATGCGTTGACGCAGATGATGCTCGTATTGACTGCTGTGGTCGAGTTGATATCAGTCCAGTTCCAGTCCACGGCAGGTGCGGTGGCGTCGGCGGTCGTATTGAAGACCACTATCAAGGTGGCATCCGGGGAGCCCTGGACCTCACCGAAGAACGTAGCATTGTTAAGGCTTGAAGCCGTGCTGTTGAAATCGACCACATACCATAAATAAACTAGGTCGACTGAGGTCAAGTTCTCGATGAGCTTATGCGGATGGGCCGCATCCCATGTAAGGTTCCTTGTGCCCAGTTCGGTGCCGGCGCTGGTCACTGGTGTGAAAGTGTTGATTGTGACTGCGCCTGCGGCGACGGTGGCGTTCGGCGCATCTGGGCCCAGCAAGTCGATGCCGAGTTCGTTCGGTATGTTGTCGTGGTACGGGTCTCTTATTATCCCATTCGTCCCGGCTACGGTGTTGTTCAGGTAAATCTCGATCCGGTAAGAGTCCCACTGGGTGAAATTGACCTGCGAGCCATTGTAGAAGGTGCCGATGAGGCTGCCTGCGGTCTTCCGGCCGTTCTCATCCAGGCCGGTGACATCATAGACCTTCATCCAGACTGTGACGTTCGGCTTGCTGCCGACACCCATCGCCGGGTCGCCCGGCAGGAAGGTCCTCGTGTAATTATTCCGGCCATCCACGACATCCTCGATAAACGTCCAGTTGTCATCTGTACAGTTACGTGCGGTGTAGTTCCAGTTCGCGCACTTGTACGCGGCGAGGTTAGACCCATCATATGTGAAGTTCAGGGTTATCGACGAATAGTTGAAGCTATCATTCGTCGGGTTCGGATCCCATGCGACCACTTCGGTCCACAGGTCGAATATCTCTGGGTGCTCCTCGATATCCCTCGGCATCTCCTCTAGATCGACCACTTCGATTATGTCAGTCTCGACCGAGAGGTTGTTGACTGAGAGGTATGTGAAGTTGCCGAGCAGAGGATGGACTTCGAAGGTGTAGTTGTACCCGCAGAGAACGGTCATGTAATACTCCTCGTTGTCCGAGTCGACCAAAGCGCCGGTCGATTCATAGCTTATGCGCGTGTTGGACACCACCAGGCCGTCGTAGAAGTCGGTGATGTTGCCTATTACTGTGCACCAGACATCTATCTCCAGCCAGGCGGTGGTGGAATTGCCGTTGTTTCCTGCCTGGTCGTCGCAGGTGACGTTGATCGTGTAGTTGCCGTCCGGGTAGTCTATGAGATCCCAGGTTATGTATGTGGCGACTGTGTTGTTCGGATAAGCGGCGCCGTCCACAAAGAGGGTGCAATTGGCCAGCTCGCTGGTGTTCACTGCCACCTGGGTGGTGTTGGTCCTCAGGGAGGTGTTGACTGTGCTGTTCCAGTCGACACTCACTGCGGTGTTGTCTATGGAGAAGTTCAAAAGTCTCGTGTAGGACCAGAGGCCGCCGGGGTCGGAGCCGTTGACCTTGAGTCTGTAGTCACCGTCCGGGACGCCGGGGCAGGTCCAGTAGTACCAGTTGTCGGTCGTGGCGCCGACTATCGTCATGTTGAATGTGCCGTCCGGGTTTAGGAGGGTGACGTTGTAGGTGACTGTGTCGTTGTTCGGGTCGAGGAACCTATTCCAGGTTATGTTTATGGGGCACCTGTACGTCCCGTTGAAGACCGGGTTCGTTATGGCGTTCGGCACGGGCGGGAGGTTCGGGAGCTCGCCGAAGTAGTCGAAGGTCGAATTGCAGGATTCCGTTCCGCAGGAGAGCTTGGCGCAGACTGTCGCGTTGACGCCGTCGCTCGAGCCGCTGATGTTGTAGCGCGCCACGTGGACGTGCGCGTCCGGGCATCCGTCAGTCTTCTGGACTGTCGACCATCCTCCCTGATCGCCGACCCACCAGTTCTGCGTTGTGCATAGGTCGTCGTCCCGGTAGCTCATATTCCACACCCTCGCACCGTTGGTGCCGGCTGTGTAGAGGACGACCCAGAAGTGGCCGTTGACGCCTATGTGGTTCACGCCGATGGTGCCGTCTTCGTTGGACGTGAGCTGTATCAGGTAGTGGCTCGAGTTATCGGTGTGGACGTGGTGCTTCGGCTGGCCCGGGTTGACGACCGCGACCAGCTCGCCCTTGGCGCTGTTCAGCCAGTTGCTCTGGAACTCGGCCAGCGTCGTGGTGTTGTCGAAGAGGTAGACCCTCAACTGGCGGGTGGTTGCCGTGTTGTATGCCGCATCGAACTCTATCCAGAAGCTGGTATTTCGGTTTATGGTGTAGTTGTTGGTGAAGTTGAAGATGTGGTAGTTCTTGGCGTAGAGGTCCGTGTAGTTGCGGGCATTGTACCAGTAGACGCTGTCATCCTCGAACTCTATCTGCGGGTAGATGTGGTCCGGGCGTATGTGCGGCTTGTACCAGGTCAGGTCGCGCAGGTAGGACATCGCGACAGTGGTCGCCTCGTCGCCCGCGCAGCTGCCGTTCACGTAGAACTCGTAGCAGTCGCCGCCCTCCGCGTTGAGCGGGAGGTAAGTCAGGTTCACGTAATCCACGCTAGACACGTTGTATATGCCGACCGTGTAGTTGTAGTCGTTGAAGTAGGCGATGTTCATGTCCGGGTTCAGGGTGATGTTCTCGATGTGGAGTATGCACGTCTGGACATCCAGCCAGGCGGTGGTGGTATTGGCGTTGTTGCCTGCGGCATCCTCGCATGTGACGTTGACGCTCGAATAGTTGCCCTGGGCGAGGGCGGTGACATCCCATTTTATGCTCGTGCCTATAGTGATGTTCGGGGTGTCAGTCCCGTTGAAATGGAGGGTGCAGTTGACCGGCTCGTTGGATGTTATCCCGACCTTGGTGTAGTCAACGTAGATGGTCGAGTTTATGTCGGTCCAGTCCCAGGCGATTATCGGTGGGGTAGTGTCGGCGCTGTAGTATATCTTCAGCCAGGCGGTGGTGGTATTGACCTTCTTTCCCGCCCGGTCCTCACAGCTGGCGTTTATGGTGTAGTTGCCGTTCGGGTAGTTGGCCAGGTTCCAGGAGATGTATGTGGCGATCGTGCTGTTGGCATAGGCCGTCCCGTTCACGTAGAGAGTGCAGTTGACGTCTTCGCTGGCATTGATGGCGACGGTGGTGGTGTTGGTGGAAAGAGTGGTATTGACAGTCGAGTTCCAGTCCACCCGCGGGTCCTGCGTATCGACATAAAGCCATGAGTAAGTGGAATTGCCTGTGAGGTTGCTCGGGTCGGTGCAGTTGACGACCAGGGTGTAATTGCCGTCGGCGATGCTGGACCACTCGTAGTAATATGTCGTCGAGGTATTCTGGATCATCGGGTAATAAGTCCCGTCTATGGAGAGGTTGCAGTAGGAGACGTCCTCATTGGTCCGCACGGTCACGTTGGTGTGGTTGACCAATACCGTGGTGTTGATGTCGCCCCAGGTCCAGGTGACGACTGGCGGTACGCCCGAGACGTAAAAGATGTGCACGTCCAGGATGGAATCATCGCTCGCATCGTGGAGCACGAGTTCCCACATACCGTGGCTGGCCGTGTAATTTAGGTCGTATTCGTCAAGAGCGTGACCCTGGGTATCGACCGTGACGTCAGGGCTGGTATAGACTATGGAACCGTTCGCTGCGATCCAGACGAAATAGACGTCGTCATTGGGCTCCAGGCCCGTACCCTTTGCGTATACTACCTCATAGTCGTAGAAGTAATTGTCCTGCACTGCCGGCGTCCTGCCGCTCGCGTTGAAGGTAAGGACCAACTTCGCCGTGGTGTTGTCGGTGACGTAGTCGATGAACACGTTGGGCTGGTTGGATGAATTGGCCGTGATGTTGGTCAGCTCGGTGGTGTTTACCAAGGTCCCTACAGGCACGTTTACCTTGACCTGGATGTACCTGAACCCGCCGAACGGCGCCAGCGTCCCGGTATCGACGCATCCGTCGGCGTCCGTGTCTGTCAAGTGGGTCTCCTTGTCGTCTGCGTAGAACGTCACGGGCCAGCCCCACCTCGAGCTGCTGTTGGACAGGTCGGCGACGTCGCTGATGTTCTGCGAATTGGTCACCTTGTGGCGGTAGAAGACGAACCCTTCCACGGAGGCGTATGCGGTGCGGTTGGGCTCGATAGTGAGGGCCTCGGCGACGGTGCTCGTATCAACTGCCGCAGCCCAGGTCCCGGGGGCGGAGGCCAGGCTGGCATTGACTGTGGTCATGTCGATGGAGCCTATCGGGGCCCCGGCGGGGATGTAGACTTTGACCAGTATCTCGACCTCCTGGCCGGAGGAGATATTGCCGACATCCACCAACCCGTCCCCGTTGGTGTCTGAAAGTAGGGCGCCGTTGGATACGTTGAAGACCTTTACCGTGTAGGAGTTGTTAGAGGTCGCGTTTATGTTGACTACCTGGAACCCGCCGGTGTATTGAGTCACGTTGTGCTCATAGTACACCGCGGAGCCGTTCGTTATGCGCTTCTGCTGAGACGGGTAGATTACTATCGTGCCGACGTAGATGTAGTCCTTCACGGAATCCGAGACAGACGACCTTACAGAAGATGTGGCTGTGATCGTGACCTCGTCTATGGTACCCTGGCTCGCCCCGGCGATGGTGACGTTGACGGTGATGTTCGCGGTACCGCCGCACCCCAGTTCGCCCACGTCGGGTATGCTGTCGCCGTCGGTGTCGGTCAGCTCTGTCCCGTTGTCCCAGTAGACGCGGATATTGAAGCCCTCGGCGCTGACATTGGTTATGTCGATGACGTCCGGGTTGTTGCCCAGGTTGGTGACTGTGTGGTTGAAAGAGACGGTCTGGCCGTTGCTGCCGGCTTTTGTCTGCGAGGGGACTATCAGGACTTCGACAGCGGAGCTGTTTATCGGGCCGAGGTTGTCCTCGACCGAGCCAGGGATGTTCTGGCCGTTGCTGGTGGATATGTGCATGCCCATCGGGGTCCCGGGGGGTACGCCGAGGACCGTCCAGGTCACGCGGCACTCAGTCTCGAGGCCTGTTTCAGGGTTGCCGCCATATATCCCCGTCTCTAGTGTGGTCTTGTTTGTCTTGCCGCCAGGCATATCACCCTCGACATCCCCTGTCAGGGGATCTGGAGTACCGCCATCCGGGACATAGTCGTATATCTCGCTGTTCCAGGTGTTCGGGTTCAGGCCGGAGTAGGTACACCGGAATATCTTGTCGGTGGCATTCATGTAGCCGTCGTTGTCGCGGTCGAAATATATCCAGTAGTCGAGTGAGTTCTTGCCGCCGGAGTATCTCCGGAAGTAGGAGAAGAAATAGGTCTCGTTCCAAGTGAATGCGAACTTGATGGCGTCCCTCCACGTGGTGCCAGGGTCGTCAGGGTCCGCCGCGCCGAAGCCGTCGGTTACGTAGTTGTGCGGGTTGTCGAGCACGATATCCCAGTCGGTAAAATCGCCGTCGATGACTATGCTCTTGAGTGTGAAATAAGTCCCGGCTTCGCCCCAGCAGGGGTCGGCGGAGTCCAGGTCGAGGTAGTAATATTCGCCAGGGACCACGTCCATCAAGTGGACCCACTCGCCCAGGCAGACCTGGTTCGCGAAGTCCCAGTCCCTGCACTTGTAGATGTGGGGCGCCTTTGCCATTACCTTAACGGTGCCGCTCAGCTCGATGAGCGGGTTGATGGCGTAGAGCTCCTTGAACTTCGCGCCCGGGACGCTGCCCGCGTCCTCCGGGACGTCGTCCAGGTCGAGTATCTGCGTGGTGCCGGCAGGGATATCAAGATTGTCAAGGATTATCTCCTCGACCGGGTGGTCTTGCGGGCGGATGATGACGTCGAACGTACCTGCAGGGATCTCATCGACTTGATTGGTAGAGAGCTTGAACTTCTTGCCCTTGTTCACAAACTCTACGCTCGCCGGGACGCCAAAGCCATTCGCATCGCGTATCATATGGTCCTTCGAGCCGGTGTCCTTCGCCTTCTTGGAAGGGGTGGACTGCTGCGGGGACGCAGGAAGGCTCTCGTCGAAGTCATCTTGTGAGGGGACGCGCTCACTACCCTTATTTGTGGAGGGGACGCGCTCGCCATTAGTCTCAGAGGGGACGCGCTCGCTTTCTTCCTCCACCCCGTCGGACCCTATGACTGTGAATCCGGCCTCAAGTGTCGTGGATAAGTCCGAGAAATCGCATACAGCAGTGTAGGGTCCGAGTTCATCCGGGGTGTAGAGGGTTGAATATGAACCGGGTTTATCGTCCAGAAGAAGGAGGGATTCGCCCGAGGGCGTAGTGAGAGTAAGATCGGAAGTCGCATTGTCTGGTGCGTCGAGCGTGATCAGAACATCTTCGCCGAGAACGTATTCGGCCTTGTCTACAGTCAGTGCGGCGTCGGGGATCGAGATGGAGCCGGCAGTATAAGCGAATGCTATCAGCAAGACTACTAAACACAAACTTAACAGTGAGATTCTGATATCCACCTTACCACACACCACACATAAACTAGTCGCTGGATTGAGATGCCTCCACGACGAGGAAGTTAATGCCTTTCTATTTAAAAACAAAAGCATAAAAAGTGAATCGGACGCCCAAGTTTTACATTTTTAGTTGGATGGAATTCAGATGGAATTTCATCCAACGAAAACATAAAACAAGGGAAAATTATGTCCAATGTTGGATGGAATTCTAGCTAATCAAGATGCAATCCGGGGGGTGTAATGAGTAACTAAATACCATCATAAGTCAGAAGGAACAAGACTGCGATCCCAAAACCTGACCTCATCCAGTTTGCCTATAAACGGGTGGATATAACCGCGTTCCGCACCCAGGTATACGGATCTACAATTGTGGGGGGCCAGATTACCTGGTACGGTTATATCATCTTCAGTCTGTAGTAGGTCATCGACATATACTCTCACTGTGCCACGCGTACGGTTGAGATCATAGAGTATATGTGCCGGTTCCGTGAAGTCACCAAAGGTATACACTGTCTGGCTGTTCCAGTCCATATCCCGGAGCTTGAGCTCCAAGCGGTTGGGGCGCGCCCCTATCGTGAAGCCGTTGATGCCTGAACAACGATAATCTAGGATATAACCGGGACCTGTGAGGTCAATCCAAAATGAGATGCTGAAGGTGTCATTCACAAAAACAGGATGCCCTTTTATCTCGAGGCCGTCGTCACCGTCAAGGCTGACTGCACCGCCTTCGACCCATGAAGTCAGGTAAGTGGGCGCGCCAAAGAGCTCGACTTCATTCCGATGGATGGAATTATCGCGCCATTCTCCCGACGGATTGTTGAAACCAAGGTCAAAAAACGCATCAGTGCAATCAGCGGGACAGTTAGTATGGTCCTCCCCATCCTCGCATATATCATCCCCGCATATGACTGCCCTGCCGAGTGTATCGTAGTAATAATCACGAATCTCTTCCGCCGATAGGCTACCTTCCCACAATCGAATTTCATCCAACAGCCCTGTTATCGGTGAGATATATCCTCGTTCCGCGCCAAGATGGAGGACCTGGCAATTGTGGGGGATTACGGTTTCCGCCAAGCCTGAAGGCAACTCTTCATAGAGCTCTCCATCTAGATAAATCTTGAGTGTGTCGCGGGCGCGATTGAAATCTATTGTCAGATGATGGAAATCTGTAAAATCTGCAACCACGACGGATTGGATAGAATCCGTTGACATATCCTTTAACTGTATTATCGAGCTTTGGGGCCCTCCGTATAACTGTAGCCCATTGATGCCTGAGCAGCGAAAGTCCAATAGCGTGCCGGGTTCATCGGATTTGACCCACATGGAAAGCGTAAACGCATCGTCCATGAACGCGAAATCGGATTTTTGCGGTATTGAAGCTGCATCAAAACCGCTTAAGTTAAGTGCCCCCAAGACCGTCCCAGTAGCCTGTGTCGGCGAGTTGATGGGTATGCCATCATGACCTGTGGCATAATCCTTGAGAAGCTCGGACGGATCATCGAATGTCATATTCAGGATAAGCTTCGGAAGTGGTTTTATCAGCAATTCATGTTCACCGCTAAGTACTATTTGCAAATTCAAAACTGTGTTTTCCTGCGTAGAATTGCATCCGGTGTTATTTTCATCGCAAAGAATACCATCATAATAGGCTGCGAATAATCGATCATCGAACATGTCGATGGTCATGGATGAAATCCCTGCACCCTCCATCACCAAGTTAAGCTCATCTTGAGCATCTTTGGTTATGGAACGGAGACTTAGGACACCGTTTGTTTCCAGATCTGTGATATCCGCAAAGCCTGTTGGGTCGAACGTCGCGAATGAGAGGTCGGCATAGCTGGGGTGCGTCTCATTGGTCTTGGTATGCGGACTTTGGCTTGAATCGTCCCAGCCACCTATCTTCGCCGCGAAGAGGTAGAAGCTTTCCGGATTTAAGTATGCTTTATTAAGCTGAAGGTCTCGTTCCACCCAAGTCCACTCATCGGGAGACTGGGGTATCTGAGTCTCGAAGTCGACTATCCCCCCACCCCAAGTGACATCCCACTGCACGCCAAGGTGCATATCGTATTCCAGAGGCGGCATCGGCATGGAACCGAAGCCCTGACCGAACCAGAATGAGAAGTTGAAGTAATCCACTATGAATTGCTGTGACTCGCAGTCGTCTTTATAGTAGAAGGAAGGTATATCGAGTGGTGTTATGTTGTCCATCATGTAGAGATTCCAATTCTCGCACCACGACTCTTCCGTGGAGCTTGGTTGAATGGAATCAAAGGAGCCAGTGTCGTCCATCGCCTTTGGCAGGTATATCTGCCCGTGTGTCGGATCCCTGGCAGTCAGATAATACCTAAGAGCCTGCGACTTTGTGACGCCCGTAAAATAGTAATATCTTCTCGTGATGTCATTGCCTTCGGGATCTATTATGGTGAGATCAAACGAGTATATACCCCGTCTGGTGGGGTTGGATATGTATAATTTATCCCTCTCCTTAGTTAAAGTGAAACCGGTGTCGGGACTTATGTTCGAGAGCTCATATGTGAAATCCGCAAGGGGCGTCTCATTGATATTTTTGACGTATATGTAGTCGAAAGCTATCTCTATCTCGTCGAGTTGGATGGAATTATCCCCGAAACCCATGGAGATGGCGGGATACCCCAGCCTCTTGAGGTAGCGAAAATCATGACCCAAGAAGGTATTGTCTTTTATCGTGTTTCTGAAGGGCAGAGGGGGTGCACCAAGATGACCTGACGTGATGTCAAATACCATATTCGCTTGGATGTGGTTGTCGGATATGTTATTGCCGCTCGCAGCATCCAGGAATATGCCAGTCTGACTATTGGATATATTGTTGGATGTTATTACATTATCAAGTATTTTTTTATCTATGTAATAGTCGCCCTGAACCGATATACTTATGTTGTGTCCATCAAATCGGTTACCTATTATGGATGTATCAGTCGCTGAATTGAGGTTCACGCCTTTGCTGTTATCGGTGAGGTCGTTGTCGCATATTATGATATCCTTCGAATCTATGAGTATGCCCTCCTGGTTCTCATCGAAACTATTGCTATCAATTGTCACATTACTGCAGATTATCGGTTTTTGGCCAAGGTCCATGATGTTGCTAGATAGTACCCCGATGCCATATGTATTGAACGAGAATGTATTACCCCGTATCAAGGTATCAGTTATATTTAGGCCCAGATAGATACCTGCTCCAAATCCGGTCATGGTGCAATTCCTGATGGTGATGTTCGACTTGTTGGCCAAGACTGCTACGGCCACATCCAGGTCCACAGAGTCGCCCCCGATGGTGTTGCCCAGACAATCAAGGGTCTTGTTCTCAAAGCCGGCAGGGTCTAAGATGCAAAAACCTGCCTGGTTGGAAATGCTCTGGTTCAGGTAGATGACATCCCTTGAACCATCCTTTATGGCGTTGGTGCAATCCACACAACTATCACATACCAAGGCCGTGCCAGTGTCTGTGTAAGCGCATGCTAGGGATAGCATAGATAATAGCAGTAGAACCACTAGAAAACAGGGTCTCATGTAATCTTTTGAAAAGAAAGGGATTAAAGTCGCTTATCGCCTATCGAGCTTAGAACTATATGTGGTCTTTCTTATTACGAGGATTACTATACCCACCATAAAAAGCGCCGCAAACAGCATATAAAGCCAATTCCAATCTGCGAGTACTTCGGGTTCTGGAGCAGGGAGTGGCTCTTCGATCTCAGGCTCCTGGATGGATGATGGCGAATCCGGGCGTTCTTGTGGCTCTTGCGGCTCTTCCAGCTTTTCGACACAGGTATGATCAACGCACGTCTGCCCCGCCAGACAATCGCTGTCTGCACAGCACTCGTATTGGATGCATGTATGATTAATTATGTAGCCACACGGACAGGATATTGGGGTACATACACCGTTTAGGCAATATTCAGCAGCAAGACATTCCAAATCCCCGATACACCCGATAGCAGAAGCATCGGGCGCCACCAGCACATAGCCGGAAGTTTTGCGGTGGCTTTCGTCTTCCTCTTCTTCCTCTTCTTCCATAACCTGCAGGAGTATATCATGTTCGCTGCCGAGTGTGAATATTATCGTATATAGCGTGCCTGCCTTGGTGAAATTACAGGACGGCGTTTCCGTGCATAGGTCATCATCGTAGTATACAACATAATCAAGATCGTCAAGGACGTCGATGGTTATATTGCCGATTCCCTCGCCATCCAGTTCAAGCAATATCTCGTCAGGGTCACGGGTCATGGATATTATATCCAATGTTTCTGTCGCGGTTATATCAGTTATATTAAAGAGGAGTGCATCGTAGGTTACAAGCGTAAACTCGACCCACGCCGGCTGGAGCGGACTATTATTGATGTAGGGGCGCACTGTGGAATCCTCCCAAGCACCCCACTTTATCGAGAAGTTATAGAAGTTTTCCGGACTCGGGATCAGCATGTTCACGGGCAGAAAGGCCTCTGTCAGGACATAAGCCGCGTTGGTGCTCGGGATTATTACGTCGCGCTTGGATCTATCATTGTAATCGCCGTCCCATTGTACGCCAAATGAGGCATTCAGATACACCGTGGGGACATCTGGCCAATACAGGAAGGATGAATTGATATCCTTGACTATGAAACTATCGTAGGTATGTCGGTCCTTATAATAGAAGGGTGTAACCGGGAGGCTGGTTATGTTATCTACGAATACGACTATCCAATTCTGGCATGAAAGGATCTCTTCGGTCGCTACCGAAGTGAAATTGAGTGTACCTAGGTCGGGGGGGTCCGGAGCGCCCAATACCTCCAGCTGGCCATGTGAAGGTTCCTCGCCCGAAACATTATATCTAATGACCTCACTTCTGCTTGAACCTATGTAATAATCATAGTTGCTAGAGATCAGGTTATTATGATTATCTGTTATGTCGAGCATGAAGGAATACATACCTTGCCTAGTTGGATTATCCATGAAGAGGCGATTGTCTTCTCGTATAAGGGTAACAGCGACCGGGCGCGGGTCGCGAACCTGGAATGTGAAATCTGACATCTCCGTCAGGTTTATATTGTAGGGGTATATACTGTCGAATGTGAGTTCGCTGTTGTTGAGTAGCAATACATTGTCTTCGAATATCTCAGAGAAGTTATAATATCCTAAGCGCTTGGTGTAATCAATCCCCGTATCAATGAAGGTGTTCCGAAGTATGCTGTTGTTGAACTCATTTGAATTCACGCCATAGAAGCCGGCAAGATAATACAACCCATATTCGCGGTTTGAGATGAACCAGTTATCTGCTACCAAATTTTCACCCATCTCCTCCATCCAAAGCCCCACGGTATTGTTTGTCATGTTGTTGTACTGTAAGGTATTGTTATATGAGTATTCATCCAGATCGCCAATGAGGGAGATACCCACATTGTTGTCGTATATGCTGTTGCTTACGAACTGGGAGTTGCCAGACCGGGACACGTTTATGCCGCTGCGAGTGGTATTGTATATCGTGTTGTTGTAAAGCAGCGTGCGATTCGAGTCCATATATACGCCGTCCGCGCTGTTGGAAAAGGTATTGTTAGATATTATGATGTCGTAGCACGGCGCTTCGGTCCAGTAGATGACATTGCCTGAGGCGATCGCAATGCCTGTGTCAAGACCTGAGAATTCATTCCATGCCACTACTGTATCCTGAATCCCGGTCGCCAGATAAATGCCTGCACCGAAGTCTGAGAACTTACAGTTGGTTATTGTGTTGTTGCTCTTATTAACGATGCCTATGGCGGCATCAAGGTCAGTATTATCATCCCCACCCATGGTGTTGCCCATACAATCAAATGTCTTGTTCTCGAAGCCGGCGGGATCGAAGATGCAAAAACCTGCCTGGTTGGAAACGCTCTGGTTCAGGTAGATGACATCCCTTGAACCATCGTTTATGGCGTTGGTGCAATCCACACAATCAGTGCAATTAAACGAGATTCCGTCGCTGTTCGGGGCGTAAGCTGATACCAATGGCGCCGCCATGAGCAACAGGACTGTTGTCAAAATTAGACATCTCATAGAGATATAATGCTGTGATAAATAAAAATCACAGCGGCCCGTGGTCACTTGACTTATCAATATCCAGCTTATTTTTAACCCCTGGGCATCATACATACAACATGAAAACAGTAGAGGCCAAGGAGGCTGAAGCTGTCACGGCTGAGGACATCGCGAAGCTGAAGCTGGAATGCAGGGTATATCAGGAAAGCGGCGCAGTCCCAGCGACGATCTCGCTCGTACTTCCGACATTCAACACTAACAAGCCGGAATATAATGTGGTGTTGTCGAACATACTGAAAGAGGCATCCAAACTCATCGATGACGGGGCTATAGATGAGCTGGTCATCGTCGACGGTTCGCGTGACAAGAATGGCCGGCCTGACTTCGAGTTTATAAAATTCATGCTGGCAGTTTGCGTAAAACACTGCAAGACCTTCTCCAATGAAGTCCATTTTGTGAAATCCCTGCCAGAAGGCAAACAGAAGGCCATGGAAGGGCGATTCGATTTCTCGGTGAGGTTCCTGAGCCAGCTGGATCCGCTCTTACACAAGATATTCCTAGACCATAGGCTCCTGACCAAGAAGGAAGTGGAATTCCTTAAGAAGGGAAAGGGAGCGGGGCTTTGGTATTCTGTACCCGTGACCTATGGCCATATCATCTGTTTCATCGATTCGGATATCAGGAGCTTCGATGATTATTATGTTGCATCACTTTGCAAACCAATCTTGGATAGTTGGGATTCTGACGCCAAGACGCGGAAACTCAACCCGGGTGTGGTATTTACAAAGGCGATATATGTCAGGAAAAACGAGACAGAGAAGGGCAACAGATTCGGAGGCCGCGTTTCCCGTCTGTTCATGAAACCTATTTTCAGGATCTTCGATAAGAAAGGGGTGTTCGCAGGGATGGATGAAATCAAGTATCACCTCAGTGGGGAATGTGCTTTCGCGATTGATACGCTCAAGACGATAAGGTTCTCGAACGGTTATGATATCGAGACATCGATACTCTGCCAATTATGGAAAGAATATGGGTTGGATAGGATGGCTCAAGTCGACCTAGGCGTCTACCAGCATATGCCAGGTTCGCAAAAGCATGTCTTGGGCATGTTGGACGAAATAGTCGCTGCAATCAAGTATTGGATAAACGAGTATGGGTTGGACGGAATTAGTATCAAAGAGTTATCTGATAAATACCCCCGAGAGGCCAAGGGGTTGTTGGATGAATTCCACAAGACTGCACTCTGGTTGGGGACGTTCAACTATGATAAAGAAGATAGGCAGGGGGATGAAGACCTCATATCCAGATTCAGGAGGCGTATGGAGGAGTCATGGGAATCAGCAGAGGAGCCGAAGTTGCTGAAGGCATGGAAGGAGCTTGAGGAGAAAGCAGATAGTGAGAAGGGGTATTCATACCAAAACCTAAAGGTGACATTAAGGAAGAGGATAAACAAGTTCACGTCGAATATCATCCTATCGTCAATCTTTGTTGACAGGTCTGATGATATCATCAATAAATACTCTAGTATCTGACAAATATTAGTCGGGAGAGCGCCATATAGGGCAGGTTAAAAGTTAATCTGAATAGATTCGATGGCTCGATATTCGGTCTTTACAGACCTGGATGGAACCCTGATAGACCACGATACATATAGGTGGGATGCTGCGCGCGATGCGATAGGGAAGCTCAAGAAGGAGGGGATGCCAATGATACCCTGCACTTCGAAGACACGAGCAGAGATCGAGGTCTACATGGGGGATATAGGGCTGGACGGGCCCTTCATCTCGGAGAACGGCGGGGGGATATTCATCCCCAAGGGCTACTTCGATTTCAAATATGGTTTCACCAAGGTCTTGGATGGATATAATGTGATTGAATCGGGGAGCAGCTATGCGCTACTCCGCAAGGCGTTGGATGGAATCAGAGCCAATGTCGGGGGCAGGCTGACCGGGTTCGGGGACATGGATGCCAAAGAGGTGGCGAAAGACACGGGACTGACCCTCCGGGAAGCCAGACTCGCAAAGAAGAGGGAATACGACGAAGCGTTTAGGTTTGAGGGTGATGAAAAAGCCCTTGAGAGGGGAATCGAAAAGGCGGGGTTGAAGTGGACTAAGGGTGGACGTTATTGGCACATCATGGGCGATAATGACAAGGGGAAGGCTGTTAAGATCCTGGCTGGGTTATTTAAGGAGAAGATGGGGACCATGAAAACAGTGGGCTTAGGGGATTCCCTTAATGACCTGCCGATGCTCAAGGCTGTGGATATTGCGATACTCGTCCAGAAGAAAGATGGGACCTATGACCCGCGGGTCAAGTTGGATGGAATTATCAAGGCGAAGGGTGTCGGGCCAGTTGGATGGAATTCGGCTATAGAAGAACTGCTAAAGGATTAGGCCCTGAACTTATGTTTACACGCCTTATCGGTACATTTTACATTCACGATTTCTCCCGGAAATCTTTTGTTCACCTTGATCCTGCGTCCGCAACGCGGGCAGTTGACGTGGGTAACGTGAGGTCTGGCCATTTCTTGTTCTTCGCTTATCGTGCTTGTGTTAATAGCATCATTTATAAAAAGCATACTCTTTAATATAATGTTCCTATACGCGCGTATAACAAGATGCTCCGAAGACGTACCATGACCAAGGCCTTCCTGCTCGGTGTGGAAGAGCTCGAAAAGGAATTCGGGCCGGACGCTGCCGAGAAGTGGATGCGAGGCATCGGTGACCAGCTCGCGGAGATTGAAGGCCCCGGCGTGATGGGTGAGGGCGAGCCGGATAAATTGGGTTATTTTACGATATGCCTGTTCGCGCCGAAGCTCAACGAATTCGTCGAGTCGACGGGGGGCATCCCAAAAGGGCATGAGAAGATCCTCAGGGATGTGAGGGGGCCGCATGAGGGCGACAAAGCTGAGGAGGTGGCAGCCGTCAACGTGTGCTGCGACATGTGCCATGCTTACCGCAAGAAGAGGGCGCTCATGGCAGGCAAGAAGAACCTGCTGCACCTGGCTGCGAAGTCGAAACTGACGGGAGCGAAGGAGATAAACGAAGCCGCGATGAAGAAGGCCAACGTCAAGGCCAGCGATGTGAAGAAGCTGCTCAAAGAGAAGGACTGCATATTCAAGTATGTGTAGATTAGCAAGGATAATCTAACAAGTCAAAGAACGAAGGCCTGAACACGGCCTATTATGCTCGACCCATGGACCAGAAGAAGGCCAGATCCCTGTATAAAAGCAGTGTGAGGATAGTCAAGGAGAACCAGCATAAGAAGGGCGGGTTCTACGCCTCGCCGCCCGGGACGCGATATCCCTACGTCTACGCGCGCGACCACTCGATAGATGTGCTGGGTGCTATAAGCGCCGGCATGCTCAAGCAGGCGAAGCGCGGGCTGAAGTTCATGTTCGATGCGCAGAAGCCGAGCGGCGAGTTCGCGCAGCGCTATGACGTGGACGGGACTGATCGAAGTTATAAAGAGCTCCAGATAGACGGCAACGGGCTGATCCTGTTCGCGCTCGGGAAATACATAGAAGCCAGCGGGGACTCAGATTTCGCCAAAGAATACTGGGATGTCATCAAGAAGGGTGCGAACTTCATCCTCCAAAAAAAGAATGACGAAGTGGGCCTGATTCACACTATAAACAGCATCCACGAATATCCCGCCTATGAACACGGGTTCGAGATATACGCGAACGCAGCCTGCTGCGGGGGGTTGAAGAAGGTGGCGGACATCAGTAAGGTCATAAGCAAGAAGATGCCCGAGGTCGAGAAGGCTGCCAAGGAGGTCGCCGCCGGGATAAATAATGCGCTCTGGAGCGAGAAGAGGCAATCGTTCCTCAAGAACATACGCATAAAGGACAAGGACAGCCAGCCGCTGGGCTACGACCCGTATTCGTCCGTGGTCGCGGACGTCGATGCAGTGCTATACTCACCCGCCTATTTCGAAGTCGTACCGGAGGATGACCACAAGGTGACGAGAAGCGTGCGGCGGATACATGATGAACTCTGGGACCCGGAGTTGAGGGGGCTGAATAGGTACCCGGAGTATTGGGGTAGGAACAACGGCGGCTACGGCCCATGGTGCCATTTCACGGCGATGCTGGCCAGGCATTATATCCACCTCGGGAAGAGGTATATGGCGGATACGTATCTCGGATGGGTGGTCGACGTGGCTTATAAGAACATGCTGCCGGAGCACATCTCCACAGTCGAGAGGTTCGAACTGTGGCTGGAGGAATACAGCAACGCCAAGATACTGCGCGAGGACAAAATGGTCATGATAGAGGGGATAAAGAAGCTCGCGCCGTGGAAGGAGGGACTCGCTTATGTGGTCCTCCCGCTCATCTGGCCGCACGCGGAGTATATCATGGCCTACAACGAATACAAGCGTAAGTTCTTGTGAAGTCGTCGTCTTTCCAAGCCGGCCCTGGCTTAGCCCTTCTTATGCGGCTCTGTCTTCAGTTCCACCACATACAAGACCTCAAAAAAGAGCTTCTTGTTGGAAAGTACATAGCCGTTATACTTGTCCTGGAGCTCGGGCAATATCTGGTTATTGCTGCTGACCAACAAGAGTATCTTGCCGCCGGGTTTAAGGAAATCGAAGGCGTGTTCGAGGAACCTGTCGATGACCTCCCGGCCCAGCTTGCCGCCCTGCCATGCGACGGATTCCATATCACGCGTCTCCCATTCCTCGGTCGGGACATAAGGCGGGTTGAATAGGATGAAATCGAACTTGTCCTTGACGTTCTTGAAAAGATCGGATTCTATCAGCTCGAGCTCGACGCCTTCTTTCTCAGCATTCCTGCGCGCAGCTTCGAGTGCTTCAGGGTTGATATCAACCGCAGTTACACTACAGCCCTTCTTCGCCGCCGCTATAGCGAGTATGCCGGAGCCGGTCCCGACATCGAGTACGCGCTGCCCTTCTTGCGGCCCTTTCTTACCCCTTATCGCCGATTCGAACAACCTGCTATCCTCGGCTGGTTCATATACTGTCATTCTTTTTCGAGTTTAGCTTGTTAGCAAGTCGAGGAATAAAACGAAAGGTTTTTATAGGTTGAGACATTATAATGACGGCGGGGTGGTAATCGGATTGTATACCCTTCCTCCAGTTGGGTTACTGAACTAATTCTCCCCGCCACTCTAACTTCTACGCCAGATTACTCTATACTTGATTATTATTAGGGCAGCTTCTAACTTCCACCCGATGAACGAACGGATACGAAACCTCATGGCGAACCCAAGCAGGGGTCTTCTGATACTCGCGTGGCCTGTGATAATCTCGATGCTGCTTCATAGCCTTCTGCATTTCGTCGATTTCTTCTTCGTCGGCGGGCTCGGGCCGGATGCTCTGGCGGGAGTGCAGCTTGCTTTTCCGGTGTTCTTCCTCATAATGGCAGTCGGGACAGGGATACAAGTCGGCTCGGCGGCCCTGATAGCCAAGCGCATGGGCGAGAGGAACAAGAAGTGGGCGGAAGAGACCGGCCTGCATGCGCTCTTCTTAGCCATCGCACTAGCAGCGGTACTAACGATTCTCGGGACCATATCCGCTGGGCCGGTCGCCGAGGCGTTCGGGGGTGGCTCTGCCGCATCAGTGCTTGCAGGCGATTACTTAGAGGTCCTCTTCGCCGGGAGCTTCATATTCCTCGTGAGTTTCGCACTCTACTCGATACTCCAGGGGGAAGGGGATACGAAAACCGTCATGAAGATATCTATGGCGTTCACAGCGACGAACATAATCCTCGACCCGCTATTCATATACAATCTCGGCATGGGCGTCGGTGGAGCGGCGGTGGCGACAGTCCTTGCCGAGGCTGTGTCAGTAGTGCTATTCTTATGGTATATCGTCGCGGCGAAGAGATCTTATCTGAAGATCAAGCCACGCGAATTCATCTACACACCGCAGATAATCAAGAATATCCTCAAGGTCGGCATCCCTTCCGCCTTCTCACAGATTGGTCTCTCGATAGCGGTCGGTGGGATAAACGTGATACTGATCGGCTTCGGCGACCTGGCCGTAGCCGCGTATGGTATCGGGTTCAGGATAGACTCCCTCGCGATACTCCCCGTCCTGGGCTTAGTGGGTGGCATCGTGCCGATGGTCGGCTATTTCAGGGGTGCAAAAGATTTCAAGGGTGCAAAGCGCGTGAACCACGGCGGGATAAAGATGGCTCTGGGCTTCACGATCTTTATCAGCTTGCTCATATTCCTGCTAGCCGGATTCTTGCCTTCGATTTTCACTTCGGATAATGCAGTAATCGCCATGGCGACCGATTATTTAAGGGTCATAGCTTTCGCATATCCCTTCATTGGGGTAACGATAATCGTATCTGGGACGTTCCAAGGGCTTGGAAAGGGTTTGCCTTCGATGGTGATAACACTGGCGCGAGCTACGTTGCTCGCGATACCTCTGGCGTATACGCTAGCGTATCTGGTACCGCTTGGGGTATTCGGCGTATGGGTCGGGGTCGCAGTCTCATCTGTCATAACCGCCGCGATATCAGTCGGTTGGATAGAATCCCGATTCAAGAAGCTGTGCGGGGCGTGTGGACGGGGCTGACAAGGCCTTTTATTAGTGAATTTTCTAATATTTCGCTAATTCTTATTTATTTGCGGCTGTGGTGTAGTCTGGTATCACTCGAGCCTTCCAAGCTCGGAACCCGGGTCCGAATCCCGGCGGCCGCACCTAACTTTTTCTTATGCGGCCGACGGGTCTGCAGACCCAAGACATGAGACCATAGACTGGATTATTGCTCGTCCTTATGATATAAATCCAAGAATTCGATTGTGTCTCTTTCAGCGTGGTATGCATAAGATAAACGGAACGGAGGGACATAAACTTCGCGCGTCCCTTTCCGCGCGTATCTCATAGGCTTGCCGATTTCGGGCGATTCGATGATCTTTGAGATCTGCTTCTTGATTCGCTCCTTCAGCCGGGCGTCTTTGAGCCTCCCTATCCGCTTCACGAAGAACGTGTCGTACTCTACTCTCACCATCCTTTCAATGCCGTTAGGAACTCTTTGCCATCTTTGGTTATCACATCGCCCCGCTCATGGCGAAGGTAGGCCTCTTCAGTCCTCTTAGCGAACTCGATATCTTCCTCGAAGTCTTTATCCAGTTCGATCGCTCGCTTCATGAGGAAACGATTGCCCTCCCTGATTAGGAATATCTTCTCCCCCTCTTCCATATCCTGTCTCATCTCCGAAGGGATCACGATCTGCCCCTTGGAGCTCATCTTGGTTATCGCGACTTCCATTTTAATGTGTAAGATTTGTCTTACAATCTATAAAAGCTTTAATTTTTGCTTCCTTAATCTATCAGAACAACAGAAGACAGAGGACTTTTTCGTAGGCCCTGGACTCAAGACAGAAAACTCATTTTTCCCGGCGGCAGCATTCCCATGTTCTTGAGTTAAATCATGCTGGGCGCCCTATGTCAAGGCGCTTATTCTGCGCGACGAACGGCTCGACATCCCGGCGGCAGCATTCCAATTTACTCCAGTTAGCTCGTGCTGGGCACATTCACAATGCTTGGGGTATCAAGCCCCCGCCAGCCCCGTGAACAACTGCGCAGCCAGCCAGGCGCAGCCGGTGAAGATGAAAACGGAAAGCGACATCGCCAGCCCGATACTGTTCCTCTTCATCACCCAATCATCCCCGTGTATCAGGCCGGCGGCGAATAGTGAGAGTATCGCTGACGACTCGACGACGAATATGCCGATGATGAGGGTTATCGCCGCGGGGTCGAGCGGCGCTCCCGACGAGCCGAATGCCATGTTCGCACCCTCGGCGTAGTCCATGGTCGCCGCGAGAACAAGGCTCATGCTCGATATCATCCCGCCGACAAGCGGCCCCACCACGATGGCGATTATCTTCATCGACGTCACGAGCGAACCGAGGCTCTGTTCGATCTGCGTATCTATCTGCTGCATCTTCTTGGTCTGTTCGGAAAGGCTAAAGCTCACGAGCGATATCATGTTCGACCCCTTGTTGGCGATGGATGTAATTACCTCGAGGATGCTCTTGACTAGGTCAGAGTGCATATCTTTCAGGGCGCCGAACTCATGGTGGAAAAAGGCGGCGCGGATGTCGCTGCTGAACATCCGGATATTATTCGCAGCCCGGCGCATGAATGCCATGAGCTTGCCCGACTTCTCAGCTGTTCGGTCCAGCGCATCTTCAAGCGAGCGCCCCTCGGAGAGGAAGATGCCCAGCTGGTGCAACGTCTCGCTGAATTCCATCTCTGTTTTCTTGACAACAGACCTTGCCTTCTTGACCTTGAGGGAGGAGAGGAAGAGGAAAAGCCCGACGGCTGTCGCGAACGCCCAGAGGAATGGGAGATTCGAGAGGTTGCCAAGATTGATGCGGCCCATCAGGACCATGACGCCAATCAAAGAAAACAGGGCCGCTGTGCCGATGGATGGAATCGCACTTATTAATGTTTTGCTAGGGATGGGCACGTTGGGGGGTGGCGATGTTATCGGCCTAGTGGAGACTATGAACTTGGTCATGACGAACAACATCAGGGGTATCGCTACTACATACATCAACGCTATCGCCTCGATACCGATATTGAGGCCCATGAGCGACATGAATGGCACCAATGCGACGAAGACCAAGGGCAATATGACGCCGAACGTGAATAGTATCATGGTCGGGGTATGCAGCTTCCGCGCTGCTGTTTCCACCTTCTTGTTCAATCCGTCCAAGAGGAGGTTGGATGCTTTGTCCAACGTAGCCTGGCGCTTTTTCTCGTTGGTCTCCAGGTTCGATGCCAACACCAGCCTCACCGAACCGCGGAACTCGTCAAAGTCTTCGCCCCAGGTCTCGCCCCATCTAACCAACCCAGACTCGACGCTATCGACGCCCATCCTTACGCGATGGATGATTATATCCAACTCGCGCTTGATGACGCCCTTGGAATACTTGGATGTGAACTCGAGTGCCCGCTCCAGATTCGGATTTATCCGCAGGCTCATTATTAGGTAGAACATCGTGTCGGGAATGAGCCGTATGGCTTCCTGCCTGACAGAGCGCGCTTTTACAAGAGGGTACTTTTTGAGGTATTGGAAGAGTAGGAAGGGGATTCCCAGGAATATGAGCATCACAGGCATGAAGCCAACGAAGGGCGTCAGCAACGCGATGGATGAGATTATGAGGATAGACAAGAACGCGGGAACCACGTACGCCGCCGCCTTCACATCCTTGGGAGTTATATCCACCCGCAAGAATTCAAGAACCTCCTTAAACTTGGCATCGTCTTCATCTTCAGGATCCGATTTCATCCAACCGCCTAACAGCTTACCTGAGATGCGGCAGATCGACTCGTAGTCCATTTTTCTTTTTCAGGTTCGTCGGGCTCATTGGGTTCGTCAGGTTTATCTGGTTTATCAGCCGTCTCAACGGGGGGCGCATATGCGGCCGTATATCTCTCGAACCACACAGACCACTCGCTGAACACTGCCGTGTAGTCCACTTCGCCCAGTTCTTTGAGCACCTTGTCGATGCAGTAGGTGTAAGCCTTGTTCACATCGACCATGGTCTTCAGTTCGAGGAGCGCTTCGTCGCCATATAGCCCATATGCGTCGACCACTGCCCGATAGACGCGGGACCTCGTCCGAATATCCTCGAATATCCTCGCCGGCGGGACGCCCCGCCTCCTGGCGATCTTACTTAGGACATCTGACTTCCTCGGATCAGTGAGTTCCTTGGTCGGCTGGAGACTGTCGCTGTCAGGATCGTATACCATCAGCGCTTTGAAGACATCCTCCGCCTTCGGCTCCGCCCAATTTTTGGTCACCTCGACTATTTGCGCCACTCTCCTGTACTTCTTCGAGCCGCCTTTCGGCCTGATCCGATTCGCGAGGACTACTATGTCAGTCGCCTTGAACGATTGCGGCGGGACTCCCAGTGAATAAATAACCCGCTCGAGCAAACCCTGCGGCGACTTGCCGTGTATGGTCCCGAGGACGCAGTTCCCTGAACCGCCTACGTTCATCGCCTCATATAATGTGCGCGCTTCCTCGCCCCTTACCTCACCCATGACAATGGCGGAATCGCCCATCCTCAGCAAACTGCGCATCGCCTGGTCGGTGCTCAACTCGAAACTCTCTTGGGTCGCTGTCGCGGATTTCACCCTCATACGCTGTATCCTAAAGCCCTCATTCACAAGTGGCGCTACAGGTATCTCAAAGGTGTCTTCCATCGTCAGGATGCGATACTTAGTCGGCATCGAAGCGACCAGCGCGGAGAGCATCGAAGTCTTCCCGCTACCGCGATCGCCGCACATCAATATGCTCGATTCTTCATTGACAAGAAACGCGAGAAGGCCCGCAGCCTCCGGGGATATCATCTTATTATGGATGAACCTCAAGAGGGTCCAGGGTATCTCTCTCGCTCGCCTGAATGCGAAGGCGACGCCGTCGGGGCTGATCGGCGGCCCGGTTATATTGACTCTGACTCCGAATTTGGGTATCTCCATATCCAAGATGGGTGAGACCTCGGAGAACGCTCTGCCGCTCTGGAGCCTGAACTTGGATATGATCGCCTGCGTGGCCTGTTCAGTGAGGAAGATATTGGTCCTGCAGTCGTCGAAGTCCTTGTGTTTTACATAAATGGGCATCCGATCTACGGGCGAATTGACGTAGACATCCTGAAGATTCTCGTCCTGAAGAAGGACCTCTATTATATCCAACCCGAGGCTGGAGCGAGTGAGTATCCTTGATATGAATGGTATCTCTTCCTCACCCAGATTGATCCGCAGCTTCTTGGATATTTCATCCACCTTCTTCTTGCAGATGAGGAAGAACTGGCGCTCCACGTCGTCTCCCCGCACCTTGTTGAACAAGTCCGGGCCCTGTTTAGTAAGTTCCAGATAGACCTGTTTCATCACCTTTAGCTGCTCATCTGTGAGTTTGTATTCCAGCGGCGCGATATGATACAACTCTTCGCCGTCGCGGCCCGTATAGATAGCTACTTCAGAGCCGAGATGGCTGTATTGATTGATCTGGGTGGCTCCCAATGGTGGCTCGAGGACTATCCGCGAATTGGAAAAGAAAGGTCGCAAACCGGGCGTGAATATCTTGCGGTCGCCGATGGTGATTCCATCCATCAGTTGGATGAAATTGCTCCTTCGTGTCCGTTCGCATGCCCGCATCATTGAACTGTTCAAGCTGGAGAGGCAATGTTCGCAGGTCGCAGCATCCACACCCTTGACAGAGACATCAGGGTTCTTGGCTAACTCATATCGCTTCCTTGAGAATGCGACCGGGTCAAGGATGATCTCGGTGCGTATCTTATCTGAGAACGCTTTAAGTTCCGCGCCGCAAGAGCCGCATCCGTCGCCTGGATGGAACTGGATGGAATCCGCTATCTCGGCGAGCTCCTGAAGGCCAGCAGTGCTCTGGTGGTCGTATTCCCTTTTGTAGAAGCCGTCGTCGAGGATGAGCGTGTCACAGCGGTTGAGGGTCATGTTCTTTGCTACTGCGAGTTTGCATTTGTCGCTTGCTAAGGCCTGCGATGAGAAGGGGCACCCCTCGCACCTCACCTGCATCACCCGGCTCGAGCCGGAGTTGTGGAAGCTTACGTGTTTACCAGCGGCGCATCTCGCTAAAGCGTGGGAGGTCTTCTCTTTCTTATTGAAGAGGGAAAAGCCGCCCTGGACGCTTATCGTCTTGGTCTTTTTCGTCTTTGGCGATGATTTGAGATTGGGTAGTCTGAACTTATGTAATGCTATCTTTGGCAATGATATCTTCAGGAGTTTGAATTTTGGAAACCCCAGTCTTGGACGCCTGAGTCTTGGCAGGCGGAGCTTGCTCCTTATCTTCCTCAGTGCGCGCATAAAAGCGCGCGGGGGTTTAAGGAGGATTCGTTTCACAGCCGAAGCGATGCGGATAAAGAATCGCTTTGTTGCCCTGAATGCGCGCGCTATTGGCCTGGCTATTGCCCTGAATGCGCGCGCTATTGGCCTAAGTATGGGAAAGAGAATGCGCTTTGCGAAACGAGAGGCATCGCGATAGAAACAGTTCCAGACGCGCGAGACGGCGCGCCAGCTATCCACGAATGCGGTCGGTAGGATAAGCAAAAGCCTATCAAAGGCGGAGATCAGCGGTAACTTGGTAGGGGCCTCGTGTTTCCTCCGGGAACCACCGCCCCCAGAGCTTCTCGCTTTGCTTCGAGAAGATCGGCCCATGTACTATTAATTTATACGACTTGATGCTTAAAAAGCTTTTCTATTATCTCGGCTTTGTAGAATAAGTGCTCCCTGAAGAAAAAGTCCACATCCTGAAGAAAAAGTCGCTACTTCACCCGACTTAATCTACAAAGCCTATTATCTCCTCTTGCCCAGCCAGATGAAGAGGAGAGCGACAAAAACTACGGCCATTGCGAGGAATATCATGAGCTCGGTTGAGATGGGGCCGAGGCGGCCTGTCGCCGCGCCTGCTGGCGGAGCGACGAAGGGCGAGAGGTCCACAGCCTTGTCGTATATCTTGACTTCATCGAGCGAGCCTCGGAGGTAATACTTGGTAAGCGATGGATGGAACCCGAGGTTGATATTGCCTGACTTGAGGCCGCCCGATATGTCCGCTACGTCTTGGGTCTTGAGCTGGCCGTCCACGAGGAGGCTGCAGGTCGAGCCGTCGTAAGTGGCTATGACGTGGTGCCACTGGCCTATCCGGGCCTTCATGTCGCTCTTGATGCGACAGAAGTTCTCGTTCTGCTCGTTGCGCAGGAGGAAGTCGAACCTGCCGTCGTTGATGGCGATAGTGTTGCCGCCGTACTTGTTGGATATTATGTGCTCGGCCGGGTTGATCTCATCGAGGTTGACGTAGAGGTCGATGGTGAGCTCGTCGAAGTCTGTGAGCTGGAGTGGGGTCGAGAGGTAATCGTCGCCGTCGAATGCGTAGGCTTCGCCTATTACTCCAGTCGTCGGTCCCGGGTCCCCGACAGGGGTAGCATCGAAGCCGTCTGCCTTCATGTAGTCGGGGGGTTCGAACGGCATGTAGAGCAGGGGTCCGGGGAGCTGGCAGTCGTTGATGCACGTGGCGAGGGTCTCGTCTTCGTCGCAGACGCCGTCGTTGTCGCACTGCGGGAGCGGGATGATGGTGTCATAGACGTAGACCTCGTCGAGAGAGCCCTCGAGGTGTAATCTGTCATCGTTGCCGAAGCCCAGGTTCAATGTGCCTGGGAGAAGGGTGGTCGCGACCGGCTCTTTTTGGGAGGTGCCGGTCTGGCCTGCGACGTCGAGTGTGCATCGAGTCCCGTCCCAGAGGGCCGTGACGCGATACCACTGGCCGGGTCTAAGGACGAGGGGGCTGGTGGCCTTGCAGACGAGGTCGCCCGCGATGCCGAAGGAGTTGTCGCCCTTCTGGTCGTTCCTGATTGTGAATTCGAGCCTGTTCTGGATATCGATGTTGAAGAGTATCCCCGACCAGTAGAAGGCTTCCGTCCCCATCGGGCGCTTGGCAAAGCGGACCTCGTCGAAGTTGACGTAGTAGTCTATGCTGAGCTGGGTCAGGCTGGAGGGGTCCAGAGAGGTCTGGAGGTAGTCGTCGCCGTCGAAAGCGTAGGCTTGGTTGACGATGCCTTCTGTTGGCTTGGGGTCACCGACGACCTCGGTGACCTCGTGGTTGCCTGTGAGGTCTTCGAGTGGGTCTGGGTCCTCGAAGGGGAGGTGGAGGATTGGAACGGTGGGTGGCATATAACCACCAATGTAGAAGGTATGCGATTCTTTGTCGATGATAATGCCGTCTTGGTTAGTCAAAATAACCACATAAGAATATTCCCCTGGCTCTACAACTCCGTCTTTGATCTCACCGGATGAGTAATACACCGAAGAGAAACTCTCTGAAGCCTGTACTGGATGATATTCTATCGGCCAGATGAGGGGGTACGGAAGTTCCGAATCGAAGAAATATTGCTGTACGCCCAGTTCACCTGTGAATTCCGGCACAAACTCAAAGCCCACATACGGTTCATCCGTGTCCTGTTGGTATGTCCAATCAGGGAATGAGATGTCAGCTACAGCTAAGGGAATAAGCATGACCAGGCTGATCGATGCCGCCAATCCCAGCATTCCCATCAATCTATGCGGTTTCATCCTTATTGTCGCCCAAATATTGCATTAGACAATGGTGTGTTCGGATTATAAACATGCCAAAGATCCTCAAGTAAGCCGTCAATGCGTTCAAAGCCCATAGGTTTGTTGACTGATATGAATGGATCACCCATCAGGATAGTATCCGCCTTGAACGAATTGCCGCCAAACGCTTCACTAAAAGGATCGCCCCAATTTGTCAGTATGCCAGCGATAGTTATCTCTTTAGTGAAATCTAGGATATCTGATGCTAAGGGATTAGTAAATTCGCTAGAGTAACCATATATTGTACCGATCGGACCGGAATTAAGCTTTGTGAACGCGTATTCCAAACGAGCAGGTTCATAGCCTGAGGCGATGCCCACGTGACCGAAAAACGCTATTCCCCCCATCTCCAGCCATCTGATGCCTATAGTGTCGCGTCCACCCCGGTAATAATTGACATTAGAACAGCCCTGGCTATATGCCATAGGGTAGTTGTACATTACAGGGAGGGGCGTATAGTACCCAGAGTAATCCTCTTCAAGGATTGGTTTAAAGGACATCGGACCGCCATGATCGTCAAATTGGAAAAAAGATGCCGTCTGGAGGCCTTCCGTGAAGAATTCAATGCGATTGACATTCGTTACCTCAATCATTTCGGTATGTCCATCCGGGAAAACTCCAAGTTCTTCTTTGTTTTCGGTCTCACATTCAAAATCATCCAGGAGATTCCATCTGAAATCGTTGATGAGACATCGAGTATTCCAGCCCAGATTCTCCAACGTACGGCCAGAGCTTAAAACATTTTCTACGAACATTATCTCGAAATCCCCTCTCCGTTTATTGGCCACCGCCATTAAAAGGGCCTCGGCTGTTTCGTCTGGATAATCCAGGAATAATGCTCTCTGTATATATGATGAGGTCATCTCATACTCGAATGCGAATATCCTACCGACTCCATTAAACCCTTTGGCATAGACTGTACTGTCCGCAGAAATACGCATCTCCATAATGCCACCAACATCCCTAGTCAGAGCTATCCTAGTCATCGGCACCGCCTCAGGAGAAGCCAATATCGCCAGGAGGCCTGATTTTTCGGCATAGATGCTCTCGAGATATGCATCCATCGAAGATTCTACTGCAATCGCATTTTGCCGTACCTGGTTCTCAAAAGGCAGGATAGCATCCCAATCAATCGTCCCTCGATAAGTTTTTGGTACCTCAAATATTGTCTCAAGCAAGGGTTCATCGACCATCGCGATGACGACACCCCTATTTAGTGCATACTGTGGCGCCAGGAGACTCAGGTCAGGATATGGGTTCTTGTCCGCATCAGTCTCAAAAAAGTCCTGAACATTGATTAGAACTACACCTTCGTCTGCGGGGAGGTTATGCCTTACGAAATACTGCGCGTTAGACTCGGTTATATACTCCTCGTCTATCGTATGGCCTGCTTGGGTGAGCGCCGTGCGGTCGGAAGTGCTCAAGGTGCCGACCAGGGTTATCTTCTTGCATGAGAGCTCATTTAGTAGTCTTTGCCAATCAGGGTCTCCCGTGAATATCAAGGGGACGTTCTTGATAGCAGCCACCTCAGAGGCGAGAAGTGCCATCTTATATCTTTCATGGTTCTCGGGGGTGTCGAACGGCTGGAAATCCTCGACTACTACAACCCGCTCGAAGCTCTGCCAATAATCGAGGTAGTCCGCATCGCTATAAGTTCTCGGATTGCCGCCGTATTGTGCGTTGAGGAATATCTCCGGCTCCTTCTCCGCGACGGTAAGACTGGTAGGAGCTTCGCCGTAGATGAGCGGGAACTCACACATTGTTTCAGTGACCCCGGCCACTTCATCGATTATGGGGCAGCCCATGCCCTGCTGGGTGAAGCTGACCGACACCATCTTGAGATAATCGCGCCATTGGTCGGCGAAGAACACTGTGGTTCGTAGGAATCTATTATCGGCTTTTCTGTTCCCCGAGTCCCTGCAGTCGGAGTCGTCGCAGTCTATATCGCCGTCTGAATCGTCATCTACCCCGTTGGTGCAGTCCTCCACAGCAGGGGTGCAGGTAGCGCCGAGCATAGCCATAGCCACCCAGGTATAACAGGAGGGCATGCCGGCCACACCGATCGTGTCTTCCTCGCAGTCGGGGTCGCAGCAATCTATGAGGTTATCGCAGTCGTTGTCGACGCCGTCGTAGCAGTTTGATTCTACTTCGCATGCAGGGTTGCCCTGGCAGTCCGGGTCGCCCCCGGATTGGTAGCAACACGTCTCGAGGCCATAGTAGCCGCAGCTTGTGCAGACCTCGCCGCCGCAGCAATCGACTGTGAGGTCGCAGTCGTTGTCGATGCCGTCGTCGCATTCGGTCTCGGCCTGGCAGTAGGGGTCCAACGGGTATCTGCAATCGTCATCGCAGCAATCCGTCTTCCTGTCGCAGTCGTTGTCGATGCCGTCGTCGCATATCTCCGGCTCCGGCTGCTGGACCTGCGGATCCTCGTCGTTGCAGTCGCAGGGTTTCAGGTCTATCCACTCCGGGATGTCGAAGGGGCAGTCGTTGCGGACGTAGACCGTCGAGCCGAAGTAGTAACCGTCGTTGTCGTCATCGCGTTCGATGAGCTGGCCGGTATCATAGTCTCGATGTGCTGATTTTCTGCAGTAGGGGCCGCTGTTGTCGTCAGTCTTCGAGGGCTCCTCGCATTTATATGTGCATCCCGCCGATTGGCTTGTCATCGGGATGCAATTGCCGAAGCAGTCCAGGCCGCATGAGATCAGGCCTTCAGCTACTCCAGAGGGGTAGACCGACCCGGAGTTGGCGTAGAGACTGTAGCAGGTCTCGGGGCTGCCGTAGCCTACGCAGAGTCTGATGAAGGGGGAGTAAGTGCCATAATAGCCAAGGTATTCGTCTGGTGTGTGCGCTCCCTGGATGTCGTAGTATACCTGTTCGCCGTATGCATTATAGGCAGCGAAGCCGCAGATGTCGCAGCCGTCGTGGCGGGAGGCATAAGCACCGGCCCCATGGCCGCCGTCGGGGAGTAAGACGGTCGGGGGTTGGCAGGGGTAGACATTGTTGTATGTATTGAGGAACTCGGACCCGCTGAAGGAGGTGGTGCATATGCTGTTGAATTTGGCTTGGACCTCTTCTATTGTGCACCTGCAGCCGTATTCTTCCTGGCAGTCTGCGGATAGGCCCGAACAGGAGCCGGAGCCGTCGTTGCAGGTGAATTGCGCGGAGGCTTCGACGCACTCCTTGGCTGACGCTGCTGATAGCAGCGCCAGCAGGGCTATGATAACGAGGGGAGTGAGTCTGCGCATGGTAGAATAAGGGGGAAGAGGATAAAAAGCTATCAGATATAACAATTGTTATATTTTTATTATATGAAGTGCTAAGAAACCCATCACTATTTTTATTTTTGGATATCATAACAATCGCTATATCTTTATATCCTTCGGGGGCAATATGGACGAGAACGAAAAAGAAGAGACTAGTGGGATGAAAACTGATAAATGCTGTGGCAATAAGTTGATGATAGTGGTGCTGATGATCGCGGTCGCGCTGGTAGTGATTGCATTGGTGGTTGTATCCAACGACGCACCGGCGGATGAGCCATGCGTGGGCGAAGCCTGCGACGCCACGAGGGAGCAAGCAGGGCCGGCTAGTGGCGAAGAAGGAGGGCTCGAACCGGCCATAGAGCCAGCAGCCAACGAAGCAAAAGTGACCATCCTCGAGTTCAGCGACTTCCAGTGCCCGTTCTGTGCAAGGGGCGCCGCGACGATGGCGCAGATAAAAGAGGAGTACGGCGACGATGTGGAGATAATCTTCAAGGAGTTCCCGTTGAGCTTCCACAAGAATGCGCAGAAGGCGGCCGAGGCGGCTGAATGTGCGCGCGACCAGGGGAAGTTCTGGGAGATGCATGACCTGATGTTCGCCAACCAGGGTGCGTTGGGCGTGAGCTCGCTCAAGAGCTACGCGGAGCAGCTCGGCCTGGACACGGATGAATTCGACTCGTGCCTCGATAGCGGTGAGAAGGCAGGCCAGGTCGCAGCCGACACGGCTGAGGGCAGGAGCATGGGTATCTCTGGGACGCCGGGCTTCATCATCAACGGCCGCGGAGTCAAGGGCGCACAGCCGCTCGAGGTCTTCAAGGAGATAATCGACGAGGAGCTGGAGGCTTAGGCCTCCCGCTCACTGTTTCTTTTTCTTTTACTTTTGTTTTCCTTTTTTGCATTTATCTTTATTTTTATCTTGTTTTTGTCCTGTTTTAATACCGTGTTATATAATCATAACAATAGTGATATTTTGTAGTGAGATCTTAATATGAAACTCCCATGCGAGATTGCGGTGTGGTACTGCGTCCCGATGATCAAGTCTGAGCTGGCGAAAGAGCTTGTGAAGAACAGGGGCATGAAACAGGGCCAGGTGGCTGAGCTGCTGGGTGTGACGCAGGCTGCAGTGTCGCAATACGTGTCCAAGAGGCGCGGGAAAGGCAGGATCAAACCAACCAAGAATATGCTGCTGGAGATCAAGCGGTTCGCGACATGCCAGGTCGAGAGGAACAAGGGCAAGTGCGACCCGAAGGATGTCCAGGCGTTCATCTGCAAGATGTGCCTTATGGCTCGCAAGGAAGGGCTGCTCAAGGAGTTCGAGTAGTCGGCAGCCGAAGCGAACTGGATTACTAAGAGTAATAATCTACTTAGCAGTCTTTTATGTTTCCGAAGGGAAATATAACAATTGTTATATCTATGGGGATTCAAAAACAAAAAGGAGGCCGAACGATGGAAAACAAACAATATTACGAGGACTTAGCGCGCCATTATGACCCGGGCGATGTCTTCAGGTGGATAAACAAACGGTTGGAAGATGTGTTGGAGTGATTTGAATATGGGGAGGGGCGAAGTCCCCTGGGCCTCCGGTGGCGGGGATCTATGATATCCGGAGGCCCCCAAGCCCGCCCAGGGCTAAGCGCAGTCAAATTTAAATAGATTTTTAATAGACTTAAATAGTCCTAATTCTAAATAAATGGGGAAACAGGATGAATATAACCAAGAAATTACAGGACGCCATCAACAAACAGATCAACGCGGAGATGTACTCGTCATACTTATACCTCTCGATGTCAGCGTATTTGGAGAATGAAGGCTTGCCGGGCTTCGCCAGCTGGATGAGACTGCAGGCAGATGAAGAGACCGTGCACGCCATGAAGTTCTTCGACTACGTGAATGAGCGCGGGGGGAGAGTCACGCTAGAAGCGATAGAGAAGCCTCCGGCTGAATGGTCCTCACCGCTCGCTGTCTTTGAAGAGACGCTTGCACACGAGCAAAAAGTCACGAGCCTCATCAACGACTTGGTAACGCTTGCAAAGGCTGAGAACGATTATGCCTCTGAGTCGTTCCTTAAGTGGTATGTGGACGAGCAGGTGGAGGAAGAAGCGTCCGCCAGTGAGATCCTGGATCTGCTTAAGAGGACCGGCGACTCGGGGCATGGATTATTGCTCATCGACCGCCAGCTGGCTGGTAGGGGCGCAGGTGGCTCGGGCGGAAAAGAAGGATCAGAATAAGTTAAAAATAATAAGATAATATAATAACAGGTGAAAAAATGGGCACAAAAGGGAGGGCTATAGTTGGCGTGAACGTCAACAAGCTGATAGGGGAGATGAACAAGGCGCTCGCGGATGAATGGCTTGCGTATTACCAATATTGGGTAGGGGCAAAAGTCGCTGTCGGGCCGATGCGTGAGGCTGTCGTCGCTGAATTGGAGCAGCACGCGACTGAAGAGCTGAACCATGCAGTGATGCTGGTCAACAGGATAATCCAGCTCGGCGGTGAGCCGATAATCGAGCCAAAGGAGTGGTACAAGCTGACGAATTGTGGGTACAGCGCGCCGAAGGACCCGAAGGTGAAGAAGCTGCTTAAGCAGAACATCGAGGGTGAGCAGTGCGCGATATCAGTCTATAGTAAGCTCATCAAGATGGTCGAGGGCAAGGACCCGATAAGCTACAACATGTTCGTGAGCATACTCGCGGATGAGGTGGAGCACGAAGAGGATTTGCAGGCATTAGTGGAAGACATGAAGGATTTGAAATAATTCCATCCAACGAATTATATCCAACAATGGCTGAAAGACTAGGTATATACAAGTGCGAAGTCTGTGGGAATATCGTCGAGGTTCTGCATGCCGGAAAGGGCGAGCTCGTATGCTGTGGCCAGCCGATGCGACTCATGAAGCCAAACACCGTTGACGCAGCCAAGGAGAAACACGTCCCGGTGATCGAAGCGAGCGCGAAGGGCGTCAAGGTCAAGGTCGGTTCCGTGCCGCACCCGATGGAGAAGGAACATTACATCGAGTGGATAGCAATCGAGTCCGACGGCACGATCTGCAGGAAGTTCCTTAAACCGGGGGAGAAACCGGAAGCCGAGTTCTGCGTCAAGGCCAGCAAGGTCAAGAAGGCACGGGAGTACTGCAACATCCACGGACACTGGGCCTCCAAGTAGGTCCCATTCTTTTTCTTGTTTTTCTTTTCTTGTTTTTACACTACATTTCTAGCCATAGCTAAGGCCAAAAGAAAAAGGAGAAAAGAATCAGATCTTGCCGCTCTTGTGCAGCAGGATCATCAGCAGGAAGAGGACTATCACTATTGCAAGGATGTATAGATAGGTCAGGTCCTCCGCCGGCGCTGCCGGTTTTGCAGAAGCAGTCGCCTTCCCGGAAAGACCACTCGGAACATAATCGCACGGCCTGGTCGTATCAGGCTTCGATGAGTCGGTCCCGCAATCCTTTACGTCCAGACAGTTCCTCGTCTGGATGCCGCTTGGCGGGCAAGGCTCCGGCAACCAGTCGTTGCAACTCCAGTGCTCGACGCATGGCTCCTCCTCGCCGGGGACCACAGGCTCGGTAGGTGCAGTCGGCTGTAAAGGCAACGGGGCCTGTGCCGGCGATGCAGTCACATAACCACTCACTGCCCCGCGGCCTTTGTCTTCCTCGGGGGCCTCATCCCCGAAGACCCCGAAGGTGCTGAAGTGGGTTATCCTGGCCCAGACGTAATTCTCGGCCTCGTTCACGCCACCGTCCGGCGGGTCGAAGAACTCCCAGCGGCCGCGATCTTCATTGTAATACCCTATCCGGAGTTCATCTTCCGGGATGCCGCTGGCCTCAAGCTCCTCGTCTGTATAATATATCTTCAGTATCCAGTAGTCGAGGTCTATGTCATCCGGGTCCAGAGTGATGACGACCCACTTCCCGAAAGCCTCCATCGAATACGCCCCGCCCGGGTTGTAATCGAGCACCTGTATCCTTATCTCGCCCTCATATGGGCTGTTCGTATAGGTCTCTGCGATGACCCCGAAGGTAGTATTCGCGACCGTGTCGTTGCCCTCACCAGTCTCCAGGACTAGGAGCGCAGATGCGACCTCGCCGTCTGTCATGACCTCCTCTCCGCCGATGAAGATATCACAATTCCTCTTTGTCAAAGTCCCCGTCTCCGTAGGCACTATCCAGCCGTGCTCTATCCAGATGTCGTTATCCTGGCAGAGTGCCTCATCGTCGATGGTCCAGTAGACTGTCATGGGTGCGTCGGCATCCTCAAGTAGCCCATAGTCGCCATTGTTCACCAGTTCACCGTTCTTTAAGTAGAGCGTCGAATATGCGACGTATATCCCCGTGTCCTCGCACTCGAGCAGGTTGTTGCTTATCTGGCTGTCTTCTATCGTGGTGTCTTCAGATTGCCAGACCCTGATACCCTCGCAATCGTTGCTGTCCGAGACCACGTTCCTTACCGAGACTTCCCTGCATTCGTCTATGTCGAGGCCGTTTTCGCCATTGTCATTGAAGGTACAGTCCTCGATGAATACATCCGGACAATCATATAGGTCACAGCCGTCGTCGTCATTGCCGGTGACGGTGTTGTCTATGATGGAGATATTATCCGAATTGTCGATATCGATGCCGTCTTCGCCGTTGTTTGTGAAGTCGTTGCCCTCGACAGTGAGGTTGTCCGAATACTCAGCCTCGATGCCGTCGTCATCGTTTTCATCGAAGGTGTTGTTCTCGACGGAGATATTGAAGCTCTGGTATATGTCAAGGCCGTCATCGTTGTTGCCGCTGATATCATTCCTTGCTATCAGGCCGTATCCACACTCGTCCATGTAGATGCCGTCCCAGTTATTGCCGGTTATCACGTTCTCATATATCTCGAACCAGTAGGAATCATCCATATCTATGCCCGCGCCGGTGCCGTTGGTGATATTGGTCGTCGGTGCAGTTGTCAGAGTCGTCGCAGTCCTCATCGTATTCGCACTCGCACGCAGAGTAATCATACTCGCACGTGCCCACATTGCATGTGTCGACAGTGCATTCTATACTGTCATTACAGTCTTCATCGAACTCGCACTCGACCGCGCCCGCTGATGCGATGATAAGCGGCAGGAATACGGCCAGAGTAATCCCAAATATTATGCGACGATTCATTTTGCTCCACCCTAGACTAATGAAAAACAATAGAATATAATTGGGGCGCATATATAAATGTAAACATAGGAATATAGTGATAGTAACTGGATAGACGAATAGCGATAAAGATGGACAAGAAACTGGTCGCCCGGATAATACCTGCGGAGAGGAAGCTTGCCTGGCTCATGACACTGTTCGCAGCAGTCACGATATTGACTGGCTACGCCCTCACGAAGGGCTGGTCTGAACGCGCGGCCGCGCTCGACGCACACCTCCTGGCTGAATGGGCCTTCATCGCGCTGTTTATACTGCACGTCATCGTCAATGCCATCATAATCAGGTTCCCGCTTCTCTCGGCCATCAGGGGCATCCTCAAAGGCAAGGCAGATACGTTCGCATGGATGAAAGTCATCCTGGTGATAAGCGGCTGGGCGTCACTCATATCACTTTTCCTAGTGGTGGCTTCGGGCATGGATTGGTATGCAGGGGTGGGAAGCTTCCTGCCGTTCGCAGGCCACATGCGATATGACCTTTTCCTCACCCTATCGATGATAATACACGTGGCAGCGGGCGCGAAACTGCTCTTCCTGAGAAAGGGGATCAAGAACAGGTTGATCGACTACGTCTTGCTCGCAGTAGTCATCATGCTGGTGGTCGGGGTCATCTATATAGACGGCGATGGGTTCGCACAGGAGCGCAACAGGACTAGAGGGGGGAGTATGGAGATAAAACCCGCCATACCTGTCGGTGGATGTAATATCCATCCAATGCAGACAAGTGCGAGGTATCAACGCCCCACCTCAGCCCTTGGATAATATGTCCCGGGTCTCCTTCTTGTAGGATTCTACATCAGGCTGATCGAACGGATTAACATCCAACAGATAAGCGAGGTATATCATCTCGAACATCTTAAACTGGAGGAGCTGGCCGATGGAATGTTCAGTCTTGTCGGGCAACACCACCTCCACGAAGGGGAGCTTCGCCTTCCTGAAGGCGACTTCAACGCCGTCGAGTATCGCATCCATGAGATTATGGAGGTCCCTGCCCTGTATCATCTCGACGAGGGTATCATACCGCCCGCTGAACGGCAGGTTGACATGATGCTTGTTCCTCTTGACCCTGACGAATGTCGTGAACTTGTCCTTCGGGCCGCCCAGATAGAGCTGGGCCATCGAATGCAGATCGGTCGAGCCGATTGACACAGTGGGCGTCATGCCTGTCCTGACCTTCTTGGTGTGACCCCGGTTCCACTCCTTGCCTATGCTCTCACCCATAAGCTGGCGATACCATTTGCCTACGGCCTCGAGATCGCTTGAGAAGATGAATAGGTCGCTGATATTCTTGCCTTTCTTGTTGTGGATGTATTGTATTATTGCTGAAAGCGCGGCCGGGTTCTTCTCGATGTCAGTCTCCGTGCAGCGTTTTATCATGGATGCTGCGCCACTTTGGAGGTCCTCGATGTCGAGCCCGAGCATCCCGAGAGGGAAAAGGCCGACCGCTGAGAAGACCGAATATCGCCCGCCTACCTTTCTCGGTATCTCTAACAGCGTATATCCTTCTTCTTCGGCGAACCCCCAAAGGACGGAATCCTTATCGGTGGTCGCGATTACATAATCCCCATAGCCCTTCCCCTTATACTTCCTCAGCAGTTCGGCGAACATCTCGAACAGTGCTATGGTCTCGGTGGTCTTGCCGGATTTGGTCACTACATTCACCAAGATATTGTTCCCTTCTTTCAACTCGTCTTCGGCGATATTAAGGAAATCGCCCACCTTGTCCGAATCTACCGTGTCCGGGAAGAACACGCGCATCGGCGGGTCGGCGTCGTTGTAAGCCTTGCCCTGGACCGCTTCGTGCACTGCGATTGTGCCCAAATTCGAACCACCTATGCCAATGACGACGAGGAGTGTCGGCTTGAGCTTCCTCTTCGCTTTGATAGTCTTGTTTATCCCGGCGAGAAGCGCGTCGTCCTGCGGCAGGTTTATGGATGCGTATTCTGTATCATAGCCTTTGTCCAGCAAAGAGCGGAGATTCTTTATCTCTGGGGCAAGTCCCTTCGCCGCGGCCGCTATCGCAGAACCCTTGATCAGGCATGTGCCATCATATTCGAATTGGATATTGTTCATCAGCTCAGGTCCCTTTCGCGATCATTTTGCCATTATGGCCAGGTCGTGCCGCTTGAGCGCCGCAAGGCCTGCCCCATATAAGCTAACATTATAGTTCACGACAATATAAATCGGCGTATCCTTGAGGATGTCGCGCTGTTTATTGGCATTCTCGAACTCGCTTATGAACCTGCGGGCCTTGAAGATATCCGGGTTGCGCGATGCTATGCCACCTGCTATGTAGACACCGCCCTTCGCGAGCGAATCCAGGACGAAGTCCTTCGCCGTGCGCGCGTAGAAGTCCGTGTACATCCGGAACGCCGCCTCGCATGTTTTATCCCTGGTCCGGTACTTTGAGATGAGGCGGCTCTTCATGCCGAATTCCTTGCATTTGGTAGCGCATGCATCTATCTCCCTGGTGAAGCGCGTCTGCTTGAACTTGCCGCCCGAGCGCAGGAAGCCGTAGATGGCTTCTATGCCCCTGCCGGAGAGCACATCCTCATAGCTCACCGGGTTCCTGTTCTTCCGCTTCTTCTGGATGTATTCGATGAGCGCCAGTTCCTCCTCATCCTGCGCCGGGAAATCCGCATGGCCACCCTCACTCGCGACCGGGACATATATCCCGAAGTCGGGGTCGTAGACCAAGATGCATTTCCCGAAGCCGGTGCCTGCGCCTATTACGGCTTTGGTCGCCAGGGTCTTCTTAGCAGGGCGTTTCCCATGTCTGAGCACGACGATGTCTTTTTCATTCTTCGGGTCCAGGAGGTTTATGCCATAGCCTATGGCCTCGAAATCGTTGATTATGAACAGGCTCTCGAGGGGCGTCTTCTTGAGTAGTGCCCTGGCATCGACATTCCACTTCACGTTGGTGAGCGTGCAATAATCGCGCTCATCCGAGACCGGGCCGGCGGCCGCGATGCATGCGCTGCTCACGTTTATATCATGCTTCTCCTTTGCGAGTCTCAGGACCTCCTTGACAGCCGGGGACAGCGAGCGGAGCGCCTGGCTCTGGAAATGGAGCGAGAACAAGAGTTTGGGATTCGAGTCGTGGATACCTGAGACGCCGAGGTTGGTATTGGTCCCACCCACGTCACCGGACAGGACGAACCCATCATAAGAATGTGTATCGATCTTCCGCCCTTTGTAGTACCTAAGATCGTAATCCATCCCAATAAAATTAAGATTTGATTAATATATATTATAGACGAAATAGATTGTGGACAAGTTGCTTGGGGAAATCGAGGGTCTAAAGGGGACTATAGGCGAGGTCGTGGGTGGCCGCATCGCCGAGTTCAAGGAGAACGGTCGCAAACCGTTGGATGGAATCTTCAAGGAGCTCTGCTTCTGCTTATGCACCGCGAATAATAGCGCGGAGCGGGGCCTGCGAGCGCTGGATGAAATAGGCGACGGGTTCTGTTCTCTACCGGAGCCGGAGCTAAGGAAGAAGATGCGTGAAATCGTCTGCCGGTTCTACAATAACAAGACGGAGTTCGTCCTCGAGGCGCGGGGGAAGATGGATTCGTTGGATGGAATCCTCTCGATGGATGGAATCAGCGCACGCGAGTGGCTGGTCGAGAACATCAAAGGCCTGGGGTTTAAGGAAGCGAGCCATTTCTTAAGGAACATCGGGTTCGAGGATGTAGCGATAATCGACTTCCACATCATCGATCTGCTTGTGCGCGAGGGCCTGATTAAGAAGCCGAAGAGCCTTACTAAGAAGAGATACCTCGAGATCGAACAGGTGTTGGATGAAATCGCCAAGAGGTTGGATATTAATCTGGCGGAACTGGATCTGTATCTCTGGTATATGGAGACTGGGAAGGTGCTCAAATAAAAGAGAACGAAACAAACGAAAAAAGAAAACGACTCCGGCCCCGCGGGGCCGGTTTTATCAGGTCGCTTGATGCCAGCTAATAACTAATCCCGCACCTAAATGCACGCACCATTCGAGCAGCGGCACGCAATCCCCTTTACGGAGAGTGCCCCATCCTGATTACAATAGTATTCCTCCAGATAGGAACTATTTGTGCATGTATCTGCCCAGGATATATTGTCCTCGCTAGTCGTGCCAGCAGTCCTCGTGTCCAAACCCAATGGATAGAATGCCGCATTGGGCTCATCGGTATCTTCGCATGGGCCGACGCCACTGAGCTTCTTGCATGCACCGTCGGTACATCGCCAGCCTGAACCAAGCTCCTGCTGACAGTTGATAGCCTGGTATAACGCTATCACGCCAGTCTTTCCATCGCAATTCCCGGTTCTTACGGCTACCTCGTTCAAGATAAGAGGATTGTAGCAGTTGTCTTCCATGCCTGAAGAAACATTCTCAACACCCTTTATAAAATCTGGGCTGGTCTTCATCAGGTAAGGGTCATCGGACTCATACTCCTCTATCGTCCAAAAGCTCGCATCGGCACATACTGAGTTGTTTGAGACGATTATGCCTGGATCCTGCACGCAACGGTTGTTTTGGCAATAGAAGTCAGACCCAAGCTTCCTGCAGTTGTAATTCTGCCTTGCGGAGACGACATAGGTCTTGCCATCTATGACTTTTGTCTTGCAGATTGCTTCCCGGACTATGTAGTCCCTCGTGCTGTGGCAGACATCATTTACCGTGCCTTTGGTAATGCCTGCATTCTTCCCCTTGAACTTATATAGGTAAGAGGAACTCTTGGTAGTATATGCACTATCATTAAGGTCTCTATCGATACATTCCCAATTCGTCGCGCGGGCTCGCGCCTCGCCTGCGACGACTACCACTCCTTCTTCCTGGGGGGCCAATATCATGACCAAAAGAATGCCCAGGACCAAGACTGCGGCAAAAATCGCAATTAGTTTTATCGCTTTCTCTTCCATTTTGGGCTCCAAACGGTTGGAATGTTATATAACGGGTTTAAGATATAAAAATGGGTCGGATGAAATCGCCAAGAGGTTGGATATTAATCTGGCGGAACTGGATCTGTATCTCTGGTATCTAGAAACTGGAAAGGTCCTGAAGTAGAGAAAGTGGAGGACCGATGACCGTAGACTGTAAACCGCCTTATTCCCACTCCATCGTCGCCGGGGGCTTGTTCGAGATGTCGTAGACAACTCTATTGACCTGAGATATCTCGTTGGTTATTCGCGTCGATATCGTCTCGAGGACCTCATACGGGACCTTAGCGAAATTCGCGGTCATCGCATCCCTCGACTCGATTATCCTGATAACGATCGGGTACTTGTAGCTGCGCGCGTCGCCCTGTATCCCGACACTTTTTATCGGCAGAAGCACCGCGAAGCCCATCCAGACATTGTCGTATAAGTCGGCCTTCTTGAGCTCTTCCTCGACTATGTGTCCCGCGATGCGCGTTATCTCGGCTTTCTCCGGAGTGACCTCCCCGAGTATCCTCACCGCGAGGCCTGGTCCAGGGAAGACGTGGCGTGTGATTATCTCGCTCGGCAACCCTAGCTCGAGGGCCATCTTCCTCACTTCGTCTTTATACAGATCGCGGAGCGGCTCGTATAATTTGAGCTTCATCTTCTCTGGGAGGCCGCCCACATTGTGGTGGGACTTGATGTTGGCCGCATGCTCTGTTATCCCCGACTCGATACGGTCCGAGTAAATAGTCCCCTGTATCAAAAAATCAGCGCCGACTTTCTTCGCTTCTTCTTCAAAGATGTCGATGAAGAGTTTTCCGATTATCTTCCTCTTCTTCTCCGGCTCGGTGTGGCCCTTGAGCGCCTCGAAGAATCTCTTTTGGGCGTGGACGACCTTGAGATTGAGGTCGAATTTCGAGAACGTCTTCTCGATGAATTCTGTTTCCTTATAGCGCATGAGGCCGGTGTCGACGTAGACTGCCGTGAGGTCCTTCCCTATCGCCTCGCTGACCATGACTGCTGCAGTGGATGAATCGACGCCGCCCGAGAGGCCGATGACTGCTTTCGAGCCAGACATGGTCTCTTTCGCTTCTAGAATTATATTGGTTATGATGTTGGATGTATCCCAGCCTTCTTCGGCCTTGCAGATGTCGAAGACGAAGTTCCTTAAGACCTCGTTGCCGTGGATGGTGTGTGTGACTTCTGGATGGAACTGGACGCCGTAGATGTTCTTATCCTTGTTCTCAAACGCCGCGATGGGTGAGTGTGACGTGGACGCGCTGGTTTTATAACCGGCCGGGAGCTTCTTGACTATGTCCTTGTGGTTCATCCAGACGCGTTCCTTGGTCTCGAGGCCCTTGAGGAGCTTGCTCTCGCCGCCCGCGAGTTTAAGGTCGGTGATGCCGTACTCTCCTGATTCGCCGGGAGTGACGTCGCCCTTCTCCAGGAAGGAGATGAGCTGGTGGCCGTAGCAGATACCGAGTACGGGGACGCCGATGTCCAAGATGCTCTTGTCGCAGCGCGGCGAGCCCTTGTCATAAACGGAGGCTGCACCGCCGGAGAGTATGAGACCCTTGAGGTCCTCGACTCCCTCTAAATCCGCCTTCGTGGTGCTTGGCCGCATGACCTCTGAGTAGACGCCGAAGTCGCGTATCCGGCGCGATATTAGGTGGCAGTACTGGCCCCCGAAATCGATGACTATTATCTTATCCATCTTGACGTATCAGAATAATATTAATTTAGAAGGGATAGAGGTAAAAGCTAGCCGGATCAACACTGGTCCATGCCGAAGCCGGCTACACTCTTGCATTGGCCGTATTGCCACTCCGTGTGCGTCGTGAGCACCGGCCTCGCCTCGTATATCTTGATGAAGTTTAGATCCGCGGGGATGGTGCCGTCCACGGTTATTATATACGTATTACTGGTCGTATTCTGCACCTGGATTATGTCGTACACCCCACCTTCAGTCTGGATCCACATGAATGTGGTGACCGGGCGCGTCGCCGGGTTGACATATGCGAAGTCTATGGTTATCTGGCTCGCGGCCGCATCGACGGACATCGGGACGTATTGTGCATACGCACTGCTCGAGCTCACCTCTCCACTCACGATGTCCTCCGTGCCCTGGGTCATGCCCTGAGTAAGCATGTAGACTGCCAACACGGTTATCACGGCTATTGCGGCCAGCAGCAGGTATTCCAGGGCGGTCTGGCCCGTTCTTCCAGGTCTGTCCATACTATCCATAAATCTATATACAGAGAGAATATAGATATATAATATAGAGGATATAGAAGATAAAAATGGAGCATCGGCATTAACTCCTTTTTATACCCAGCGTTTCAAATATACCGCGCGAATAGATGGGTGTTTAACCCACACCTATTTCTGCAATCTGATTCCTAGGGCCTATGCTCTAAGTCAGTGACACAATGAGGATACCCTTTGCAGTTCAGCTGTAAAGGACTTGATTCATCAATCAAGTTCATC
>Ga0180434_10000913_pt1 | contig 43201 bp, 40 predicted proteins | sample SS_ome_7_FD_132453 | JGI IMG/M metagenome (GOLD analysis project Ga0180434, IMG submission 132453) | Hypersaline lake sediment archaeal communities from the Salton Sea, California, USA - SS_1_D_2 metaG | ecosystem: Environmental > Aquatic > Non-marine Saline and Alkaline > Hypersaline >... | reverse complement strand
ATGCTGTTCAGCGCCAACGCCCAGAGCAATTTCCACGAGATAGATGTTGCCCCCGTTCACTTCCCGGTTGACGTCAGCACCGGGGCAGGCCTCCCCTGCAACGTGGATATTGTCCTTGTCTACGACAGGTCCGGCTCGATGGAGTATGACACGCTCTGCTATGGCTGTTGGGAGCTATCAGATGATCCAGAGAGACAATACCCCTCCGGTTTCATCTATCCACTGCCCTGGTCCAGTACCACAACCGCAACCGCAGATCACTGCGCAAGCGAATGCGAAGAAACCGACTACGTCCCCTACAGCGGAGATAAAGACTTTCAGGTCAATGATTGCAACTATTACCACGAAGGTGACGATGAATACCACATTGTCATCGAGGCTGAGGAATACTCATCCCTCAGTGTAGATTACCATCGCGCTTATTACGAATTTTACAAGACGTATTGGGTGATGCAGCGCAACGCCGAGAACGCTCACTTTGAAAGATACGGAAAGTGGAGAATCAGAGACGTGGGAGCGATGGGGCGGGATGGGCGCGGCGCTTACCTCTCGCACCATCCCTATCGCGACGCCGAATATTGGTTGGGCACCTTGGGCGTGGCATGCACGTTGGATGCCTTGAGAGCGGACGAAAAGTGCCGGTACGCCTGGGAAGACGGACGACCCGATGGAACGATCTTGGAAGGCCCTGTCCCAGGAGGACCTTTCGACACCCCACGAGCCGACTATGAATTCTACGCGCCTCGTGCTGGCGATTATTATTTCTGGATTCGGGGGCAGGCGGGTATACAGCTAACCAAGTGGGGACGTGACAGAAATAACCGCATTTTCTGGGGTATAAATAACGAGTACTGGGATGCAGAAGAAGAGGAAGGTTTCCCCCTGGATCCCGGTTTTGATGGCGCTATAGAGAATTCGTGGGACTGGCGTTGTCTCGGCGCAAAGAATTTGCCCGAAGGCAACGCCACGTTGAACCTGTGGGCCGGTGGGGCCGGGTTTGACGTGGATCGCATCGTCATCACGACAGACAACCAAGGAAACACTTGCATTGGAGATAGTGATCCGCCAGGCAATATCGAAAACTTTGTCCCGAACAACGGGCGCACCGGCTGGGCTTGTGATCCGTGCGATCCACGCTTCGCCGGGCGACCCGGCGGGCAAGCGGCACCCTACCGCCCCAACTGCCCTAGAGATACCCGATTTGACGACATCTACGACGACGAGCAGCACATCCGGCGTGCTTTGGAGGCGGCAAAGCACTTTGTCGGTATGCTGAACCCTGGCTCACACCAGATCGGCTACGTGTCCTATTCCAACGACGCGGTCATCGAAAGTGAGTTGCAGTGTCTGCGAGATCCAGGCGTGGACGTTTGCACCTTAGACGTGTTCACCGATACAGTGATCACTGCGCTGGACAGCACTCGCGCGGGCGGCGGTACGAATATCGCTGACGGGATCCAAAAGGGCATTGAAGTGTTGAGCACAGAGATTCCTCATTACGGACGACCAGACACAGACCGCATCATGATACTGATGACCGACGGGCAGGCTAACCTCTACTCCAATGACGAATGCTGGGAATGGTCAGTTCCTGGCAGTGCACCGGACGAGGAAAAGACTGCTGCCTGTGTGATCTATTATGCCCAACAGGCCGCCAATGAGGATATTCACATCTACACGATCACCCTGGGCTGGGGGGCGGATCAAGACCTGATGCAACAGGTGGCCGAGATCACCCAGGGGAAGCATTTCCACGCCCCTGATGCCAGTACATTAATTGGCATTTTTGATGAGTTATCCCCTTTTCATTACTGCCTGCCTCCAGCCTCGGAAAAGACGACCTCGATAGAAACCGTGACATATGGTGAGACTATCACCTATACTATTACCATTCCTGTTCCTTTTCCGTGGAACGAAGAGGCATCCACCGCTCATCTGACCGACGTGGTACCCCCAGGCCTATCTTACGTCCCAGGCACTCTTGCCTCCACGATAGGCGTCGTCACCGACACTGACGCCCCCATTCTGCACTGGTCAGGCAACCTCAGCCCCTATTACCTTATCAACATCACGTATGCCGTCACCGTAAGCGCCACTGCGCCCCAGGTTATCACCAATGCGGCGGTCATTTCTGCACCGGATTACCAGACTATTACCCGTACAGCAATCATCACTGTACAAGATGCCTTTCAATCTGTCGTCGGGCTAAGCGCAGACGCAGTCAACGTCCTGCCCGACCGTTCTCACGTGTTCACTGTAACGATCACTGATGCGCTAGGCCGGGCAGTAAAAGGAATACCAGTCAGTTTCTCCACCGACATAGGCGCTTTTGATTCCTCTGGGATTGAGCCTCAATATGTCGAGGAGACGACCAACGCTGCAGGACAAGCCACGGTCACAATCTATGGGAACTATACAGGGACAGCGACGATTCGCGCCTGGCTGGATCTCAACAATGACAATGCCTGGGATGTCGATGAACCTTACGACGTGGCAAATCAGCATTGGGTTCTTCCCCCACCCCCACCGTACATCCTCGTATCGAGCTATGAGGTCATTCCTCTGGAAACGATTACGATTGATGTGATGGATCATCCAATCACCGACTCGTACAGTTTGTTATGGTGCTCTGTCTCCGGCACCACCGATACCTCGACTGTTGTGCAAGATCCGATCGTAGTGGACGCCGGGGGGAGCGCAACGGATCTGGAATTCATCATTCCTGAAGAGAGCGAGGGATGGTACCGGTTAGAAACACATCCCACCGGCAGTGGCAGTGGTGATTGTAGCTCCGGCGACCAGATTACCTGCTCAATAGAGATCCACGTCACTCCCGCTCCAACTGCACCGACTGTCACCAAGCAGGCCAGTTCCACCACAGTGCAAGCTGGCGAGCGATTGACCTACACCGTCGTCATCCACAGCGATAGCGAGCTGCTCGATACCGTTCTCTTCACCGATACCATCCCGAGCGGGCTGTCTTATGTATCTGGGACCCTGGCCGCCACGACCGGGGCTGTCACCGACGCCAACGCTCCCACCCTACGCTGGTCAGGCGATCTCAACCCCTCCTCGACTGTCACCATTACCTACACCATCACCGCGAGCGTCGCTGAGTCTCAGGTTATCACGAACGCGGCGGTCGTCGTTGCGCCGGGCTTTCCTTCCATCACCCGCACAGCTACCGTCACCGTGCAGGTTCCCAGCCTGCCCGATCTCGCCCCTTCCTACAAGGCTGCCTCTACCAGGTACGCCGATTATGGCGAGCGCATCACGTACACAGTCGCCATCAGCAACAGTACCGGCCCACTGTCCAATATTGTGCTCTTTACCGACACTCTACCGGATGGACTGTCCTACATACCTGAAACTCTAACCGCCACAACCGGCATCGTCAACGATGCAGACGTCCCTACCCTGCGCTGGTCAGGATTCCTCAGCCCCACCCCGGCCATCACCATCACTTACGCCGTCACAGCGAGTGTTGCTGAGTCCCAGGTCATCACGAACACAGCGAGCATCGTCGCGCCGGGCTGCCAGACCATCACCCGCACAGTTGCCATCAACGTGCAGGTCGCCAGTTGGCAAAATATCTACCTCCCCCTGGTGATGCGAAATTTCGCCGACAGTTGGTGGCCCAGGAGCCACGCGCAGGAAAAGCGCCTCGTACTGAAATGATAGACCTCGCCGAACACATTCACAACCAGGTCGAGAGCCTGCCCCGCAAACCGGGCGTCTATTTGATGCACGACGTGAACGAAAACGTCATCTACGTCGGCAAGGCGATCGACCTGCGCGCCCGCGTGCGCTCCTACTTTCACGCCTCGGCCCAGGAGATCCCCAAGGTACGCGCCATCGTGTCCGAGATCGCGGAGCTGGAGTTCATCGTCACCGAGTCGGAGCTAGAGGCGCTGATCCTCGAGGCGAACCTGATCAAAAAGCACCGCCCCCGCTACAACGTCTACCTCAAGGACGATAAACGTTACCCCTACATCAAGATCACGTGGGCCGATCCGTTCCCCAGGGCGCTCATCACGCGCCGGATGGAGCAGGACGGCAGCCGCTATTTCGGCCCTTTTACCTCTTCCGCCGCGGTCCACCAGACCATCGACATGCTGCGCAAATCGTTCCCCTACCTGACGTGCAACCGGGAGATCACCGGCCAAGACGAGCGCCCCTGCCTCTATTACGACATCAAGCTCTGCCTGGGACCCTGCATCGGCGCGGTGACGAAAGAGGCGTACCGGGCGATGATTCGAGGGCTGATCCGCTTTCTCGAAGGGCGCAGCGAGGAGGTGCTCGCCGACCTGGAGCAGCGGATGCGGGCCGCGTCGGACCGGCTCGATTTCGAGCAGGCCGCCACGCTGCGCGATCAACTCCAGGCGGCGCGGCACATCGTCGAGCGGCAAAAGGTCGTCTCGGCGCTCGGCGCCGACCAGGATGTGATCGCTTTCGCCCGCGCCGACGGCGACGCCTGCGTGCAGGTCTTTTTCATCCGGGGCGGCAAGCTCCTGGGGCGAGAGTATTTTGTGCTGGAGGGCGCGCAGGATACGGACGAGCAGGAGGTGATGGCCGCCTTTCTCAAACAGTTCTACGAGGAGGCCGCCTACGTCCCGCCGGAGGTGCTGCTGCCGGAGCGGATCGAGGAGGCGCTGATCATCGAGCAATGGCTGAAGCAAAAGCGCGGGGCGAAGGTGACGCTCCACGTCCCCCGCCGGGGGCAGAAGCGGGAGCTGGTCGCGATGGCCGCCGAGAACGCCACCGAGACCCTCTCGGCGCTGCGCGTCCAGTGGCAGGCCGACGCCCATAAACAGGAGCAAGCCCTGGCCGAACTCGAAGAGGTGCTGGCGCTCCCCAAGTCTCCGGCGCGCATCGAGTGCTACGACATCTCGACCACGCAGGGGGAGCAGGTCGTCGGCAGCATGGTCGTTTTCGTGCAGGGTGTGCCGCGCAAGTCGCAGTACCGGCGTTTTAACGTGCGCGGCGTCGAGGGACAAGACGATTACGCCAGCATGCGCGAGGTCTTGCAGCGCCGCTTCCGCCGCTGGCAGACGGCCACGTCGGACGAGGCGCTGGGTAGCCGGGACATCAAGGGGCGTAGTCCCATAGGGGTCAACGCCCCTTTGGGATGGGCGAAGCTGCCCGACCTGCTCATCGTGGACGGCGGGAAGGGCCAGTTGAACGTGGCAGTCGAGGTGCTGAACGAGTTCGACCTGCTCGACAGCGTGCCGGTGGCGGGGCTGGCCAAGCAGCGCGAGGAGCTTTTCCTGCCGGGCCGGGCCAAGCCGGTCCTGCTCCCCCGCCGCTCGCAGGGGCTGTTCCTCGTGCAGCGCGTGCGCGACGAGGCGCACCGCTTCGCCATCACGCACCACCGCGCGCGCCGGCGCAAAGCGGGGCTGGTCTCGCAACTCGAAAGCATCCCCGGCGTGGGACCGGCGCGGCGCAAGACGCTCCTCAAGGTGTTCGGCTCCCTCGACGGGATCCGCCTGGCCAGCGTCGAACAGTTGGCCGCAGCGCCTGGCATCCCCTGGTCGGTTGCTGAGGCAATCAAGGAACATTTTTAGCCAACGCTCAGAGAACGAACCAGAAACCAGATCGTTAGAATCTCCTGAGCGCAACACCATTCATCGTCGGCGTCGCTCGCCAAAATTGTCAGTCCCGGCGAGTCATGCTATAATAAGCTCTACCAAAATATAGCATCGGCAAGGGACGCCAGCGCCCATTGCTTTGCTCTGATCTCACTGGCTCGGCATCCAATGCGCGGACACAAATGCCAGAAGAATCAGATTAGGCCCGGCTGGGTAGACAGTACGCTAACCGGCTTTACCAGCAGCCATGATATGTTGCAACTGCACAGAACATCCCCTCAACCTCGGTAGCGTGAGGGCTTGTCTGAGAAACATTTTGAGCAACTTCCAACATTCCAGATTCCGGATCTGGAGTTCACTGTGGACTTGGTTCACGCCGAGACTCTTGGGTAGCGGCTAACCAAGTCCCTCTTGTTGATGTCAAAAGACCCTATGCGAACGCAAACAACGACGGAAGGAACATACGAGGGCGGCCAAAGCGAAATGGATCAACAGAGTACTGATTTACAACAGCGATTCTCTGCACTGCTCGAGAGCGACTATAACTACACCAGCCCAAAACGGGGTGATATCCGCGAAGCCACCATCCTATCCATCACTGCAAACGAAGTATTCGTTGACATCGGGGGCAAGCGGGATGGCATCATTCCACGCCAAGACCTGGACCTGCTGGACGAGGCCTACCGCTCCAGTTTGCAAGCCGGCGATCGGGTGCCCGTTTGTATTCAGGACACCCGAACGCAGGGGGATGGGATCACGGTCTCTCTGAACGAGGGGTTGGCACAGCAAGACTGGCTGCAAGCCGAGGCACTTCTGGAAAACGGAGGGATCTACAAAGCCGAGGTAACAGACACCAACCGCGGCGGGGTGCTCGTCTCTTTTGGCCGGATGCGTGGTTTTGTGCCGAATTCTCATCTAGCCTCAGTGCCTCCTGGGTTGCGCGGAGAACGTTTGCAAGAGGCAAAATCTGACCTGATAGGAAAAACCCTATCCCTGACGGTCATTGAAGTGAACCAACGACAGCACCGCCTGGTATTATCAGAGCGTGCTGCAAATCACAGCCAGCGTCAAGAGTTACTCAAAGCACTGTCGATAAACGAGACGCGTACTGGCACGGTGCGCAATCTGGTCCACTTTGGCGCTTTTGTGGATCTGGGGGGCCTGGATGGCCTGATCCATATTTCGGAGCTGGACTGGGGGCACGTAGAACATCCGAGCGACGTGCTGAACATAGGCGACCAAGTAGAGGTACAAGTCCTAAACGTGGATCACGACCGTGGGCGCGTCGAATTAAGCCGCAAACGGTTGTTACCCGATCCGTGGAGTACCGCAACCGAGAAACTGCAAGTGGATCAAACGATCGAGGGGACGGTGATCAAGATCGTGGAATTCGGCGCGTTTGTCGCCATTGGCGATAGCCTCGAAGGCCTCGTTCACACCTCGGAGATGCCCGAGGGGAAAGCCACCTGCGAGGCCCTGGAACCTGATTCGCCGGTCACTGTGCGCGTCCTGAATATTGACCAGCGGCGGCACCGCATCGCGCTGAGCATGCAGGGAATTCCAGATGCAGGTCACGCCCAGAAAAACGTAGAGAGCATCGAAAGGTGAGCATGCGCTCTTATCGTATTCGATTGCGGGAAACACGGATGACGACGAAGGATCTGGACGACGTCGCATTGTTCGACGTCACTTGCGAAGAAGATGATCAAGCCTGGCTGGTGCCGGTTTTTCTATCGCCGCTCTTCCGGCTGGTACGGATGTCTTTTGACCCATCCATCGAAAAGCGTCAAGAAATGCTCGCTGGATTGGGAGCGCGAGCCATCGTCGAACGCCTGCAACGGGGTCAGGAATCACAAATAGACGAGCCTCTGGTGTTCACAACGAGCCATCCTGGAACACCCGGCGACCCTGATCCGCTCTTACCCTACGAGGAAATGACCATTTGTGTAGAAAAAACACAAGATATTCGAGGCGCAATCACGTGATTCGTTGTGAACTCCGCGCGCTGCGCCCTAATTGAATCGGAGAAAGTAACAATGACTGAACGAGTAACGGGAAATATCAAGTGGTTCGACCACCAAAAACGGTATGGCTTTATCCGGCGTCACGATGGACGTCCGGACGTATTCGTACATATGAACGACTTTGATGACAGAACAGATGCATATTGGCTGAAACGAGGAGATGCAGTCGAGTTTGGCGTAGAACAAGCATCCAATGGGCCCAGGGCCTTGTCCGTCATCGTGCTACATTCCTGAACGGAATCTTGCTCAGGACACGCGAGTGCGCATAAGCCAGAATCATCGCACCTTTATCACCAAAATACTAAACGGGTAAGGGGTCGCGAGGCAAAATCGCTGACCTGGCAAGCCTCTTACCCTCTCTCCACTGCCGAAGCCCGGCTCAGCAAGTGACAGATCCCGACACCACGAGCATGCACGATGCCGATGGGATGGTTACTTGCTCTTTACCATAAGCAGCGGTTAAAATAGGAGAATGAGGATGTTTGATACAGGCGACACAATCGTGCACCCTACTCATGGAGTCGGCGTAGTGGTGGATATCAAGGAGCGAGAATGGCGTGGAAGCAATAGTCTCTACTACCAGATCGATCTGCTGGGCCGGGAACCGAATGTCTGCTTGATGATCCCGGTCGAAGCCGCCGAGCGACTGGGATTGCGCGCCGCGATCCCATCTTCCCAGTTAGAACAATTGTGGCGGGTGCTGCATTCCACCCCCGAGATACTGCCGACCAACCACAAGCTACGCTATAAACTTTTGATGGACAAACTACACGCCGGAGATGTTTTCCAGATTGCAGAGGTGCTGCGAGATCTCACTTGGCGCCAACAAAAGAATAATCTGACCACCCGGGGGAAGCAAGTATACAAGGACGGGATGACGTTTCTCGCAGGTGAGATCGCAGCCGCACAGGGGATCGACGTCACAGAAGCCACCACTCAAGTCAGAACAAAACTGGAAGAAATCGCGTCATCCAGAAAAGTCGTCTGATTTTGCACTCCCCAAACAACCCGCCAACTGGGCGGGTTTTTTCTTTGAATTGCGCAATAGGTCTTGACATCTGTAAAATTTATGGTATCATTACGTCCGTGTTAGCACTCTCACAGCTTGAGTGCTAAAAGACATATCTAATTCAAATTTCTAACCAGGAGGTAACAAGATGACGATGAATATCAAACCGCTAGGCGCCCGGGTGATCGTCGCGCCGCTGGAGAAGGACGTCGAGACCTTCGCCGGAGGCCAGTTGGTGTTACCCGACACCGCCAAAGAAAAACCTCAACAGGGCAAGGTGCTGGCCGTAGGCCCAGGTGAACGGGACAAGGACGGCAAGCGTATCCCGATGGAAGTCAAAGTTGGGGACACAGTCGTATTCGCCAAGTACGCTGGAACGGGGTTCAAGACGGAGGATGGCGAGGAGATCCTGATCCTGAAGGAAAACGATATCCTGGCCGTCCTGGCGTAGCCTCGCAAAAAGAATTTTAGTTTATTAGGAGAAATTGAAAAAATGGCAAAACTACTAGTCTTTAGTGAAGATGCCCGCCGCTCTCTCAAGCGCGGGATTGACACCCTGGCGACGGCTGTCGTCACCACCCTCGGTCCCAAGGGCCGCAACGTGGCGCTCGATAAGAAGTGGGGCGCTCCCACCATCACCCACGACGGCGTGACCGTGGCCAAGGAGATCGAATTAGAAGATCCCTTTGAGAATATGGGGGCACAGTTACTCGAAGAAGCAGCCACCAAGACGAACGACATCGCCGGCGACGGCACCACCACCGCCACCCTGCTGGCTCACACCATCATCACCGAGGGGATGAAGAACGTGGCCGCGGGCGCCAACCCCATGCTGCTCAAGCGCGGCATTCTGGCCGGCGCCGAGGCCGTGGTCGAGGCCATCGCCGAGCAGGCGATCGAGCTTTCGACCAAGGAAGAGATCGCCAACGTGGCCGCTGTCTCTGCACAGGACCGAGAAATTGGCGAACTGATCGCCGATGTGATGGATAAGGTCGGCAAGGACGGCGTCATCACTGTCGAGGAGAGCAAGGGGCTGGAATTTGAGACCGAGTACGTCGAGGGAATGCAATTTGACCGGGGCTATATCTCCCCTTACTTTATCACCAGCCCAGAAGATATGGAAGCCGTCATTGAAGAGCCTTACATTCTGATCCACGACAAAAAGATTTCGGCGGCGCAGGATCTGGTGCCCATTCTGGAAAAGATGGTACAAAAGGGACAGCGCAATCTGGTCATTCTCGCCGAGGACGTGGACGGTGAGGCGCTGGCCACCCTGGTATTGAACAAGCTGCGCGGTATGCTCAACTGCCTGGCGATCAAGGCTCCGGGCTTTGGCGATCGGCGCAAGGCGATGCTCCAAGACATCGCGGCGCTCACCGGCGGCCACGTCATCACCGAGGAAGAGGGCCGCAAGCTGGATAGCACCACTATCGAGGACCTGGGACGGGCCGAGAAGGTCATCGCCACCAAGGACGACACGACCATCGTCGGCGGTTCCGGCGCGGATACAGACATCAAGGGCCGCATGGAGCAGATCAAGGTCGAGATCGAAAAATCGACCTCGGACTATGATCGGGAGAAATTGCAAGAGCGGTTGGCCAAGCTGGCCGGCGGCGTCGCCATCATCCGCGTGGGCGCGGCCACCGAGACCGAACTGAAGGAAAAGAAGCACCGCGTCGAGGATGCACTCTCCGCCACTCGCGCGGCAGTCGAGGAAGGGATCGTGCCCGGCGGCGGCGTGGCGCTGATCAACGCCATCCCCGCGCTCGACAAGGTCGAAATGGACTATCCCGACGAGCAGACCGGCGTCAAGATCCTGCGCACGGCGCTGGAAATGCCAGTGCGCAAGATCGCGGAAAACGCGGGCGAAGATGGCGCCGTGATCCTCGACACCGTGCGGCGCATCCAAAAAGAAAAAGACAACTACCACATCGGCTACGAAGTGCTTCAAGGTGACTTTTTGGACATGCTGGAGATGGGCATCACCGATCCGGCCAAGGTGACCAAGGGCGCGCTCTCCAACGCGGCCTCCATCGCGGCGATGATCCTCTCCACCGAAGCGCTGATCACCGACATCCCAGAGGAAGAGCCTCCCGCAATGCCGCAACAGCCTCAGATGCCGTACTAGTCTGAGTGGGGATTGCACAGACTACTCAGGTGCAACGCACGTTCTCGTGCGTTGCACCTTACTTTTTGGCATAGAAGCAGAGCATCACACCGCCGTAGGCTCGCTGATCAAAGAGCACCAGATTCTCCAAACTCAGCTCATCGTATTCGAGCGGATCGATCTGCACGATCACCCAGCCATCGTCAAACAGCCAAGCCGGCTCGGCGTCCAACATCCGCAATGTCTTGATCCACAGGTTCCGGTACTGCGGCGGCGCCACGTATATATAGTCGAACGGCTCCGCGTCACGGCGCAAGAACTCGAATACGTCGGCCCGCACGACCTGCGCATCCGCCTCCAGCCGGGTATGCGCCAGGTTCTCGCGGATCGTGCGCCAAGCCGCCCCACCCCGTTCCACAAAGGTCGCCTCCTCCGCTCCCCGGCTCAAGGCCTCGATCCCCACCTGACCGGTACCGGCAAAGAGATCCAGGAACCGGGAATCGATCACTTCGCTGCCAAGAATGCTGAAAAGCGCCGACTTGGCCCGCCCGGTGATGGGGCGCGTTCCCTTTCCCGGCACCGATTTCAGCCGCCGTCCTTTCGCTTTGCCCGTGATGACTCGCACTGCTTTCTCCCTCCCTCACTCTGTTTACCTACACACTATACAGGGAAGTGGGCAAGTAGGCAAGTGAGCAAGTCACGATATTATGAGAAAATCGGTGCGGTCGGCTTGACGAAACGAAAAAAGTTGTTAAACTGGGGCCACCAATGGCTGGAGAACGGATCCTGATCGTCGAAGATGAACGCGCCGTGGCCCGGGGCCTGGAATACGGCCTCGCCAAGGAGGGGTTCGCCGTGCTGTGGGCCGAGACAGGGCTCCAGGCGCTCGACCTGGCCCGCAGCCGCGACCCGCACCTGATCTTGCTCGACATCCGCCTGCCGGACATCAGTGGATTCGACGTCTGCCGCCAACTGCGGGCGGAGGGGCTGCGCCAGCCGATCCTGATGCTCACCGCCCGCGACGAGGAAGTGGACAAGGTGCTCGGCCTGGAGCTGGGGGCGGACGATTACGTGGTCAAGCCCTATAGCCTACGCGAACTGACCTCGCGCATTCGGGCGCTCTTGCGGCGGGCATATGGGGAACTAGCCGTGGTCTCGACGGGCGACCGGCTGCGGTTTGGCGACATCGAGGTGAATATGGAGCGTCTGCAAGTGACGCGGCGCGGCAAGCTGGTCGACCTGACACCGACCGAGTTCCGGCTGCTGCGCTACCTGGTCAGCCATCCAGGACGGCCTTTCAGCCGGGATGAGTTGATCGAGGCGGTCTGGGGATATGCCAGCGACATCGGCAACGATCGAACGGTAGACGTGCACATCCGTCACCTGCGGAAAAAGCTGGAGGACGATCCGGCAAATCCCTGCTGGCTAGTGACGGTGCGCGGAGTGGGCTACAAGTTTGAGAGAGAGATGATGCGTGATGCGTAAAACGTGAATCACGAGTCACGCTCGTTGCGAAACCTTAACAAAATCACAATGATGGCGCAACCATCCTCTGTTAGAATGCACTCAAATCTATTCATAAGGAGGTATATCTCAAATGGACAGACGGATCTTGAAAATCTTGGGGGGATTGGCTGTGGTGTGGGTGGTGCTCTGTGTGGGCGTCGTCGTCGTCGGTGGGAGCATCGTCTACGCGATGGCACGGAACAGCGCCAGTGATGCCGTCACATTTACTTTTCCGTCGGACGGTGAGAAGCTGTTCGAATCGGAGCCGGGCATCGTCATCGCCGCCGTCGCGCCCGATGGACCGGCAGCCGAGGCAGGCGTGGTGCGGGGCGACATCCTGCTCGCGGTGGACGGCGAAGAGGTGAACGACGTAGTCGAGTTGATGCGCGTCCTCAGGGAACACGAGGAAGGCGACGAGGTGACACTGACGGTTCTGCACGGCGACGACGAGCACACGCTCACGGCGACGCTGGAAAAACAAGGCAGCGTGGCTTACCTGGGCGTGGTTCCCTGCGCCGGCATGTCCATTCCAGAGCGGAGGAGGATGATTCACACCGTCACCCCTGGGACGGTGATCGTTGACGTGACGCCCGACAGCCCGGCAGACCAGGCCGGTCTGGAGGAAGGGGACGTGATCGTCGCCGTCGATGGGCAGGAGCTGGACGAGGAAAACAGCCTCGCCGACGTCATCGCCAGCTACGAGCCGGGCGACACGGTGACGCTAAAAGTCGCACGACCTGATGAGGATGGATCCCGCGACGTGACCGTCGAACTGGGCGAGCATCCCGAGAAGGAAGGCGTGGCCTACCTGGGCGTGCGATACAGCCAATCCTTCCGCCGTCTCCACATTGGAGAAAATGGCAGGCTCCCACACCTTGAGTGGGATCCCGGTGGTCCTTTTCCACCAGGAGACTTTTTCTTCCATATCGTCCCTGGGGGTGAAGAGGGCGGCGTCACTATGCAGGGCGCGATGATCCAGTACGTGGAGGAAGATAGCCCGGCAGCGGCGGCAGGCTTGAACGAGGGCGATCTGATCACCTCCATCGAAGGCAACCCGGTCGAAGGGCCGGACGATCTGATCGACGCTATCGCCGAGCACAAACCGGGGGACAAGCTCACGCTGATCGTCTCTCGGTCTGGCGAGGAGACAGAGGAACGCGAGGTCGAAGTCACGCTGGCCGAGCACCCCGATGAGAAAGACAAAGCCTACCTGGGCGTGCAGATCGGCGGCTTTTTCCGGATGCACCGTCATTTCGGAGAGGATGAGTGGCCCGATGAGATGGAAAAGGAATTCGAGTTCCACTTTGAGGGGCCGTTCGACGATGAACCTCCCTTCGATCTCGAGATCATCCCTGAGCATTTCGAATTCCTTTTTCCGCCCGATCGCTTTGACGACAGCGACTGCTGTGGAGAAAGTATTTAAGACTATCCCGTCATTCCGAGTAATCCACAACGCCACGGCGTTGTTCGGTGAGCAAGAAACTATGCGTATTCTTCACCCTGAGCGGAGCGCAGCGGAGTGAAGTCGAGGAATCTCTACGCTCAGCAACAATAGATTCCTCGGCTCCCTTCGGTCGCTCGGAATGACGCAAAAAAATAAACGGTAGACAGGGAGAATCCCCTGTATACCATCCGATCTCTTTGGCAGGTAAGTACACAATGTTTCGTTCCATTCGATGGCGACTGGTAGCAAGTTACGTACTCCTGACCCTGTTGACGGTGAGCCTGGTCGGAGTATTGGCTCTTTCATTGATCAAGCGATACGTGAGAGAGCAAGAGCAAAGCTACCTGGCGGAAAACGCCCAAGCCGTGGCGGAACAGGCGTTGCCCCTGATGCAGCCGCTCGTGCGCCACGCGGAGTTAGACGAACTCGCCCACACATCCTCCTTCCTGGGAGACGTCCAGGTGCGGATTCTTAACGATCACCGACACGTGCTGGCCGATTCCGGGGATCCCACCGGAGCGGGCGAGCTGGTATGGATTGTTCCGGGCGAGGGCTTCTATCGAAGAGAAGTACCTATCCGAACCCCAATCATGATCCTGCCGTTCGGCCAGCCTCCCTTTGAGGAAATTCCTCGAGGCGAACATTTTGACTTCTTTGAGCAACTGCCTCCCAGCACAGAGGTCATGGTCGTACACGTCACAGAAAGCCCGTGGGGAAGCCGCTTCATCTTTGAAACCAGGCAAGAGTTGGAAAGGACGACCTTTCCGGTGACCGCTCCCGTGACGCTGGAGAAAATCTCCGAGGAAGAAACCAAGTTCCATCCAGCGCACTCTGTCACCACACCTATCGGCGACGCGGACGAGCCAATAGGGTACGTGGAACTGAGCAAAGGGCCGGGTTTCGGGGCAGAAGCGCTGACGACCGCCCGGCGAGCCTTCCTGCTCGCCGCAGGTGGCGCGACGCTGCTCGCCGTGCTCGTCGGCCTGCTGGTGAGCCGGGGCCTGACCGCACCGCTGCGCAGCCTGACCGCCGCCGCGGGCCAGATGAGCGGCGGCGACCTATCGATCCGCGCTCCCGCGCGCGGCAAGGATGAGATCGGGCAACTGGCCCGGCAGTTCAACCGGATGGCCGAGCGGCTGGAGGCCAGCTTTGCGGAGCTGGCCGCCGAACGGGACAGCCTGCGCCGCTTTATCGCCGACGCCTCGCACGAGCTGCGCACACCGCTCACGGCGCTCAAGAATTTCAACGAGCTTTTGCAGGGATCGGCAGCCGATGACGCCGCAGCCCGCGCCGAATTCCTGGCCGAAAGCCAGATTCAACTGGACCGGCTGGAGTGGATCACGCACAACCTGCTCGATCTATCCCGCATCGAAGCGGGATTGATCGCTCTCGACGTGAGCGGCCACGCCGTGGGAGAGTTGATCGGAACAGCGGCGGCGGCCTTCAAACCGTTGGCGCAGGAAAAAAAACTCGCGCTTTCGATCAAAGAGCCATCGCCTCCGCTGCAAGTCGATTGCGACCGCGCACGGATCGAGTTGGCGCTGTCAAATCTCCTGGACAACGCGCTAAAGTTCACTCCTCCAGGCGGACAGGTGGAGATTGGCGCAGAGCAGGTCGACGAAAGCGTGCGACTCTGGGTACAAGATAGTGGCCCCGGCATCGCCCCAGCCGACCGACAACGCATCTTTGAACGGTTCTACCGGGGGCAGGGGAATGGCGTCGAGGGAAGCGGCCTGGGCCTGGCGATTGTACGCAGCATCGTCCAGGCCCACGGCGGGCGCGTCACCGTCGAGAGCGAGCCAGACGCGGGTAGTCGCTTTATGATCGAGTTACCACTCACTGACCAGGATACAGAGCCGTAGCGATCGCGTTCACCTCAGAATAAAGGAGAGCGATGTCCGAGAAACCCCAAACCTCACGCCTCCTCCCGCTCGACGCGCTACGCGGTCTGATCATCGTCTTGATGGCCCTCGATCATGCCAACCTTTTCATCGCCCAACGGCACTCTCCAGGCGAGTATTGGGGAGGAGCATTTCCGATGTATCACGACGCGCTCACTTTCCTCACCCGCTTTGTAACTCATCTGTGCGCGCCAGGCTTCTTTTTCTTGATGGGCACCGGCATGCTGCTGTTCGCCAACTCCCGTCGCAAGCAGGGCTGGAGCGAGAGAACCATCATCGGGCATCTGTTGATTCGAGGGGGGCTATTGATCGCGCTGCAAGTACTGGTGGTCAACCGCGCCTGGGAGCTTTCTCCAGGCGGCTGGGGATTGGAGATTTACATCGGTGTGCTGTTTGCGCTAGGGGGCGCGATGATCCTGGGCAGCCTGCTGCTGTGGCTCGATCCAAAATATCTGCTGGCGTTGTCCGTCGTGCTCGTCCTGAGCACCGAACTACTGGTCCCCGGACCCAACCAGTGGAACCAGGCGCTCTCACCGCTCAACCGCCTGCTGCTGACCCCCGGTGGGAACCTCGAACTGTGGAGCAATTATCCGATCCTTCCCTGGCTGGAACTGGTCACCTTTGGCATGTGCTTTGGGCACTGGCTGGTGGATGATCCCAGGAAAGCGTTCGAGCGAGGACTCAAACTTGGAGCCGCCTTTCTCCTGGCCTTTATCACGATCCGAACCTTCGATAGCTTTGGCAACATCCGTCCGCGAACGGGAAAAGGGTGGATCGCTTTTCTCAATCCGGTCAAATATCCACCCAGTATCACCTTCAGCCTGTTGACAACGGGCATCAACCTGATCATCGTGGGGCTGTTCGCCAGAGTCGGCGAAAAGTCACCCCAACTCCTCCGGCTGCTGGCTGTCTTTGGGCGAGCACCGCTCTTCTTCTACGTCACTCACCTCTTCTTGTACGCGGGACTGGGCGGTTGGCTGACGCCGCATGGCACCAGCATCCCCAAGATGTACCCTTACTGGCTGCTGGGCCTGCTGATCCTATTCCCATTGTGCCTGGTGTATGAAAAGATCAAGTACCGCCAGCCTGCCAATTTGGTCTTGCGGTTCTTCTAGGGGATCACACGTACAAAAAGGCCCGGATCGCCTCAAAGTACCGAGTCATCCCCACCATCATCAGATCGTTGTGACCCGCGCCGGGGATCAGCACCAACCGTTTATCGGGAGCCGCGCTACAGCGATAAAGTTCGCGTCCATCCGACGCCGGGATCAACAGGTCGTTCTGGCCGTGGATGACCAGGGTGCGCGTCGTGATGTGGCCCATCTTGGACGAATTTCCAAACCCATCGCGCTCTTCATTCAGACCGTCCAGGCCCTGAATGGATCCGCCCACGCGTTCCAGGAGCGCGAAGGTGTCCGCAAAGCCGCTCTCGACGATCAGCCCGGCCAGTCCCTCTCCCGCGTGCAGCGCCACTTCGATGGCTGATGCGCTCCCCAACGAGCGTCCCATCACGTAGAGCTGCATCGGGGCTAACCCGTTCTCATCAAAGATACGGTCAACGTCCTCGAACACCGCCACTGCGTCGGCGAGAAAGTTGCTGGCCGTGGGCGTGCCATCGCTCCTCCCATAGCCACGATAATCCATCACCAGCAGCGTGATCCCCAGCCGGGTGTACAAGGGCGCGATGCCATCGTAATCGGCGGCGATCTCGCCGTTGCCGTGAAAATATAGGATGGCCGGGGATTGGTCAGCAGCCGGATACAACCGTCCACCAACAACGACGTCCGGCTCCGGGCCTGACCCGTCCACAGCGACCAGGCTCACACCCGCGGGAGGAGCACTCCCATAATCGCGCCGGGGATGGAAGAGCGCCCAGAGAATTTCAGGTTGGTCGAGGATGGAATGGGGCATATCTTACTCAGGCCGATCGGGATAGAAATCGATCACCCGCAATCCCGCCACGTCAGCAAGCGCCGCCGCGCGGCCCTTGACCGCTTGGGGCGCGACAGTCACGTCGGCGACCTGCGCCACAGTCTGCGTGAGGGTCTCCAGCGACATAGCCAGCCCGATCAGCGTGCGAGACTCGTCCAAGGCGAAACGAACCGGGCCGACCTGCGGCGTCAGACCTCCCTGATCCGGGTCCCACACCAGGAGATAGGCCATATACTCTTCGCTGGAAGGGTTATAGTACACGCCGATGGCCACCTCCATCCCCAGGTCCGGGTTGATGCGGGCTACACCGGGCGGACGGCCCGTCTCCAGGTCGCCATCCAGGTCGAGCGCAAAGAGCCACTCCGTATACTGGGTCGGCGGTTCAGGGATCGGCTCGTGGAGGGCGATCCACAACAGTATCTCGCCCTCGGCGACCCATTCGGCCAATTCCGCCGGCGCCCCCTCGCCAGGCTGAAATGCCACCCGCAGGTCAGAGTCAGGGCTGGCCGCGCGGATGTCCAGGCCGGCGGGAGGGTCTTCGGCCGGCTCCCCGCTTCCGTAAACGCCCACATCGCCCTGGGGATCGGGCGGTGGGGCAAGAGTAGGGGTGGAAGTAGGTTCCGGCGTAGGCTCTGGCGTCGGCGTTTCGGTCGGCGGAAGAGTCGGGGTATCAGTTGGCGGAGGAGTATCCGTAGGCTCTGGCGTGGGTGCTGCTACCGTTGGGGTCGCTGGTGCAGCAGTCGCCGATGTCGTCTCAGTTGGCGCGGGAGTATCTGACGGCGTTGAATCCGGCACAAGTGACATGCCCGCGATCAATATCCCCACGCCGCAAAGGACGATAGCGAGTACAAATAATGCCATCGCAATGAACCGTACACGGCTGTTCTGCTCAATCCACCAATGTGCAAAGCTGATTCTGGGGTTTGGCTTTCCTCTCATGATAGCCTCCGCCTCATGGCGCTCTCAATGACACACGAGCCTGGTTGGTCAGCGCCTGCTGCCTCTTATTATACCCTCTAATCACCATATCGAGAAATTTCCGCCCCACTCGGACATCCACGCTCACTCGAATCCCTGCTCGACCAACCAGTTGTGGATCGTCTCCGCCGTCTTCTCGAACTCGCGCTCTATCATCAGGTCGTGCCCCGCGCCCTCGACGACGACGTATTCAGCGCCATAGTGCGCGGCCGAGCGCTGCTGCTCCGCCTCGCTGATGACCGCGTCGCTGCCGCCCGCCAGCCAGAGCAACGGCGTCTGCGCGCGCGATACCGGCGACCAGAGCAAGGGATTGTATTGTAACAAGACCCACAACGACTCGGGGCCCAGGCTGGCGTGCAGCTCCTGCGGGGAATAGATGGCGCCCACTGTGATCAGCATCCTGGCCGCGCGGCGTGGGTTGCGCACCGCCGGCGTGGTCGTCAGCGTCAGCGCGCTGAGCAGGAATCCCACGGGGTCGAGAGCAGCGAACTTGAACACCGACCACAGCATATTGTGAGCCGTCCAGGACGCGACCAGCACGGCGGCCGGCAGGTCGCCTACGTGTTTTAGAACCCATTGCGCCAACGCGCCGCCCATGCTGTGTCCCATCAGGATGGGTGGCTTTGGAAACCGCTCGATCTCTGCCTCGAGAAACTCGAAATAATATCCCAGCGTGCACCAACGGATCGGGCGTTGCGCGGGCGACTCGCCGTGTCCCGGCAGGCTGAAGGCGTGAGTCTCCCATCCCCACGCCGCAAAAAGCTCCTGCCAATGCCGCCAACACCATGCTCCGTGCCACATGCCATGTTGCATCAGGATCGGAGTTTGGAAGTATCGTGTTTCTGGCGTGTAGAGGATGCGCTCAATGCCACCGTGGATTGTACGAGAGACTTGGTAGCTACTCATACACCTTCCAGTACGGCTTCTCCGGCTCCCAGCGAGCGATGAATTCTTCCGGCGGAGGGGCCAGGAGCGCCTCGCACTCGGCGGTGACGACGCCGCTGGACAGGCGGATCTCGGCGGCGGCCCGCGCCCCCACCCCACTCGTCTGCTCGACCCAGGCCACAGCCGAAAGCGGGGTACCCGTGGGGGTCGGGCGGCGGTAGCGGACGTTGAGACGGAGCGTCGCCATCAGGTCGTCGTCGGAGCCGCGCAGCATCACGGCCCGCCCTGCGATCTCGTCCAGGATAGCGGAGACGATGCCGCCGTGGACGACGCCGGGATACCCCTGATACTCCTCCGGGATGGTGAACTCGGCCCGCACCAGGTCGGCCTCGCGGTCCTCGTAAAAGGCCAGCTTCAGCCCGATGGGATTCTGCAAGCCACAGATGAAGCACATTCGGGAGTTGGGTTGTTTGTGCATCAACGTTACTCCTCGCTGGAAAAATCTTTCAGGTGGCGGTTCCATCCGGCGGCGACGCGCTTCTCCGGCCTCTCAGCGCCCAGGCGCAGCCCCAAGACCTGGCCCATCTCCCGCAACGCTCCCTGCGCCGCTCGCACGCCTCGCCCGCCACGAGCAGCGTCCAAGATCTGTTCAGCCAGTTGCTCCAGCGCCTTCAAGGCAAGCGGCGTATCGAGGTCATCGTCCATCGCCTCCGTAAAAGCCCCCCGCGCCGCAGAGGGATCCATCAACAATAGTTCGCCCAAGCCGCCCGTAAACGTGGCCGCTTCCCGCAGCTTTTGAGCCAATTGCTCCGCCTGTTCCAGTTCTTCGAGATCGTAGCTCCAGGGCTCCCGGTAGTGATGGCTTGCCAGGTAAAGCCGCAGGGCGTCGGGCGACCAATCCTCCAGCAAATCCCGCATCATCACCAGGTTGCCCAGCGACTTGCTCATCTTTTCCCCCTCGTGGCGCACCATGGCGGTGTGGACCCAGAAGCGAACGAAGGGCGACTGGGCCGTGGCGCACTCCGTCTGGGCGATCTCGCTTTCGTGATGGGGGAAGATGAGATCGGTGCCACCGCTGTGAATATCGATCGTGCTCCCCAGGTAGCGCATGGCCATAGACGAACACTCGACGTGCCAGCCTGGCCGACCGGGGCCCCAGGGGCTATCCCAGGCAGGCTCGTCAGGAGCTTGCGCCTGCCAGAGGACAAAGTCAAGCGGATCGCGCTTGTGTGGATCGTCGGGGTGGTTCCCGCGCTCGTTAGCGATGGGCAACATCTGGTCGCGGGGAATCTGGCTCAGTTTGCCAAACTCGGGCCAGGCGTTCACGTGAAAATAGACGTTGCCCTCCGATTCATAGGCCACCCCGAACCTCAGCAACCGCTGCACCAGGTTGATGATCTCCCGAATCGTGCCGGTAGCGCGAGGGAAGTGATCGGGCGGGCGCACGTTGAGCGCCCGCATATCGTGGATGTAACGAGCGGTCCAGCGATCGCCCAGGCGCTTCCAATCCTCGTTCACCTCCCCGGCCCGTTTCAGAATATCATCGTCAATATCGGTGACGTTCTGTACGTAAAGCACCTGGCGGCCCTGGAATATTAGGTAACGGATGAGGACGTCGATGGCCGCGTAGGTAAAGGCGTGGCCCAGGTGCGTGGTATCGTAAGGCGTGATGCCACAGACGTACACGGTGATCGGCTCCTTCTGGGCCGTAAAGTTCTCCGTACTCCGAGAGAGCGTGTTGTAGAGTTTCATGCGTCCTCCAATGATTCCACTTTGCAAATTTGGCAGAGCGGCTCGATCAATATCCCACCTGCAAATCCACCCGGTTCGGCATCTCCTCTCCGCGTGCCGCCGCGTTAAGCAGCGCCGCCAGATGGCTCATACGCTGTATCTCCATCTCCTTCGACCCGCCCGCCCGGTGCGGACTCATCACGACGTTGTCCAGTTCGTGGAAGGGATAGGCCGAGGGCGGCGTGTGCGACCGGGCGGCTTTGTCGCCCGGGTAATTATACCACACATCCAGCCCGGCGGCATAAAGCGCCCCCTCGCGCAAGGCGTGGTACAGGGCACCCTCGTCCACGACAGGCCCGCGCCCCACGTTGACCAGCACAGCGTCCGAGGGCAACAAGGCCAGCTCCTCCGCGCCGATGATGCCCGTTGTCTCTGGCGTGTGCGGCAGGCAGATGACGAGCACGTCGGCCCGGGGCAGCAGATCGTGGAGCGCCTGCGGAGGATAGGTTTCGTCAGTCGCGTCGCTCCGTTGGATAGCCATCACCTCCATACCCAACCCCCGGCAGGCGCGAGCCACTCGCCGACCGATAGCGCCATAGCCCAGGATCAGCACCGCCTTGCCCTCCAGCGAAATGGCCGGGTTGGGCCGGTAGCGCGGGGTCCAATCGTGCGCGCGAAACGTCCGATCTATGGGGACGATGAACTTGGCCGCCGCCAGCATCAGCGCGACGGCCATCTCGGCGGCAGCGGAGGCGTTGTGGTGCAGGTTGTGAACGGCGACGCCAGGAAAATCGCGCAGCAGCTCGCGCGTCTCTGGAGGCAGGCCGGCCCACGGAATGACGAGCGCCTCCAGGTTAGGACTGGCGGCGAGATGCTCGCGCTGCGGGCGACCGGCGACGAGAATATCATAGTCAGCAGGCGAGGGCAGATCGGGGCCGAGCGTGAGCCGCACGTCCGGGTGCAGACTGGCGCGCAGATGGTCCAAAGGCGCGGGGTCGGGCGAACGAAGCACGTGGACGGATACCATCATTCTACTCTCCCTGAGAACAAGCTATGGGGCGTTATCAGAAACCAGCCCATTGATCTCATCGTTCCAGCACTCGCAGGCGACGCGCTCCTCGTCGCCGCGCGTCATCGTGCCCTCGTAAGGCATCACGTCTTCGTGGGCCGTCCAGCCCGAAAGCACCATCGGTACCAGCCCGCTACCGGCGGGGATCCATTCGCCGTTGTAGCGGCGGGCAAAATGGAGGTGAGTCGCTTCGGAAAACCCACCCTCGCAGGAGGGATGTCCGATGACGTCTCCCCGCTGCACGTAAACGCCCTCCTGGACGCGATCCTCGACGTAGACGTGCATGTAGAGCAGCGTCCACCCGCTCTGCTCAAAGCCATCGCCGTCCAGGTCCACGACCACCTCGCCGTTATCGCTGCGCAGCACCAATCCCGACGCGGCTGCCGTGACCCACGCGGGCGAGGGCGCGCAACCGAGGATCTCGCCGCCCGGCACAAAGTCGAGCGCGGCGCGGCCACTGCCGCTCCCCCAGCCCCCGTGCGGGCCGCCGGTAAAGTACCAGGTGTGCCCAGATTTCCACGGGAACCGCATCTCTGGTTGTTTGAGGTCGGGTGGCGTCAGTGGCTCCACGGTGTAGGCAAAGGGATTGCCGAAAAGTCGCTCGTAGGTAGCCAGGAAGCTCCCCCCCTCTGTCCCCCCCAAGGGAGGGGAAGAATCCGTCAGCGCCAGCCATTCGTCCCAACTGGCGGCCAGCCCGGCCAGGCAGTTCTGCACGCCCGCGGTGCCCGGGTTGAGTTCCGGCGCGACGGCGGCGCGGATGCCGTTCGCCACGCGCATCGTCGTGTGGTCGCCTCGCTTGTAGCCATAGTACCCCTCGTTGAGCTGCACCGCCGCCCAACTCAATTGTTGGAACAGTCCCTCGTAATACGCCCGGACGTAGCCCAGTGGGTAGGCGGGCCACGGAGTGGCAGGCTGCGGATCGGTGACCCACCCCGATTGCATCTCCAGCAACGTCAACAGCACGCGCGGCCCCACGCTGAAACGCTGCGACACGAGCTGGACGATCTCCGCGCCCGTCAGCAGACGGCTCTCGACCTCCTCGCCATAGTCCACCAGATAGCCTCCCTGTCCGGCGACGAAACCCTCCAGGTCAAAGTGAATGTAGGCCGGGCCGTAGACCAGTTCGCTATCGGGGAGCAGCTTGACGGCCGGGCCGGTCTCGGTGGCGCCGACGGGGATGTAGAGCGTCTGGCCAGCCTGGATGCTGTCTGCGTGGGCCAGGCCGTTGGCGGCAGTGAGTTCCTCGACGGTGCAGCCAAAAACGGCGGCGATCAGGCTCAACGTCTCGCCGGGCTGCACGACGTACGATTCGACGCTCGGCGCGTCAGCAGAGCCAACCGGCGTGGGATTGGACGTGGGCGTGCCCACGTAGATGCCAGGGTAGGCAGGGGAAGGCGTGGAAACCGTCGTGGACGCTGCCACCGGAGCGACAGGAGCAGAATCTCCCGTCCGACTGGTGGTCTCGCCTTCCTCAAGCTGTTGCACGGGCGTGGGACGCGCGCAGGCGATCAGAGCGCCAATCACCCCGAGCAAAAGCATCCCTCGTCGTAGTCGTTTCACCCGTTTACTCATCTGCTTCCTGTCCGGCCGCCTCGCTGGCCAACTCGCCGGCCCACGCCAGATCGGCAAGCGGCGCGTCTTCCTGGGCCAGCAGCCAGGTGACGTGGTGCAGGCGGGCGGCGTCCAGGAGCGCCTCCCACTCGGCCCGGTTCGCGACCGGCTTGCCGTCCCGGGTTTTCCAACCGCGTGCCTGCCAGTTTTTCACCCAGAGCGAAGCCCCGTGGATCAGATATTTGGCGTCGGAATACAAAGTCACGCGACAGGGCTTGGTCAATGCCCGCAGCGCCTCGGTCGCGCCCCGGATGAGCATGGCGTTGGCGGTGGTTTCGGATTCGCTGCCACTGAGCGTCCTGGTATGTCCGCCCATGCGCAACACGGCCCCCCAGCCGCCGCGCTTTTCAGCGCCCCGACACGAGGCCTTGACGCAGATTTCGACGACGGGCCGATCATCGTCGGTGGGTTCGGGCGCGCCCGGCGTATCAGGCGCGCCCGGCCCGCGACGGAGCGCCCGCAGCGCCTCCGTCGCCAAGCAGTCGGCCCGCTCGTTGAGAGGATGCCCGGCGTGTCCCTTGATCCAGTGCCAGGTCACGTCGTGCGCCTGGGTCAAGCGGTGGAGCACGCGCCACAAGTCCTGGTTCTTGACCGGTCGCTTGTCGCTGGTGCGCCAGCCACGGTTCACCCAATCAGCCAGCCACTCGGTGATGCCCTGGCGCACGTACTGGGAATCGGTGTGCAGGTCCACCTGGCAGCGTCCGAGCAGCCCTTCCAACAGCGCCAGGGACGCCGCTGCGGCGTGAAGCTCCATGCGGTTGTTCGTGGTATCGGGGTCGTTGCCGCTGAGCACCCATTCCCGGTCGTCCCAGCAGACGATCGCGCCCCAACCGCCAGGGCCAGGGTTGGGATCGCAGCCGCCGTCAACATAGACGTTGACCAGGGTGGGGATCGTACCGCTCAGGGTAGCTGAACCAAATAAAGAATCGGACACACTCAATTCTTCCATGTTGGAATTCTAGCATACTCCCTCATGGTGTCAACCAGTAGTCAGTAGTCAGACATCCGGCTACTGGCTACCGTCCAAGAATGAGGCGTTGAGGGTCTACTTCCCGACGCAGGATATGCAACTCGTCAGCGGTGGGGGGATCGATCGGCGCAGCACGGGAGAGATCGAGGGAAAAACCGGTGTGAGCCTGGATAGCCTCCGGCGTAGCGCCGGGATAGTACCGCTCCAGGTACATCTCTTTGCTCGTCTCGTCAAAGCGCAACAGCGCCTTATCCGAGATGACGCAGGCCGGGCCGCCGTGAGGATAGCCCGCCCGTTTCCGACTGCCGGGACCGTCCAGATAGCCCGGCGTGGTCACATAGTCCAGCCGCTCGACGAACCGCCGCCGCTCGTGCTGGATAAAGACGATGGTGCGGCCCACAAAGCTGCCCACGTCACACGCGCCGCCCGAACCAGGGAAGCGCACGGTCGGATGAGCATAGTCACCCACGCAAGTAGAGTTGAGATTGCCGTAGCGGTCCACCTGCGCCGCGCCCAGGATGCCCACGACGCGCGGGCCGAGAAACCGGTTCTGCATCGTGGCAAACGCCTCGGCCAGCCCCGCGTTGAGGCTGGCTCCGTACATCACCCGCGAGTCGGCGACGGTCAGGGGGATCTCGCGCAGGTCGGGGTCGAGCGCGCCGGTCTCGAAAAAGATGATCGCCCCTGGGGCGTGGATGCGCTTGGCCGCCATCGCCGCCAGCAACGAGACGCCGGTGCCGCAAAAGACGATCTCGCCGTCGTGGATCTCTCGCGCGGCGACGATGGCCATCAACTCGCGGGCTGTATAGTTCTCCATCTGCATCGTCACTTGATTGGTCCAAACTCGCGACGACTGATACCGAGATCGCGGAGAACACGGCGCAAGGTACCAGGCTTGACGTCCTTGTTTCCCCAGTCGGGAATGGTAGTGTAGCGGTCCAACGCGGGGTTATACCAGATACGATGCGAGCCAGCACCCGAACGGACGTACTCGCAGCCCAGATTGCGGAGACGTTTAGCCAGTTCGCGGTATCTCATACCGGCGCCAGCCGCAGCGCAAAGGGGCGTTGCAGGTTGACCTGCTCCAGTTCAGCAGGAAGGGGAGAACCGTTGTCACGGCGAGCCTGAATCATTGCCCTGATATTGCCGGGTATGGCGCGCATCGCCTCGTCCAACGTCTCGCCCCAGGCGTGACAGCCCTGGAGCCAGGGGCAACTGACCTGGTAAACCTGATCCTCTTCCAGATAATGCACAGTAATGGGGATGGCGATTTCGTCAACAACAATATCACTCACCACGCGCTCCTTTGCAACCAGGCAATTCACTCGAAAGGAATTCAATGCCAATTATAGCATTATCCGCACTCGCCCGCAAACTTGCGAAGGATTGCAAGTCGGAGAATCCAATACCCTATCATCCCCGCGCCAGCCCTGGAGCGTAGCCAAAAGGCGAAACGGCCCGGATACACTCCAGCGATTCCGGGCCGATCTTGGCCAGATATTCCTCGTGCCCCCCTACCCCACACACGTACTCGTCCAGATACGCCTCAAACTGCGCGTCGTCCGAGGCAAGCTCACGGTAGCTGTTGAGGTGTTGAGCGTCGTAATCGTAAAAGCCGTAGCAGGCAGTGGGATGCGCGCCAAAGGGCACGTGCACCACCGCGTCCACCACAAAAAATGGGAGCTGATTGCGATCCGGCTCGGCGCGCAAAACCTTTGGCTCGACCAGCTCCTCGCAGGTGACGATGACGTGACGCGCCGCCCGCGCCTGCTCCACATCCGCAAAGGTCAGCCCGGCGATGCGCACCGTGCCCTGGGTGTCGGCCTGCTGGGCGTGGATCACTGTCACGTCGGGGTGGATCGCCGGTACCAGCACCACCCGTCGGGCCGGATGGCCCTCTGGGCCAGAAGCCGGCATCGGCTCATCCTCGGCGAACGGGTCATCCTGCACCACGAGCTTGCGGTTCGGCAACCGCGCGTCCTGGCGGCGCATCTCGGCGCTGAACCCCCACCGCTCGATGATGTCCGTCCCCATCCCCGACCGTACCGGCAGGAAAGGCACGCCCATCGCGCCCGCCAGGAAGCGCAGCGTCATCTGGTAGTTGGTATAGTCCTCGACCAGGATCTCGCCGCGCTCCACGGCCTTCCGAAAACGGATGCATGTGGGCGCAAAACGACCGTTCGCCCCGTAAGCAAGCTCGACCGCGCGCACACAACCCGCGCCGACGAGCGGATCGAGCGCCTGCCCGCCAGAGTGCATGTAGACGTGCAATCCCGTGATTCCCTGGCGGATGATCTCGTAGGCGACGGCCATCGGCTGGCGATTAACGGTGAACCCCCCGAAGGAGACGTGCGCGCCGTCACACAAGAAGCGACGCACCGCCTCATCCAGTGAGATCACCTTACACTCGACCATCGCCATCTGACGACCAACCGCCTACAGCGTGGCTACTGACGACTGAACGCCTTTTTCATCACCTCAGAGAGCTTAAGCCCGGCGTCCCGCTTCTTGATCAGGTTGACCGAAGTGGCGGGCACGAACCGGAGCGCGCCGGGATCGCAGAAGCGAACGCAGGCCGGATCGCCGTCGCACAGGTCGCACTTGATCACCTGCCGCGCCACGACGTCGATCCCCATACCGCCAAACGGACAGGCGGTCACGCACATTTTACAACCGATGCACAGATCATAGTCCACCGTCACACAGCCCAGAATGGGGTCGCGGGATAGGGCGTCCTTGGGGCAGACGGCGATACAGGGCGCTTCCTCGCACTGCTGGCACAGCATCGGCAGCTCGAACCCCTCCGTCGGCCACTTGATGATGTGGATGCGGGAACGAGCGGGATTGCTGACGCCCGTGTGCTTCACCGAACAAACCATCTCACATAACCGACAACCGGTGCATTTCTCGTGATCTACTAGCAGTATCTTTTCCATAGTCATCTCCTACAGCTTGTGAGAGGGTTCGTCATCCAGCCCCAGCTTTTCCAGGGTCTCTGGCCGGGGCACGCCGTTCTCGTCCCACTCGTGCAGTTCGTAGTATTCATCGATCATCTGCTTGAACTTTTCCCGATCGATGGTCTTGCCCCGCACAATCGGCAGGCCGATGGGAGTCGGCTCGTCAAAGTAGCGATCCACCAGCCAATCGTCCTCCCGCGTCAGTCCCTCCCGGATGTTGAACAGCCGCTCGACGGTGTAGGCCCGGTCGGCGATGTCCCAGATCTCTTCCGGCGTGAACTCCAGGCCCGTGTTGAGATAGATCAGCCTGGATAGCTCCTCAAAGCCGATCAGGTTGGGGCTGAGGAAAATGGTGTGGTACTTGCAGACGCCGGTGCAATCGATCGCCTCGTACATCATCTCTTGCCACTGCACCATGCGCGGTTTCCCTTCGTAGGAGGTATAGTCAGACGAGAGCGGGCCGTCATACGGCTTGGGGCCGCCATAGATCTTGCGCAGCAGAGGTTCGGGCAGGTGATAGAGATCGATCGCCGGCCGGCTGCGCAGGTGATCGGAGCCGCGCGAGCCGGTGGCGATGCCCAGCGCCAGCGACGGCGTGGGCCGCTCGTCCGAGTGCAGGTTGCTCATCCCCTTGACGTGGATGAGGTACTTGATCGAGTCCTGGCCGATCTTTTCCGCGGCCCGCAGGGGGCCTTCGGCCAGGATGTCGCCCAGCCCCTTGCGCTCGGCGATGCGCGTGATCATCTCCAGCACTGCCTCGTCGTTGCCCCAATCGAGATTCAATCCATCGGTATCCTCATCGGTCAGGATGCCCTTCTCGTAGAGTTCCATCGCCCAGCCGAGCATACTGCCGATCTCCAGCGTGTCCAGCCCGTACTTGTTGACCAGGTGGTTGCCGACCAGGATCGTCTCAAAGTTGTTGCAGCCGACCTCCATACCGAAAGCACCCTGGCTGGTGTACTCCGGCCCCTCGGCATACGTCCCGGCGTAAGGCCCGTTCTTGATCATGTACTTGTGGCGGCAGTGGAGGATGCAGCCATAACACCCCTCCGTGCCCGTGGAGTACTCCTCGATGTGCTCGCACTCGATGTCCCCTCCCACCTGCTGATTCAGTTGAAAGTTCCGGTTGCGCACCAGGCCGACGGTGTTGGTGTTGCCATAGATGAACATGGTGCCCCACTTTTGCATGATCTGGGCAAACTTGGTCGAGCCGATGTGCTCGAGGAGCCGGGTGTTGTTTTCCAGCGCCTTTTCGGGGAAGCGGATCTCGATATCCATCGTGCCCCGGACGGCGATGGCCTTGAGGTTCTTGGATCCCATCACCGCGCCCATCCCCGAGCGGCCGGCGGCGTTCTTCATGCCGGTCATCACGTTGGCAAAGCGCACCAGGTTCTCGCCCGCGATGCCGATGCACAGCACCTTGACCTCCGGGTCGTCCAGCTCCTCTTTGATCAGTTCCTGGGTATCAAAGACATCCTCGCCCCAGACATCAGAGGCGTCGCGGAATTCGATCTCTCCGTCGTGAATCCACAGGTAGGTCGGCTTGTCGGCCTTTCCTTTGATCACCAGATGATCAAAGCCCGCCCATCTCAGTTCCGGGCCGAAAAACCCTCCCATGTTGGAGCTGCCGAGGAATCCGGTCAGCGGCGACTTGGCCCCGATGTGCGTGCGGGCCGAGGCCGAGGCCAGCGTGCCGGTCAATATCCCTGCGCTGACGGTGAGCACGTTCTTGGGGCCTAGCGGGTCCACGCCCGGCTCCAGGTGATTGTACAACAAATACATGTCAAGCCCCCGCCCCCCCAGATACAGCTTGCGCATCTCGATGGGAATAGGAGCCGTTTCGACCTCCTCGTTGGTGAGATCGATGTATGCGATCTTGCGATTAAGCGCCATCTAAAACCTCCCTAACCTTCTTCCTGTGCTTCGGCTAACTGCTGCTCCCAATTCTCCCAGACCGGCTTTCTGATCTTGGCCAGGTCGTCCGCCCAGGAGATATACCACTCCCAACCACAGGCAGGACAAGTCGCCTTATCCACTCCCTGCGGAGGTCGGAAGCGAGTGAAACAGTTGTTACACCGCACCTCTCCGGTACGTTTGCTCTTTTTCTTGGTCATCATCTCCCCCAGAATCTATACGATCAGACAGTTACCTTAACCACCACTCCCGCGCTCGAGTCGCCAGCGGCGCACCCGACGAACAATCCATATCCGCCGCCGCGAAGCACCAGTTCCTCGATCACCTCGATGATCAGCCGATGGCCCGTGGGGCCTTGCGGGTGTCCCCAGACGATGGACGAGCCATAGTTGTTCATCGCCTCCGGCTCGACTCCCATCTCCCGACAGAAGTAAATATCGTTCACGGCAAAGGGGTTGTGCGTCTTGATCACCTTCACGTCCTCGATGCCGATGCCAGCCCGTGCCAGGGCGTTGCGCGCGGCGGGCACGACGGCCATCGCCATGTATCCCTTCTTCGACTTTGCATCTCCGTAAGAGAGCAACTGAATCTCAACGTTGGGGTCGCTGCTCAACTCCCGCGCTTTCTCCCGCGTGGTGACGATGATGCCACAGTTGCCATCGGCGGGATGCGTTTGCGCCCCATAGGTGACCGTACCGCCTCTCTGGACCGGCTTGAGCTTGGCCAACCCCTCGGCGGTGGTGGGGAAGACGCCCTCGTCTCCATCCACGACGGAAAGCACCTTGCGCCCTCTCGCATCCTTCACCTCGATGGGCATCACCATGTAACGGCGCAGGAAAGCGGAATCATCCTTGAGCGCGTCATCGTATTGCTGATAGCGCAGAAGCGTCATCTCGTGCTGCTCTTCGGTGGTGATGCCGACCTCGCGAGCGACGTTCTCCGCCGTATCGAGCATGGCATTGCGGGCGTACGGATCAAAGCCAAAGTTGTCCATGACCCAATCCTCTTTTTTGCCCGTGCCGCCCGGCCCCATCGGATCGGGATAGTAGAGATGGGGACCGTTCGAGCAGCGATCGGCGGTGATGGTCAAGATCACTTGCTCCTCTCCGGCCTTTGTCGTGGTCTCCATCTCAAAGCCAGCCAATCCCACCACGCGGGCGCCCGTCGCGCAGGCCTGCCCGATCATGGGAGCCGTGATCGTGTCCACCCCAATGCTCGCGGCCAGCCACGGTCCGCCGTAAAAAGTGTGCATCTGGGGCACTGTGATCCCAAAGTAGAGACTGCTAACCACCTGAGGGGAGATATCTCGCTCCTCCAGCGCTCGCCTGGCAATGTCCGCCGCCAAGGGAACCGCGTGAAGATGGGAAAAACTCCCCTGCCAACGACAAAACGGTGTGCTCCAGTATCCCTTGTAGGGAATGTACGCTCTCTCGAAAAACACTTTGGACCTCCTTTTCAATAGTCAGTAATCAGATGTTTGGGTATAATGACAGCTTTTGGCGCACCGCTAGGTGTGAGCAAGCGAACGCCTGCCCTTTTCGATATGTTCGGCCATAAGCCGGCTGGCCAACTCCGGGTCGCGCCGCTCGACGGACTCGAGCAATCGCCGGTGGCCCTCCAGGCTGTCCTCGATACTCTCCAGTGTGGCCTGGGTGCGCCGGGTCGTCTCGACGTACAGGCTCCACACGGTGCGGTACATCAGGGAGAGGACCTCGTTTTGAGTCGCCTTGGCCAGAGCAAGGTGAAAGTCGACGCCCGCCCTCCTGCTAAGCTCCGGGTTGCCGTCGGCCCTGGCTGCCTGCTCGATAGCAGACCGCATGGCGGCGACATCCTCGGCGGTGGCTCTCAGGGCGGCGAGTTGCGCGATGGCGACCTCGACGATCTGCCGGGCTTCCATAATCTGGGAGATGAGGTCGGAGCTGGCCAGACGCGCCCAGTTGAGCGCCAGAGGCAGCACGTGGGTCTCGCGGAGGAACGTGCCCCTCCCCTGCACCACCTCGACCACGCCCAGGAGTTGCAACGCCTGCATCGCCTCCCGGAGCGAGGAGCGGCCCACGCCAAAGCTCTCGGCCAGTTCGCTCTCCGAGGGCAGCCGGTCGCCCGGCTTGAGCACGCCTTCCGTGACCAGGCGGGTGATCTCGTCGAGGATCTGTTCCGGGACAGATCGGGTGCGCGGTATCACGCGGAGATTCTCAGCAATCGCATTCATCATAACATCAGACGTCTGATATTCACATTGTAGTACATTTTGCCCGATTGTCAACCCAGCTAAGACGAGCGATCGCGTCCCCCTTCAATCTCCTTCGATGAACCGCTCCTTCTTGCGATAGACCATCCCGTGGCACAGCGCGACGAGGTTTCCGTCCTCAGTGACGACGGCCAGACGATAGAGCGCAGTACGACGGCCCAGACTTTCCTCGGTCGCCTCGGCGTATAGCCGCGTGCCGACCGGCGCGGCGGCCAGAAAGCTGACGTTCACGTTGAGCGCGACGGCGGTCTGGCCATACGAGTTGCTGGCGGCGGCAAAGGCAACGTCAGCCAGCGAGAAGATGGCCCCGCCGTGAGGGATGCCGTGAAAGTTCAGCATGTGCTCGGTCACGATACACGTGACCTTGCTGTATCCCTCGCGCAGTTCCAGCAACTCGATGCCCAGGAAGCGGGCAAAAGGGTCCTGGCGGATCTTTTGAAAGGCTCGTTCCAGGCTCACAGATACGTCCGCTCAGGACTGCCGCCCACCCTGAAGGCGGTCCTGCAACGCCTCAAACTCCTCCCATTTGCCCGCCGCCGCCAGGCTCGCCTGTTCGGGCCAGGACTCGGGGAACGCGATCCTCACCCCGCCTTCTTCGACGATCCGCGAGAGTTCTTCCACCGAGGTCTCGGCCAGTTGCGCGAAGGTCGTGATACCTGCCGTGTTCAGCACACCCGATATCTTGGGACCGATCCCTTCGATCCGCTTCAGGTCATCCGGGGCTGGCGGCTCTGTCTCAACCTCCGGCTCTGCGATGCCCTCAGCGTCGGGAGCAACCCTCTCCGTCGCCGCCTGTACCTCTCCTTCTCCGAGTTGGTGCGACAGCAACCGCCACACCAACGGCACCAGAAACGCCAGCGCGGGCAGCCACACCAAAATTGTCGTTCCCCAATCTCTTTGTTCTCCCATTGTATTCTCCTTTGAGTCAAGCTATAGTTTCAAATTGCTTTCGATCTTGCGCCTATCTCCCCAAATGAAATCAGTAGGGTGCGCTTCAAATGAGTTGAGAGATGTTCGTAGTACGCGCTTCAGCGTGCTGTTGCGGCGATAAATCGCCTACTACGAACCAAACCCCAACTGAGATGAAGCATAACCAATCAGTATTGGTAATCCTCCCGGACCGGGCTAAAGACGTCCCAAACTTTGGTCGGAGCATCACCTGTTCTGCCGCTGTGCTCGACACCGCCGGGTATAATGTAGGTATCCTCCGGACCAAGTTTGCGCGTTTCTCCCGCGATGGTCAGCTCAAGCTCGCCAGAGATCACCACGCCGGCCTGCTCGTGGGGATGGCTGTGCAGGGGTACCACCGAATTGGCCGCCAAATCAACAACGGATACCAGGATCTCGTCGCCCCAAAAGGTACGAATCTGGATCCCAGGGGCGATCTCTTTCGCTGTTCTACGTTCTACATCGCAAAAGCATTCCATCTGCGTCTCCTATTTCTCAGTTTCCCAATGGACCCGATGGTCCATAATATCCCAGCCCACCTTCATTGTCAAGCGTGATACGCATCACGCGAAAGCGCTCGCACACAAGCGGCATCGTTTCCGCAGGCTCTCGTCCGCTGGCCGCCTACAGGTGGCGGTCTTGATGCCGGCTATCACCAGGTCGCCAAGCTCATTCGCGTCTTTTTCATTGTCGCAAAACGACCAGGCTTCATACGAACCGGGCGACGGCTCTGATCCTTCTGGCAGGGAAGCCAGGAAAGCCTGCCAAAAAGCCCCTACTTCACCGTGCTTGTTCATCAATTTGGAAATGCCTGGATGAAAGCCTCGATCTCTTCTTCATTGTTGTAGAAATGAGGCGAAACGCGGATATACCCTTCGTTCCTGTACCGGGCAGTGATACAGATCCCCAGCTCCCTCATCCTCGCGCCGAACGCATCCGCGTCGTCCACGAAAAAGGAGAGAATAGAAGACCCGTTATCGGGAGGAGTCAAGAACTTGACCCCCCTCTCGCGCAACCGCGCGCGCAGCAGAGCGATGAGCTGGAGATTGCGCCGTTCGATGCGCTCAATCCCGACGCGGTTGACGTAATCAAGCGCGGCGTCCAGGCCGTGTATCCCCTCAAAGCTCAACGTCCCATACTCGTAACGCCTGGCTGTCTCCAACAAGGGGTTGCTTTCGAGCGTCTCCAGGGACTTGAACCCATCAATGCTCGCCCAGCCCAGCCTGTCGGGAACGATGCGCGGAATGAGGGCTTCCCGCACGTACAAGAACCCCACGCCATTCGGTCCCGCCAACCATTTGTAGGGGATTCCCGTCAGGAAATCCACCTTTTCCTCTGTGACATTGACCTTGACGCTCCCCACCGATTGGGAGGCATCCACAAAAAGGTACCCCCCATAGCCGTGCACGATGTCGGCGAGCTGCGCCAGATCGTGCCTGTAGCCGTTCAAGTAACTGACGTGGCTGACGACGATGGCGCGGGTCCGCTCGTCGGCCAGCGCGTCGAACTGCTCAGGAAAGACCGCTTCACCCTCACTTCGGGCAATCCTGACCTCAACTCCCTGCTTCTTCAGCGCGTTCAACACGTGCAAGTCGGTCGGATATTCGAGGTCGTCGGTCACCACGTTGTCCCCGCGCTGCCAATCGATCCCGTTCAAGGCGATATTCGACCCGCAGCCGGTGCAGAGGGTGAAGGCGATCTCCCTATCGCTAGCCCCCAGGAATGTGGCCAACTTGGCCCGCACCTGTTCCGTTCGCTCGATCCAGACGTCCAGAATCGTCCGGCCCAGCGGCATCGGATCAAATTGGAACCGTTCCTCCAGAAATGCTTCGTGGGCCGCCTTGACCTGACGGGACATCAGGCCGGTAAAGGCCGTATTCAGGTACGCGCGCAATCTCGCCAGCGGCGGAAAATCCTCGCGGATGGTTTCAAAGTCAAACGGTTCGACGTGCTCTACTGCCTGCGCATTGGATTGATCCATCGTGTTTACCCTTCACTTATGGAAACAAGTTCCTGTTCAGCAAAACCAGCCCCCACAACAACAAAGCTGGCACCACTATTGAGGCGACAATCTCGAACGATCTCCGCCGCGTCACGATGAACGGGATCAGGAACGGGGTCTTGCTCCGGTACGCAGCATACGCCTCGCCAAACAGTCTCGACAGATGCAGCTCCTCAACCAGCGCCAACAGGATGTAGGCGCCCAACGTGCCCAACCAGACCAGGAGCGTCCCCTCAGGGCCCAGCCATCCCACGTCGCCGAGCACCTCCCGGTAGGAGCGGCTGGTCAGATTGATGGTGAACAGGAGCGCGCCAAAGTACTGCGGATTCCTCACCCACCGATACGGGCCGGACGTCACCAAGCCCTTCTTTCTCTTCACGTTGAGGTAGATCGTGGCATAGACCATGATGAAAATGCCCAGGATCGAGATCACCTTGTCCGGCCAATGCGGTCCTCCGAGCAACATTACGTCGAGCGCGGTCAGGAAATAGGGAGCAGAAAGCTCCGGGCTGCGGCATCGGATCGCCGGGTTAAACAGGGAGAGAAACATGATCGCCAGGTAGACGATCAACGGCATGGTCATCAGGCCAGCCCAAATGAAGAGGGAAGGTGCTGAGGCAACCAGTGGAATGAGCCAACCGGCTATCTCGAAGAAAATGGATCTCAACTTCTCAGCCAGAGAGTGCTTGTTACGATCCTTCACATTGGACTCCTTCGATTCTCCTCAGTAGCCTACCCAGGCACAGATTCCTCACGTCCTTCTCGCGACGCACAGCAGGTGCGTGCCGATCCCAAGCAATTCAGGCTCCTCACACATCTTCAGTTCCAGAGCCTTAGCTTCTCTCACTTTTCTGCCGAGCGATACCTGCTTTCGTCCAGGGAGTTGATGACAACCGGGGTGGACGCCAATGATGAACTCGCGGGGTATCTCGTTGCGCAAAAACGGCGTCTTTTCCAGTTCGTATTCGCGCTCGGTGATCTGGCCGACGGCCCTCCGGATGGCTTCTACATTGTAGTTCATATCGTCACTCATCAACCCCGACTCTTGACCACATAGGTTCCCGCGAGCCGATCATACAGTGTCTGATTGGTGAGGCTTATCCACAAACTAATGACATTTGCCCCGACCAATATCCAAACCAGCACGAACCCCACCGTGATCAGCGGTGATGGCTCGTTGCGAGCAACGCTCACCCGCCAAATGCACGTGTGCGCCAACTCCCAGGGGATGAATTTGAGCAAGGTGCGGCCAAGAGCGCGTGTCCGTGTCAGCCGCTCGTCATCCGCGCGAACGACTTTCAGGCCTCGCCATCGCTTGCCCCAGGTGGCTTGCCAGGACGACGATTCAAAGAGGGCAAAGTATAGGGTGACTGGTAACGTGGCCGTGAGAAAGCCAACAATTTGGCCCAACACAGGATGACCGAACCACGTTCGTGCAATGCCTGGGAAAGCCGAGTTGATAGCCAGACCAACAGCGACGAGCACGAGAAGATAGAGCGCGATCGCGATATAGTCAAACGCAAATGCCAACACCCGTGTCCATAGATCCGCATACGAGTGCGTTGTACGTGCCATTCTTGATAAACGCCCTTGAGTACTACCGTCAGTCAAAGGTATCACGAATTGTCCCTAATCGCCGTGCGCGGAGACCGCAGCAACAGCGCCCCCACTCCACCCAAAAAAGAGAGCGCCGCCGCCAGCAAGAAAGCCGGCACAAACGACCCCGTCGCATCTGCCAGAATGCCGGCTACGCTCGGCCCTGCCGCCTGCCCCAGGCCAAAGAAGAGCGCCACAAACCCCAGCGCCGCCGGAGCCAGCCGGGACCCCAGGTAATCCCCACACGCCGCGGCCACGATCCCCGGAATGGACCACGCTGTCAGGCCAAAGATGACGGCCGAAACGGTGTAGCCCTCCGGACTCTGCCATAGCGCAAACGTGGCAAAAGAGATCGCGTGCGCCAGGTAGACCAGCGCCAGCCCATATTTGCGCCCGATCCAATCCGACACCGTGCCCCAGATCAGCCCGCAGAAAATACTGATCCACCCCACGATGGCCCACAGGTTCCCCGCCGCTTCCTCAGTATACCCACCCTCGGCTTGCAGATACTTGGCAAAGAAGGTGGCATAGATCACGTAGGAAAAGCCAAAGGCGATATAGACCAGCGCCAGGTTCCACACCGCCTTCGACCGATACACCCGCCCCCAATCGAGAGAGGAGGCCTTGTCTACCTGTATCACAGACCCATCAGCAGCAGCGACAGGCCGCAAGTCTTTCTCCGCGGGATGATCCCGCAGAAACGCCGCTGCCAGTAGACCCAGCAGCAGCACAAAAGCCCCCAGGATGAACCAACTGTAGCGCCAGCCATCCTCGCCGTACCAGTCGAAGGTACGCAATACAATGGGACCAGTGGCCATCATCGCCAGACTGGCACCGGCCATCGCGACGCCCGTGGCCAATCCCCGCCGCCGGGGGGCAAACCAGGCCGACAGCAGCCCCATCACCGGGATATTGCTCCCACCGGTCCCCACGCCGGTCAGCACCCGCCAAACCAGCGCGCCTCCGAAGCTGTTCGCCAGACCGGTCAGCACCATCGTCACGCCGGTGAGCAGCATAGAGACGCCCACCACCCGGCGCGGCCCGTAGCGGCTGGCGACGTAGCCGCCGACGACCGCCAGCACCAGGTAGCCGACAAAGTTACCCGTAGCCAGCCCGCCCGTCTGAGTGTTGCTCAGATCCAGCGCCGCCTGCATGGGCGGCAGGATCAGCGTGTATCCGAAGCGGGCAAAGCCGATACATCCCATGATCGTCAGCGTTGCGACGACCAGGATCACCCAGCCGTAATGTAAGCGCGGCTGCTCACTCCCCATCATCGCCCCCCTTCAGCAATCAGTAGCCAGACGATTGACATCTGGCTACCGATCTGACTACTGACTGCTGGTCACTGCCTACTGACTGCTGCTCATCCCATATCTCGCCGGTCCAGCACCCGCCGAGCTTTGCCCATGCTGCGCTCAATGGAACCGGGTTCGACCACTTTCACGATGGTCGAAACGTACAAGGTCTCCTGCATCGCCTTCTTGACCCGCTCCTGCACCTCTTTGAGCGCATCCTCTCCGCTGGCGTAAAGCGCCTGAGAAGCCTCCGCCCACACCTCCATCGTGTCCATGCGATCCTTCTCCCGATCCACATAGATCACGTATTGGGGCTCCAGCTCCCCGAATTGCAACAGCACGTGCTCGATCTGCGAGGGGAAGACGTTGACGCCCCGGATGATGAGCATGTCGTCGGTGCGGCCCAGCACCTTTTCCATCCGCACCATCGTGCGTCCGCAGGCGCACGTTTCGGCGTGCAGCGTCGTGCGGTCTCGCGTGCGGTAGCGGATCAGGGGCAGCCCCTCCTTCGTCAGCGTGGTAAAGACCAGCTCGCCCTGCTCGCCGTAGCCCAGGGGATCGCCGGTCGCGGGGTCGATGATCTCGGGGTAAAAGTGATCCTCGGCGATGTGCAGGCCGGTGTGATAGGGACACTCGACAGAGACGCCGGGGCCGATGATCTCTGCCAGACCGTAGATGTCGTAGGCCTCCAGCCCCATCTTTTCCTCAATGTCCTCGCGCATGCGGTCGGTCCAGGGTTCCGCGCCAAAGAAACCGGCCTTTAGCTTCGTATCCTCGCGCAGGTCCACCCCCATCTCCGCCGCCGCTTCGGCGAGCACCAGCGCGTAAGAAGGGGTGGCGTTGAGAATGGTCGAGCCAAAGTCCTGCATGATCTCGATCTGCCGCTTGGTCAGGCCGCCAGAGACAGGAATCACCGTGGCTCCGAGCTTGCGGGCGCCGAGATGGAATCCCAGACCGCCGGTGAAGAGGCCATAGCCGTAGGCGTTGTGGACGATGTCGTCGGCCGTCGTCCCACCCGCCACATAGACCCGCGCCATCGTCTCGGCCCAGACCTCCATATCGTTCTCGGTATAGCCGGTCACCGTCATCTTGCCGGTGGTGCCGCTGGTGGCGTGGATCTGCTTGAGTTCATCCACCGGCACGGCAAACATCCCAAAGGGATACCGGTCGCGCAGGTCCTGTTTGTTCGTGAAAGGCAGCTTGGCGATATCCTCCAGCGACTTGATGTCGTCAGGCGACACGCCCGCTTCGGCATAAAGTTCCCTGTAGAAAGGCACCCGCTCCGTGACCCAGGCCACGACCTTCTTGAGCCTCTCCAACTGCAATTTCTCCAGCTCCGGACGCGGCATCGTCTCGAATTCTTCGTTCCAGATCAGTGCTTTCTTCTCAGTCATCCTGCCTTACCTCCTTATTTACTACTGGCTACTGACTAATCTCTCTCCCCATCCGAAAAGCCTGCCGGTTCACCTCGAGGAACTTTTGCGGCACCCACTCGGCGATCACCTCCAGCCAGGTCTCGGGCGGAACCCGCTCGGCGAAGAAATTCGAGAGGACGCCCAGCACCACGATATTGTGCGCGCGGACGTTGCCCGCCTCCTCGGCCAGGCGCATGCTGGGGACAAAGTGGAAATCATCCGTCACCTCGCCCACGATGCGCCGCACTTCCTCGTCGCCGGGATAGACGTCATCGCCGGAACTGACAGAGAGCGGCGGGATACGCATATTGCCCACGATGGCCGTCCCGCCGGGGCGGAGCATGCTCACGTAGCGCAACGCCTCCAGCTTCTCAAAAACGACCAGGTAATCCACCTCTCCCCGACCGATGAGGGGCGAGTAAATCTTTTCTCCCCAGCGCATGTGGCTGCTGACGCTCCCTCCGCGCTGGGCCATGCCGTGCACCTCGGCCTTTTTGACGTCGAAACCCGCCTTGACCCCGATGTGAGCCAGGACGTTGCTCGCCAGCAGCGTCCCCTGGCCTCCGACGCCCGCTAACAGAAAATTCGTTATCTCTTTCATAAACAAACCTCCCTTAATCCGCCACCTGATCACGGAACAGGATCGCCTTCCGCGCACAGACCTGCGCGCAGATCTCGCAGCCCGTGCACAGCATTGGGTCGATCCAGGCGATGGCGCGTTGGGTCTTGGGGTCCAGCTTGTCGCTCTTGACGATGGCCGGGCACCCAATCTGGAAACAAAGCCCGCAGCCATTGCACCGCTCCTCGTTGACTTCGAGCGCCATCCACTGCTTCCTGGCCTCGGGCAGCAGGGCGCACTCCCGTCGCGAGATGATGACCGCCGGCCCCGCAGCCTCCAGGCAATCCCGCAAGGCCGCCTCCACCTCCTTGAGGTTGTACGGGTCTACGGTGTGCACCCGCTGGAAGCCCATCGCTCGCGCCAACTCCTCGAATTCGACCGCGTAGGTCGGCTGCCCCATCAGCGTCGTCCCCGTTCCGGGGTGCTGCTGGTGGCCCGTCATCGCCGTCGTGCGGTTATCGAGGATGAGGACGATCGTGTCGCTTTGATTGTACGCCACATTCAACAGAGGCGGCATCCCGGTGTGAAAGAAGGTGGAATCGCCGATCACGGCCACGTGTTTCTGAGCGATGCCCGCCTTGCTCACCCCGTGGGCCACGCCGATGCTGGCACCCATACAGCCGCAGGTGTGCAGCGCCGAAAGGGGCGGCAGGAAACCCAAGGTGTAGCAGCCAATGTCGCCGGTGACGACCAGCTTGAACTTGTTCGTCATCACAAAGACGCCCCGGTGCGGACAGCCCGGGCAGAGAAGGGGCGGACGCCCCGGCAGCCCTTTCGTGTCCGGCTGTTTGATCTCCACCGCCGCCGATTCGGACAACAATCCAGCCTCGATGGCGCTCTGGCGCACGACGGTGGGGTCAAGCTCGCCGCAGAGGGGAAAGATGTTCTTCCCTTCCACCGGGATGCCCATCAGCTTGATCTCGTTCTCGATGAAGGGGTCCAGTTCCTCGATGACGACCAGCCGGTCCACCTGGGCCGCAAAGTCGCGGAGCATCTGCTCCGGCAGCGGATAGGTCATCCCCAGCTTGAGGAAGGAGGCGTCGGGAAAGACCTCTCTGGCGTACTGGTAGGCCACGCCGTTGGTGACGATGCCCAGGCTCGTGTCGCCCATCTCGACTTTGTTGTAGGGAAAGGTCTCGGCAAACGCCTGAACCTGCCTGATGCGCTCTTCGATGACCGGGTGACGCCGCCGGGCGTTACCGGGGACCATCACGTACTTGACGCGATCGATGCGGTATTCGGTGGGTTCGGCGGGTTCCTCCGCCGTGCGCTTCCCCAGTTCGACGAGGGTGTCGGAGTGGGAGATGCGGGTGGTGAGCCGCAACATCACCGGCCCATCGAACTGCTCGCTCATGTCGAGCGCCACGCCGACCAGGTCTTTGGCCTCCTGGCTGTCGCTCGGCTCCAGGCAGGGGACGCGGGCGAACTTGGCATAGTTGCGGTTATCCTGCTCGTTCTGGGAGCTATACATATTCGGGTCGTCGGCGCAGACGACGACCAGGCCCGCCTCCATCCCCGTCATCGAGGCGTAGAAGAAGGCGTCGGCGGCCACGTTGAGGCCGACGTGTTTCATCACCGCCATCGCCCGGCTGCCGGCGTAGGCGGCCCCGATGGCCACGTCGAGCGCGACCTTCTCGTTGGGCGACCACTCGGAGTAAATTGCATCGTATCGGGCCAGATTTTCCAGGATCTCTGTGCTGGGGGTGCCGGGGTAGGCCGCCGCCACTCGCACGCCAGCCTCGTAGGCGCCCCGCGCCACGGCTTTGTTGCCTGCAAGGAATTCTTTCGTCATACGTGTCCTCCTTTGGATCTGTCCGACCGGTACGGTCGGCGTTATCCGCTCAGACTAGGTGGTACAAAAATAATGGACCACTTCCTCTCCCCCGGCCTTTAGCGTCGGGATCAAGGTTTCCTCATCAACGCCCTCCAGGCGGAAGGTAATGTAGACGTGCCCCGGCTCCTCGCCCCGGAAGGAGGCCACAGAACAGATGTTGCCCCCCAGTTCGGCGATCGCGCCCGCCAGCCGGGACAGCTCGCCCCGCACATCGGGGACCCGCAGCGTGACGCGCAGCGACACCTCGTCGCCCCCCAACACCTCCACGAAAGCCTTGAATATGTCAGTCTCGGTGATCACTCCTACCAGTTCGTCACCGCGCATCACCGGCAGGCAGCCGACCTTTTCATCGATCATGATCCGCGCGGCCTGCTCGATAGGAGCGTCGTCGGCCACCGTGATGGCCGGGCTGCTCATCACCTCTTCGACGAGCAGATTGGCCAGCAAATAGTTCAGCTCATAGATGCTGAGCGTCGTGGCGGACGAGGGCGAGGCGTGCAGCAGGTCCGTCTCGGCGACGATGCCGACCAATTTTCCCTTTTTGTCCACGACCGGCAGATGACGGAACTCGCTCTCGCGAATGAGGTCGAAAGCCTCGGAATAAGAAGCCCCAGGCGAGATCGTCACCGGATTGCAAGTCATACGATTTTTCACTAACATAGAATTCTCCTTTCAGTCGTCAGTAGCCAGTAGTCAGATAATCTGACTGCTGACATCTGATTACTGACTACCGCCTCCCAGGTAAGCGGTTTGTACCCGTTCGTCGGCGGCCAATTCGGCCGCCGAGCCTTCCAGGACGACCTGTCCGGCTTCCATTACGTAGGCCCGGTCGGCCAGTTCCAGCGCCGCGCGGGCGTTCTGCTCCACCACCAGGACGGTGGTGCCGTGCTCTCGAAGTTCAGCCGAGACGCGAAAAATCTCCTTGACCAGCAAGGGCGCCAGTCCGAGCGAAGGCTCGTCCATCAGCAGCAGCTTCGGTTTGGCCATCCACCCCCGGCCCAGCGCGAGCATCTGCTGCTCGCCGCCCGACAGCGTGCCCGCCGCCTGCTTCGTCCGATCCTTCAGCCGGGGGAAAATCTCAAAGACAAAATCCAGATCCTCGTCAACTTGCTCCTTGCCATCCCGCCGGTAGCGATGGTACGCGCCCAGGATCAAGTTGTCCATGACGCTCATCGTGGCAAAGACCTGTCGTCGCTCGGGCACCTGGCTGATGCCCAGCCGCACGATCCGTTCGGGGCTGAGGCCCGTGACCTGCTGGCCGTCAAAGGTGATCTGGCCGCTTTGGGCGGGGACGATTCCCGAAATGGTGTTCATCAGCGTGGTCTTGCCCGCGCCGTTCGGCCCGATGACGGCGACAATCTCCCCCTCGGTCACTTCCAGGGAAATGTCCCGCAACGCCTGTATCCGGCCATAGTAGGTGTTGACTTTTTCCATTTTTAGCATCGCTGTACCTCGTAGAACTGTAAATCCACTTTGGCGCACCTGCAAGTTCGTCGCTAGTACTTCATCAAATAAATTTTGACACGTATAATGTCTCCAACAACCACAGATAGTTGAAGGAGGCAATCATGGCGAAAAGATACATAATAGACCTGACCGAGGTTGAAAAGGAGTTTCT
>Ga0180434_10000912_pt1 | contig 43269 bp, 34 predicted proteins | sample SS_ome_7_FD_132453 | JGI IMG/M metagenome (GOLD analysis project Ga0180434, IMG submission 132453) | Hypersaline lake sediment archaeal communities from the Salton Sea, California, USA - SS_1_D_2 metaG | ecosystem: Environmental > Aquatic > Non-marine Saline and Alkaline > Hypersaline >... | reverse complement strand
CGCACGCTGCGGGCCAAGATCGACATGGCGTCTCCCAACATCAACCTGCGAGACCCCGTCATGTACCGCATCTTACACGAGACGCATCACCGGACGGGCGACGAGTGGTGCATCTATCCGATGTATGACTGGGCCCACGGCCAGAGCGACTCTATCGAGGGGATCACGCATTCGTTGTGCTCGCTGGAATACGAGATTCACCGTCCCCTGTACGATTGGTATCTCGACCAGTTGGGTATCTATCACCCCCGGCAGATCGAGTTTGCGCGTCTCAATCTAAGCTACACCGTGATGAGCAAGCGCAAGCTGTTGCGGCTGGTGGAGGAGGGATATGTCAACGGTTGGGACGACCCGCGTATGCCCACGCTCTCGGGGTTGCGGAGACGCGGCTATACCCGGGAGGCGATACGCGACTTTTGCGACCGCATCGGGGTGGCGAAGGCGGACAGTATCGTGGACGTCGCCTTTCTCGATCACTGCCTGCGCGATGATTTGAACCAACGCGCTCCGCGTGTGATGGCCGTGCTCCATCCCCTGCGAGTCGTCATCGACAACTACCCGGAAGATCTGGTGGAAGAGATGGAATGCGAGAACAATCCAGAGGACGCCAGTGCGGGGACGCGGAAGGTTCCCTTCTCCCGCGTGATCTACATCGAGCGGGAGGATTTCCGCGAGGATCCGCCGAAAAAGTACTTTCGCCTGGCGCCGGGACGCGAGGTGCGGCTCAAACACGCCTACCTCATCACGTGCGAGCGGGTGGTCAAGGACGAGCAGACCGGAGAGGTGATCGAGTTGCACTGCACCTACGATCCAGAGACGCGGGGCGGGATGGCTCCCGATGGACGCCGGGTCAAGGGGACGTTGCACTGGGTTTCGGCTGCCCACGCGCTCCAGGCCGAGGTGCGCCTGTACGACCGCCTCTTCACCGAGGAAAACCCGGATGATGTGCCGGAGGGTGTCGATTTCACAGTGAATCTGAACCCGGACTCGTTGGAGATTTTGAGCTTCTGTCAGGTGGAGCCTGGCCTGGCGGACGCGCCGCCCGGCAGCCGCTACCAGTTTTTCCGGAAGGGCTATTTCTGTGTCGACCCCGATTCCTCTCCGGAGACGCTCGTGTTCAACCGGACGGTGCCGTTGCGCGATACGTGGGCCAAGATTCAAAAGGCCCAAAGGGCCCAAGGGGGAGGGAAAAAGTGACCGTTCGCGTTCGTTTTGCACCCAGCCCCACGGGCAAGCTGCACATCGGCGGCGTGCGGACGGTGATCTTTGGCTGGCTTTTCGCGCGCAAGATGGGCGGGCAGTTTATCCTGCGCATCGAGGATACCGACCGGACGCGGTTCGATTCGGCAAGCGTTCCCTCCATCATGGAGGGCATGCGCTGGCTGGGATTGGAATGGGACGAGGGGCCAGGGCTGGAAGAGTTGCAGCGGTTGGGCGTGGAGAACGCCGAGCCGTATGCCGTCGGAGGGCCGTATGGGCCTTACGTCCAGTCCGGGCGGTTGGAGCTGTACAGGCAGACGGCTGAGGAGCTGATCGAGCGCGGTTTGGCGTATCGCTGCAACTGCACGCCAGAGCGATTGGAGCGGGTACGCGAGGAACAGCGGGCGCGCAAGCAGACGGTGGGCTACGATCGCCACTGCCGCGAGTTGCCGCCGGGCGCTATTTCTCCCGATGAACCTCACGTCGTCCGCCTCAAAGTCCCGCTGACGGGCCAGACCATCGTGCGCGACGTCATCCGGGGCGACATTCTGTTCGATAACGCTCTTCAGGACGATCAGGTGCTTCTCAAGTCGGACGGTTTCCCTACCTACCATCTGGCGGTGGTGGTGGATGACCACGCGATGAAGATCACCCACATCACCCGGGGCGACGAGTGGATCCCCAGCGCCCCCAAGCGTGTTTTGATCTTCCAGGCGCTGGGCTGGGAGCCTCCCGTCTACTGTCACCTTCCGCAGGTCAATGGCCCCGACGGCAGGCCGCTCTCCAAGCGGCACGGTTCCACGTCCGTCGCCCAGTTCCGCGAGCAGGGATACCTGCCCGAGGCGATGTTCAATTTTTTGGCGCTGCTGGGCTGGGCGCCGGGAGAAGGGGACGAGCAAGAGATCTTTGGCCGAGAGGCGTTGATCGAGAGCTTTGACCTGTTCCGGGTGAACAAATCGCCGGCGGTGTTCTCCTACAAGAAACTGGACTGGATGAACGGCGTCTACATCCGCGAGCTGCCGGAAGAGGTGCTTTTGGAGCGGTTGCTGCCCTTCTGGCAGAAGGCCGGCTTGGTCACAGAGACGTGCTCGCGGGAAGAGCGGGACAGGCTGCGGCCCATCATTCCGCTGGTACAGGTGCGGCTAAAGCGGCTGGACGAGATCGTCGAGTTGACGTCGTTCTTGTTTGGCGAGATCGAGCCGCCCCCGGCGGAGAAACTGGTGGGGAAAAAGATGACGCCCGCAGAGAGCCTGGCGGCGCTGCGCCAGACGCGGACCCTGCTGGCGGCAATAGAGCCTTTCGACGCGGAGACGATGGAGCCACCGATGCGAGCGTTGGCCGACGAACTGGGGCTCAAGGCCGGGCAGTTGTTCGGCATCGTGCGCTGGGCGACGACCGGGCAGAAGGTCTCGCCGCCCCTGTTCGGCTCGCTTCAAGTCCTGGGGCGAGAGCGCGTGCTGGCGCGGTTGGACGCAGCGGGGACGGCCCTACAGACGTTGGCTTGATGTTCAAGCGCGTTCTCAATATTTCCCTGGCCGCCGCGATTCTCGTCGTGGCGCTCCTTTTCGTCTTTCGTCCTCTCGACGACAGTTATCTCAGGCTTCTGCGCCAGGGAGACGAGCTTGCCGGCAGAGCCGAGCGCACCGCCGCCGTCGCCGTGTACCAGGAAGCGGCTCGCCTGCGGCCCGACGATCCGCTTCCATATCTCCGGCTGGCCCAGCTCCACCTGGATTGGGGCCGCACCGACGACGCACTGGACGCCATCTCCCAAGCTCAGCGACTGGGAGCGGGGGAGATCGACCTGGAGCGACTGTGGGTTGCCGTCCACGTCGCTCGCGCCGATTGGCCCGCCGTCGTCGAGCACGCCAGACGGCTGCTGGCTCTCGTGCCCGACGAGCGCGATGTTCGTCACACCCTCGCCCGCGCCCACATCGAACTGCGGGAGTGGGACGAGGCGCGGACAGAGTACCAGGTGTTGTTGCGCGTGGATCCCACAGACTCGCTGGCTCACGAGCGGATGGGCGTGTTGTCGCTCGGCGATGATGATGATGCAGCGGCCATCCAGCACCTCTTTGCCGCCCGTACCGAGCTGGCAGACCGGTTGCTCGCGGCACTCAGAGAGGCCGGGACGGCGGAAGATGACGCCTACACCGCCGCATCTTTGGGACTGTCTCTGCTTGAGGCGAGGGAATGGGCCTTGGCCTCGCTTCAGTTCGAGCGCGCCCTCGCTTGCGATCCTGACTGCCCCGACGCTCACGCCTATCTGGGCTATGCGCTGGACCATTTGGGCTACTCGGACGAGGCGGAACCCCACTTGCGGCAGGCGGTGGCGCTGGCCCCCGATTCGGCGGCGGCGCACACGTTTCTGGGGCTTTACTACGGGCGGTTGGGAGACGTTGCCTCCGCTCGCGCCGAGTACGAGATGGCCTACGACCTGGATCCCAATAATCCGGCCATCTGCATAGAAATTGGCCAGACCTGGGCGGCTGAGGGGCGTTACACAGAGGCAGAGATCTGGCTCCGCGAGGCGGTCTCGCTTCAGTCCGACGACCCGGCGCTGTGGAAGGTGCTAGCTCGTTTCTACCTCGACCACAACATCGCCGCTACCGGGCGGGGCGTCGAGGCGGCGACCCGGTTGGTCCAACTCGTGCCCGACGACGCAGGCGCGCACGACTTGCGGGGTTGGGCGGCTCTTCAGGTCGGCGATTACGAGCAAGCCGAGGAGAGCCTCCGACGGGCTGTGGCTCTGGATCCGACGTTGGCCGCCACTCATTATCACCTGGGTTTGTTGTGGAGCGCCCGGGGGTTGCATCAAGAGGCGCGAGAAGCGTTCGTCCGCGCTCTGGATCTGGATACGACGGGTGAAATGCGCTCATTCATCGAGCGGGCGATGCCCGGGAAGCCGTAATTGTTCTGGAAATCCGTTGCAGAGGCAAAGATGGGAAGTATTTTCATAAATTGCTGAACGATCACGGCAATAATGCAACCTTGACATTCTAGTGGTTTTAACGTATACTGCTTCCTTGAAAGCACCGACGTAAGTCTTGTGAATCGTTTGTCCAAAACCCCGATTGTGAAAGGAGGTGACTGCGCGAGACATTGCTTTTTTTGATTTCCCCAGGTTTGAATCACCATTTTGTACGTATAAAAAGGAGAGAAGATAGATGAAGACCTTACGTGTTACAAGCGTCATTGTAACGCTGATCGTGGTTGCTGGTTTGGCCGTGGCGTGTAGCACACCAGCGACCCAAGTTCCCGTTGCTGCTCCGACCGAGGCGCCTACCGAGGCGCCCACCGAAGCACCTCCTACCGAGCCTCCCGCCGAGCCTTTCGAGCCGCTGGTCATCAGCGCTCCTTGCGCGGACAACAGAATGCAGGAGATCGCGGCTCTCGATGAGATGACCGTGCGCTTTACGCTGTGTAGGCCCGATCCGGCTTTCCTGGCCAAGGTGGCATTCACCCCCTTTTACATTCAACCTCGCGAGTGGATTGAAGAGACAGGGGGAACCGGCGAGCTGCTCGAGCAGCCCATCGGCACCGGCCCTTACAGGTTAGAAAGATGGGACCGCGGAGATAGCATCACTTACAAGCGTTTTGAGGATTACTGGGGCACCCCGGCCAAGACCGAAACGCTGGTTTTCCGATGGGCCGCTGAGGGCGCGGCGCGATTGCTGGAACTACAAGCGGGCACCGTAGACCACATCACAAAGTTAAGTCCGGATGACTATGAGACTGTGCAAAACGATCCCAACCTGCAATTCCTGCCCGTGCCGAATCCCAACATTCTTTACCTGGCGATGACCAATACCTTTACCCCCTGGGACGATGTTCGAGTCCGCAAGGCGATTGCTATGGGTATTGATCGCCAGCGCATCGTGGATAACTTTTTCCCCACAGGCTCGACGGTTGCTTCCCACTTTACCCCGTGCAGCATCCCCAATGGGTGCCAGGGCGAAGAGTGGTACGAATTTGACCCGGAGGCCGCTCGGGAGTTGCTCGCCGAGGCTGGCATTCCCGAAGATTTCAAGACCGCGATCTACTATCGCGACGTGTTCCGCGTCTACCTGCCGGAGCCGGGCCTGGTGGCGGTCGAGATCCAGTCCCAGTTGAAGGACAACCTGGGCATTGACGCCGAAGTGATCGTGATGGAATCGGGCGAGTTCATCGACGAGTCCACCAACGGTCGTCTGGATGGCCTCTACCTGCTAGGGTGGGGCGCCGACTACCTGCACGTAACCAACTTCCTCGACTTCCACTTCAGCCGGTCCAACCCGCAGTTCGGCGATCCGTTCCCCGAGATCTACGAGGTGCTGGAAGAAGCCGCGACCATTGCGGACGAATCGGTGACCGCTCCTATGTACGAGGAGGCCAACAACGCTATCAAGGAGCTGGTGCCTATGGTGCCGGTTGCCCATGGGGCCCCGGCAGACGCCGCGCGAGCTGACCTGGAAGGCGCGCACACCGCGGTGCTTGGTCCTCCAAGCCTGTGGAAAGTACAGCCGGGCGACCGGGATACGCTCATCTACCTGAAGGCTGCCGAGCCGATCAGCGTCTACTGCATGGACGAGACCGACGGCGAGTCGCTGGACGCCTGCAAGATGGCGACCGAGGGTCTCTACATGTACGACGAGTTTGGCGTGGCACAGCCGACCCTGGCCACCTCCTGCGAGGCGAACGAGGACGCGACCGTCTATACGTGCTACCTGCGCGAGGGCGTCAAGTTCCACGACGGGTCGACGCTGGACGCCAACGATGTCGTCAGGACCTGGGACGCGGGCATGAACGCCGCCAGCGAGTACCACACCGGCGACACGGGCGCGTTTGAATATCCGTCCTACCTGTTCGATGCCTTGATGAACGCTGAGTAATCAATTTGTTGGTTGCGCTTTGCTTAAGCGTGTACCAACAATGTGGGGTGGCTTATTCGCCTCGCCGGGCAATAAGCCATCCCGTGTCCTTGTTGTATACGGTCGTTGTTTGCGACTTTTTACAGAGGTGATCTTGTGTTCAAATATACCATTCGACGTGTTCTGGCCTCAATACCTGTTTTATTTGGCGTCTTGGCGGTGACATTTATTCTGGCTCGAGCTATTCCTGGTGATCCCTGTAAAGCCATCCTGGGCGAAAAAGCCACCGTAGAAGTTTGCGAGCGGTTCATTCGAGAGAAAGGATTGGACAAGCCCGTTATGGTGCAATTCGCGATCTACCTGGGTGAGTTGGCGCATGGCGATTTTGGCAATTCGATTCGTTTCAACCGTCCTGTGATCCAGATTTTGATCGAACGGTTGCCAATGACGCTCGAACTGGGAATAGCTGGGTTGTTCATTGCTTGTTTAATTGGCATTCCCCTTGGTCTCATCTCTGCCCTGCGCTATAATTCTGTCATTGATTTGGCCACGATGATGTGGGCGAATATTGGGGTTTCGATGCCCATATTTTGGTTGGGCTTGATGCTCGCTTATGTTTTTGCCTTATTGTTAAAGGACACGCCTTTTTGGCTGCCGCCTTCGGGCCGGGTGTCGGCGGGACTGGATGTCACGCCTTTTTATGCGGTGTACGGTTGGACAGTGACGGAGGGCACCCCCCTCTTTCGAGTTCTGGAATTCTTTGCCAACATGTACATCTTTAATTCCCTGATCACCTTCGATCTGGAGGTGCTGAAAGACGCTGTCACCCATCTCATCCTGCCTGCAGCGGCCCTCAGCACCATCCCTATGGCCATTATCGCTCGTATGACCCGCTCCAGCATGCTGGAAGTCTTGGGGCGGGACTATGTGCGTACTGCTCGGGCCAAAGGACTTTCCGAACGTTTGGTGGTGATGAGGCATGCGTTCCGCAATGCCCTGCTGCCTATTATAACGATCGTGGGGCTTCAACTGGGCGTGGTCTTTAGCGGAGCTATCTTGACCGAGACGGTCTTTAGTCTGGCAGGAGTGGGACGAAGCCTGTATGAGGCTATCACTGCGCGCGATTTTCCCATTATTCAGGGTTTCACAGTGGTCGTTGCGCTGGGCTATATCGTCATCAACTTGATGGTGGATCTATCGTATGCTTTCCTCGATCCCCGCATTAGACTTGATTGAAAAACGAAATTATGACTACAGACAAAACGCTATCTACTCAAACCTGGTCAAGCTCTTCTGAAAACTTGTTCTTGTTGGCTCTGCGACGCTTCTTTCGACAACGTTCAGGCATCGCCGGGTTGATCATTCTCGGATTCTTGACCCTGGTGGCTATTTTCGCCCCGCTCATTGCTCCATATGACCCGATTCAAGTTCTGATCGGGGTAGAGCCGGTGAGGAAAAGGGAGGCTCCGTGTATTCACCTGTTGGGCTGTCCTAAGGATCAGCCCCAGCACCTGATGGGTATTGACGGCAACGTGCGGGACGAGTTTAGCCGGGTGGTTTATGGCACCCGTATCTCCTTATTTATCGGTTTTGTAACCATGGGGGTGGCCGTGCTCGTAGGGACTATCCTGGGCGCGGTGTCCGGTTATGTGGGGGGCTGGATTTCGATCGTGATAATGCGTATCCTCGACGTCGTGTTGGCCTTTCCCTTTCTGTTGCTGGCCATCGCCGTCGTGGCTGTCCTGGGGCCGGGGCTGGTGAATGCGATGATGGGGATCGCCATTGTCAATATTCCGGCGTTTGCCCGCGTGATTCGCTCCAGCGTGTTATCGGTCAAGGAGGAAGAGTACGTATTGGCCGCTCGATCGATTGGGAGCAATCCGGTGCGTATTCTCTTCTTACACGTTTTGCCCAATGCCATCTCTCCATTGATCGTGCAGAGCACCTTGGGCATTGGTACTGCTATTTTAGAGACAGCCGCGCTCTCGTTTATTGGAATGGGCGCTCAACCGCCAGACCCTGAGTGGGGCTCCATGTTGGCTTCTGAGCGAAACCAGGTTTTCAGCGCGCCTCATTTGGTCTTTTTTCCTGGCCTGGCAATCATGATCACTGTGTTAGGCTTTAACCTGCTGGGCGATGGGTTGCGTGATGCACTCGATCCCCGGCTGCGTTTATAGCACTTGCGCCGCTGACATACATATGACGATGAAAAGGAGGTGGTGATCTGGATACTGTTTCTCAATGTTTACACCTACCGAGGTTTGTGTAACTATTTTGATAAAGGAGAAGAAAGATGAAAACCTTACGTATGCTGAGCGCCCTCGTGGCGCTGATCATGGTCGCTAGCCTGATGGCAGCCTGCGCTGCCCCGACCCCAGAAGCGACCCAAGCACCGGCGGCTGCGACCGAGGCTCCGACCGAGGCCCCGCCTCCAGAACCAGAGGAACCCGTCACGTTCATCTTTGGCCGTGGCGGCGACACCATCCGGACCGACCCGGCCGTGGTCACCGATGGTGAGAGCTTCCGCGTCACCGGCCAGCTCATGGATCCCTTGTTCCAGTACGAAGATGGCGGCACCAAGCCTATCCCCGCGCTGGCCACCGGATACGAGGTCAGCGACGATGGTCTGGTGTGGACCATCCCCCTGCGTGAAGGCGTCAAGTTCCACGACGGCACCGACTTTAACGCGGACGCTGTCGTGTTCAATTTTGAGCGCCAGTGGAAGACCGACCACGAGTACCACTTTGAGAGCCTGGACTATGAGTACTGGACCTACATGTGGGGCGGCTTTGACGATGATAGCATCGTCGCCAAAGTTGAGGCGGTGGACGAATATACCGTCCAGTTCACGCTCAAAGAGCCTTTGGCCCCCATGCTGGCCAACCTGGCGATGGACATGTTCGCCATCAGCAGCCCCACCAAGCTCAAGGAGTGTGGCGAGAACTATGGTACGCCCACATGCGGCGGCGTGGGAACCGGCCCCTTCAAGTTCGTCGAGTGGGTGGAGGACGACCACGTCACCGTGGAGGCGAACGAGGACTATTGGGGCGGCCCGCCCAAGGTTGACCAGGTCATCTGGCGTGTGATCCCCGACGACTCGGCCCGCTACCTGGCGCTCAAGGCGGGCGACATCCACGGCATGATGCAGGCCGTCATCGAGGATGTCAGGGCTTGTGAGGACGATGACAATTGCTACGTCAAGGCCGCGGGCCTGAACACGGGCTACCTGGCCTTTAACTATCACATCAAAGAACTCCAGGACCCACGGGTGCGCGAGGCCATCTTCCACGCCATCGACCGCGAGGGTTTGCGAGAGGCCTTCTACGGCAACTATGGCGAGGTGGCGAGCACGTTCCTGCACCCGTCCATGTGGGGCCGTCCGGACATTGAGGACTGGTCCTACGACCCCGAACTTTCGAGGGAGCTGCTGGCCGAAGCCGGTTTCCCCGATGGGTTGAAGGAAGTCACCAATGAGGACACGGGCGAGGTCGGGCCGCTGAAGCTGTACTACATGCCCGTCACCCGCTTCTACTACCCCAGCCCGAAGGAGATCGGTGAGGCCATGGCGGCCGATCTGGCCAAGGCCGGCATCGAGACCGAACTCTACCTCGAAGGCGACTGGGCGGCCTATCTGGCTGCGGGGCGTGAAGGCACGTTGTATGGCCTGTACATGCTCGGTTGGGGCGGCGATAACGGCGACCCGGACAACTTTTTGTGCTACTTCTTCTGCCGCTGCGACGACCCGGATGACATCGATGGCGCGGGTTGGTACTATAACCCGGAGCTGGCCGAGTTGCTGAAAAAGGCCGCCGTCGCCACCGACCAGGACGCGCGCGCGCCCATGTACGAGGAAGCCGAGAGGATGCTCCACGAGGATCGCGCTCGGCTGTGGGTGATGCATAACAACACGCCCAGCCTCTACCTCTCGAAGGTAAAGGGCGTCACCGTGCAGCCGGTGGGGGCGAACAAACTCGAACAAGTCTATCTGGAGGAATAGTCCAGATCCAAGTCGCACAAGGCTATGATGCTTGCGCCAGCTTTGTGTGACAAAACCAGGGGAGGTGATAGGGCAACCCTTCACCTCCCCTGGGATGCAGATGTTAATACAAGGAGCAATTATGACCAGGCACGTTGTGAATCATCTGATCTCTCTTATCCCTACGTTGCTAGGGGTGACGATCATTGTGTTTCTGTTTATTCACCTCATCCCTGGCGATCCAGCCCTGATGATGTTGGGCGAGCACGCCACCGACGAAAGTCTGGCCCGGGTGCGGGAAACACTGGGTTTGGACAGGGCGCTCTTTCTCGATTTGAGTGCGGTGGGACAGATTGTTCGCGGAGAGGTCGGCGTAGGCGAAGGGACCAGGACTGTTTTCGATTCGCAGTATCTTCGCTTCATCGGCCGTATCCTGCGAGGTGACCTGGGAGTTTCCGTTCACGAGCGCACCCCGATTGCGGATACGCTGAAGCTCAAGATCCCGGCCACGTTCGAAATGGCCCTTTGTGCCCAGATCTTTGCCATCGTCGTGGGCATCCCGGCCGGAATCGTCTCTGCCACGCGCCGTAATTCGATTTTCGACAACTTTAGTATGATCGGTTCCCTGGTGGGCGTTTCGATGCCTATCTTCTGGCTGGGGTTGATGCTGATCTACTTTTTCGCCGTCAAGTTGGGCTGGTTCCCCACCTACGGACGGCTTCCGGTCGATCATTCGCTCGAGATCGTCACCGGGTTTTACGTAATTGATAGTATCATCGCCGGTGATTTCGAGTCCTTGCGTCAGGTATTCCGACATTTGACGATGCCGTCCATTGCCCTGGGCACGATTCCTATGGCTACGCTGGCCCGTATGACCCGCTCCAGTATGCTCGAAGTGCTCAACCAGGATTATATCCGCACGGCGTATGCCAAAGGATTGAGAGAACGGGTCGTCATTCTACGTCACGCCCTCAAGAATGCCTCGCTACCTGTGATCACTGTCATCGGTCTGCAACTGCGCGGTCTGTTGGCCGGGGCGATCATCACCGAGACGGTCTTTTCCTGGCCCGGCATGGGCAGGTGGGTGTACGACTCGATCCTGGCGCGGGATTATCCCGTCGTGCAGGTGACTGTCCTGTTCATCACGCTAATTGTGGTCTTGATCAACCTGGCTGTTGACGTCTCCTACTCCTATCTCGATCCCAAGATTCGATACAACTGAGGACACTATGACAAAAAAGAGCGCTGGTGATAAAAAAGAATTGTTTGATTACTCGATGCGCGAGCCTCGTTCTCCGTGGAAAGATGCCTGGCGACGATTGATCTCCCTCAGTACTGCGCGTCTGGGCCTGTTTATTATGATCACCCTTGTGCTGGTGAGCATATTGGCACCCCTTGTGCATCACTATGACCCGACCTTGGATTCTAACCTCAAGCTGCGGCTCAAGCCCCCTTCGCGCGAGCACGTCTTGGGGACCGATAACCTGGGGCGAGACGTGCTGGTGCGATTGCTCCACGGGGCGCGCTATTCGTTGGGAGTAGGCTTTGTTTCTGTGGGCATTGGCCTGACGATTGGCGGCGTGTTGGGCATAATGACTGGCTTCTTTGGTGGAGCGACGGACAAAATCATTATGCGCTTTATGGATATTCTCCTCGCTTTCCCGGCTCTGCTTCTGGCCATCGCGATCGTCGCCGTGCGCGGCCCTGGATTGGCGAATGCGATGGTAGCGGTTGGCGTGGTGCTGATCCCTACCTATGCCCGCCTGGCTCGTTCGATGGTGCTTTCGGCCCGGGAACAGGAATACGTCCTGGCGGCTATATGTATCGGAGCGGCGGATTCGCGCATTATGTTTCGACATATCATGCCCAATATCCTTTCACCCATCATCGTGCAGGCTACGCTGGGGTTGGCGAGCGCGATTCTCTGGGCGGCGGCATTGGGCTTTTTGGGCCTGGGACAACAGCCCCCCAAACCAGAGTGGGGCGTTATGCTGAGTGATAGCTACCAGTATCTGGCCAAAGGGGCCTGGTGGGTCATTGTCTCCCCTGGCGTTGCCATCATGCTCGCCGTTCTGGGCTTTAACCTGTTGGGTGACGGCCTGCGCGACGCGCTGGACCCACGCCTCACCTTTTAATCTACTTTTGCTCGTTCCAAGAAGGGCTGACGAGTTCATAGATGTCTCCATCCCCCGGCTCGGAGTCGAAGGGTGATGGAGACACTGTAGTCTCTTGCTCCCTGAACGGCGAACGCTGTGGGCGACATGCGACGCTGAAATCGTCGCCGAATCCCGCTTGGCTAAGCGTTCACTCTTACTTGACCTGGATTTGTTTTTGAGCTACAATTGGCCATAGTACATATTATATCTAATATCGAATTACCCATCTGATTTTCCAAGACCTTTTATGCCTAACCAATCTGGCCCCGAGTCTCCCAAACAGATGAGTCACTGGGTTGAAGAGCGGCTGCGAGAGGCCATTCTGGATGGTAGGTTTGCCTCGGGTACGTGGTTGCGTCAAAAGCGCCTGGCCGAAGAATTTGGAATGAGTCAGATGCCTATCCGCGAGGCGCTCAAGGACCTGGCCGCGCAAGGCTTGGTGGAACATATCCCCTATCGTGGCATGCGCGTGGTCGGGTTCTCTGCTGACGACGTCGCCGACCTCTACGCCCATCGCAGTTTCCTCGAGGGGACAGCCGCTCGTGCCGCCGTCCAGAACATCACTCCTGAGATGATGGATAGACTCGGAACCTTGCAGGCGCAGATGGAAGAACATCAATCCACCGAGGGACTGAACGTGTATCGCGGGCTTAACCGTCGCTTCCACGAAGCTATTTTTACCGCCAGTCGCCGCCCCTATCTCATTCGCACTCTCAGGCAATTGTGGGAGGCTTTTCCCACGATGCTGTGGGGCAGATTTGCTGTCGTAGCCACTCACTCCCTACCTGTGCGGGATGCCGACGATATTCAGGAGCATCGCGCGATCCTCGCTGCTCTGGAGAGTGGGGATGCTGACCAGGTAGAGCGATTGGTACGTCGGCACATTGAGACGGCTGGAAATCAATTGGTGGCTTTTTTGAGGGCCAACGAATAAAAGTTCGTCTGAACCGAAATCTCGACGCCGTGATAATACATTTACAAACCGCTGTTCTGCCTATCCAAAAGGAGGTGATGCCTATCTCAGTTTCCCAATCTCGTCGTGTCTGCTACGCAGAATAAACTCGTATTGGCTGCCGAAACGTGGAGTAGCAGGCAGCCATCTCTAGAAATTAGATCGTGAGGAGAAGAAAAGGAGAGAATGACGATGAAACGCAACTGGCTTTACAGTACACTGGCGGTGGTCGCGATTGCCGCGTTTGTTCTGACCGCTTGTGGGACTCCGGCGACGCCCACCTCTGCCCCTCCCGCAGCACCGACCGAGGCACCCGCCGAGACCGAAGCGCCGGCACCGACCGAAGCGCCCGCGCCGACCGAAGCGCCCCCAACCGAACCACCGCCCGCCGAGCGCAAGGTCGCGACCTTTATCTGGACCCAGGAATTCGATATTCTGAACCCCTATTACACCGGTATGTGGTTCTCAATGATCACCCAGCAACTCTGGAACTGCTGGGCCTGGGACTTTGACGACCAGAGCAATCCTCACCCGGTGCTCGTGACCGAAATGCCCAGCCTCGACAACGGTGGCATCTCTGAGGATGGCACCGTCATCACCATGAAGCTGCGGGACGACATCCTCTGGTCTGATGGCACGCCCATCACCTCCGAGGACTTTGTCTTTACCTACGAGATGGTGACCGATCCCGGCAACGCCGTCGCCTCGGCCTACCCTTACGAGGATTTCGTCAGCGTGGAAGCGCCCGATCCGCAGACGGTCGTGATCACCTTCGCCGAACCTTTCGCGTCGTGGCAGGCCACCATGTGGAACGGCCTCATGCCCAAGCACGTCCTGCAGCCCGTCTTTGATGCGGAAGGCACCATCGACAACGCCCCGTGGAACCTGGAGCCGACCGTCGGCTGCGGCCCCTTCATCTTTGACGAGTGGGAATCGGGCAGCTTTGCGCGCTTCCTTGCCAACGAGAACTATTGGCTCGGCAGGCCCAAGCTGGACGAGATCTTTATCCGCTTCGTGCCCGACGATGCTGCGCAGGTGCAGGCGCTCCTGGCTGGCGATGGCGACCTGGGCACCTTTATGGCCTACTCTGACGTTCCTACCCTGGAAGAGGCTGGCGTCCAGATATTCGCCGTCCCCTCGGGCTACAACGAGGGCTGGTTCTTCCGCGTGGACGAGCTAGGCCACCCGGCGGCGCGGGACGTCCGCGTGCGTCAGGCGATCGCGATGGGCTTTGACCGCTTTGCCATCAACGAGGACCTGCTGCTTGGCTTGACCGTGCCCGCTGTGACCTACTGGGACAATATGCCCTATGCCAACCCGGACCTCGAGGCCTGGCCCTACGATCCCGAAGCGGCCGCGGCCCTGTTGGACGAGGCGGGTTGGATCGACTCGAACGGCGACGGCGTGCGCGACAAGGATGGCGAGGAACTGGTCCTTGTCCACGGCACCAACCAGCGCGAGATCCGCAAGGACGTACAGGCTGTGGCTCAACAGCAGTTGGCCGAGATCGGCGTCCAGTTGGAGCTGCAAAACTTTGACTCGGACATCTACTTTGCCAGCTTTGGCGAGGGCGGCGTGCGCTACACCGGAGACCTGGACATCTTTCAGTATTCCTCTCGGCCCGCCTACCCCGATCCCGACACCTCCCGCTTCATGTGCGACCAGATCCCCACCGACGAAGCGCCCGATGGAGCGAACGATATGGGCCTTTGCGACGAGGAGTTGGATGCCTTGTTCGATCTGCAGGTCACCCAGGTGGACTTTGCTGCGCGCCAGCAAACCTTCTGGGAGATCAGCGAGATCATATTCGAGAACGTCTACTGGCTGGGCGTCTGGCAGGACCCGGACCTCTTTGCCATCGGTCCGCGCATCAAGAATGCCAAGCTGTCTGGCGCCACGCCGTTCTTCAACATTGCCGAATGGGATATGGAATAGCGGAGACGACTTTTTCTGCTAGCTTGATGGTAAGTGGCCGGGACAGGTGCAAATCCTGTCCCGGCCTATTAAGATAAGAATGTAGCCGCGCTTTCCATAGCGCGCTGTGGTGGGTACGCGGAATGGAATCCGCGGCGTAACCGTTCAGGCATTACATAGGAGCGCCGGTTGAGTAGCTTTGTAGCGTCGGCGGAGAAGCGTATCGAAACCAAGCGGGTCTTATCAGCGCCAATCTGGTTTCAGAGAGCCACTGGGCTTCGATACACCCTTCCGCTATGCTCCAGGGCGCTCAGCCTGCGCTATCCTCTGAACGCTTACTCCGCGGCTACGTACATAAAGGTAGCATCCAATCCTTAGATCGGGAGGGAAGCGATGACTCGATACATCATTCGGCGTCTCTTGCAATCTATCCCCCTGCTCCTGATCATCAGCATTGTCCTCTTTGTGCTGATGATGAACATGGGCGATCCCCTGGCGACGCTGGGAGGACGGGAGCAGATCCGGCCATCCGACCGCGAGCGACTGGCCCGCCAACTCGGCCTGGATAAACCGACGCACATCCAATACCTCTACTGGTTGATCGGCAACGACTGGACGCGGATCGACAAGGATGGCGACGGTATCGCCGAGACTCCTGGAGAGCGGAAGGGCGTCCTGCGCGGCGACTTTGGCACGTCCCTGGTCAAACGAGGAAAACCCGCGATGGAGTTGATCCTGGAGCGGCTGGCAAATACCTTGCTGTTGATGGTGGCCAGCGAGATCATTATCGTCGCGGCGGCTCTGTTCATTGGTATCTATTCGGCGCTGCACCAGTACTCGCTGCTCGATCACATCATCACCGGGATCACGTTTGTCGGCTATTCGATGCCGATCTTTTTCATCGCCTTGCTCTCGATGCACATTTTTAGCGTCCGGTTCCAGGAGTGGGGGCTGCCTCATCTGCCCACGGTGGGGATGTTTGAGCCGGAAGAGGGCAAGACGGTGTCGCAGGTCGCCGTACACATGATCCTGCCGCTGTTCAGTCTCACGGCGATCTGGTTCGCTCGTTACAGCCGCTACATCCGGGGCACGATGCTCGAGGTGCTGGGTCAGGACTATATCCGCATGGCCCGGTCGAAGGGGCTGCCCAGTCGGACGGTCACGTTCGTCCACGCGCTGAAAAATGCCGCGATCCCCATCGTCACCGTCGTCGGCCTCGACCTGCCCTTCCTGCTTGCCGGCGCGCTCGTCACCGAGTCCATCTTTGCCTGGCCCGGCATGGGGCGCTTGTTCTACGACCACGTGTCGCGCACCGATACGCCGGTGGTGATGGGCATCATGATGATGATCTCGGTCGCCGTGATCGTCTTTCAGCTCATCACCGATATTGTGTATGCGTGGCTCGATCCGCGTATCCGGTACGACTAGGAGGTAGACTATGAGCGCGATGGATACAACAGCCGTTGCCATGCCCGGTACCCTGGACGAACTGCTGGCCCCTCCCCTGACGTGGCGTCAGATGGTCTGGCTGCGCTTTCGCCGCCACAAGATGGCGCTCGTGGGGGCAGCGGTGCTCATCCTTCTGTTCGTCTACTCGTTCGGCGGCGCCTTCTTTCTCAGCGAGGAGTATGCCAACGCTGTGGACACCAAGCTGCGTCTCGCGCCTCCCTCTAGCGAGCATCCCTTTGGCACCGACACGATCGGGCGGGATATTCTGGCCCGTACCATATACGGTGGGCAGATATCGCTGATTATTGGGCTGGCGGCGGTGGTGATTCAGACCGTCGCCGGCGTCCTGGTCGGCGCGCTCGCGGGCTACTATGGCGGCTTGCTGGATAGTCTGCTGATGCGCCTCACCGAGGCGGTGCTCATTGTCCCGCGACTCTTTCTCCTGCTCGTCATGTCCAAGTACTTTAGCGGCAGAATGCCCGATATTGATCTCCTGGGACGCACCTTTAGCGGGAGCGTGGTCGTCATCATCGGTATCATCGGCATGACCAGTTGGATGTACCTGGCGCGCATCGTGCGCGCCGAGTTCCTCTCGCTCAAGGAGAACGAGTTCGTCCTCGCCGCGCGGGCGATTGGCACCCCCCGCTGGCAGATAATCTTCCAGCACATTTTGCCGAACAGCATCGCGCCCATCATCGTCTCGGCTACGCTGGGCGTCGCCAACGCGATTCTCCTCGAAGCCTACATCAGTTTCCTGGGGCTGGGCGTCCAGGCGCCGACGGCGACGTGGGGCAACATGCTGACCGGCGCCAACCGCTACATTCAAGAAGCGCCCTGGTTCTGGCTCTTCCCCGGCCTGCTGATCGTGCTGACCGTGCTGAGCATCAACTTTGTGGGCGATGGCCTGCGCGACGCGCTCGATCCTCGCAGTCGCACCATGTAAGAAAGGAGTCCTTATGACCAGTATGCTAAAAGTCCAAGACCTGAGGACCCAATTTCACACGCCGGAGGGCATTGTACACGCTGTAAACGGCATCTCGTACAACCTGGATGACGGCGAGGCGCTGGCCATCGTCGGCGAGAGCGGCTGCGGCAAATCGGTCAGCGTGTTGTCCATTTTGGGGCTGATTCCCATCCCGCCCGGCGAGATCGCCAGCGGGAGCGCCCTCTATCGGGGCGACGATCTGATCGGCAAGTCCGAGGCCGAGCTGGAGCACATCCGCGGCCCCGAGATCAGCATGGTCTTTCAGGAACCGATGACCTCGCTGAATCCCGTGCTGACCATCGGGCGGCAGATCACCGAGTCGCTGCACACGCACATGGGGATGAGCCAGGAGCAAGCCGCCCGGCGCGCCGTCGAGCTTCTGGCAGCGGTCGGCATCCCCGACGCGGCCCGCCGTTTGGGCGACTATCCCCACCAGTTTTCCGGCGGCATGCGCCAGCGCGTCATGATCGCCATCGCCCTGGCGTGCGACCCCAGCCTGTTGATCGCCGACGAGCCGACCACCGCCCTCGACGTCACCATCCAGGCGCAGATCACGGATCTGGTGATCCGCCTGCAGGAGCAGATGGGCATGGCCATCATCTGGATCACCCACGACCTGGGGGTGGTGGCGGGGTTGGCCGACCGCGTGGTGGTGATGTACGCCGGGTACATCGTCGAGGAGGCCGACGTCGACAGCCTGTACGACGACCCGCGCCATCCCTACACCAAAGCGCTCCTGGCGGCCCTGCCCCGCGCAGACCGCCGCCGTGACCGTCGCCTGACCTCCATCCCCGGCGCGCCGCCCAACCTGCTGGTCAAGCCGCAAGGCTGTCCTTTTGCACCGCGCTGCACGTTTGTCCTGGACCATTGCCGGGCCGAAAATCCCACGCTGACGCCCATCGCGCCCGGCCACAAGATCGCGTGCTGGGTTGACGTAGAGACAGGAGCGCCACGATGAATGCCATTCGAGAACCCCTAAACGAGTCACTGGTCGAGATCGAGAATCTCACGAAACATTTCCCCATCACGCGCGGGATCATCTTCCAGCGCCAGGTGGGGGCCGTGCGCGCGGTGGACGGCGTCTCGTTCACCATCACGCGCGGCGAGACACTGGGGCTGGTCGGCGAGAGCGGCTGCGGCAAGACCACCGCCGGGCGCACACTATTGGGCCTGTACCCGGCCACCGGCGGTGTGGTCAGGATCGATGGGCAGGACGTGCAGACCGCCAGGGGCGAAGAGCTGCTTGCCATCCGGCGCAAGGCGCAGATGATCTTTCAGGATCCCTTCGGTTCACTCAACCCGCGCTGGACGGTCAACGCCATCGTGAGCGAGCCGCTGCGCGTGCACAAGTTGTGCCAGAACGAGAAGGAGCGTTCCGAGCGAGTCAAGGAATTGCTGGAACTGGTCGGGCTGAGCGCGCGCCTCGTCAACCGCTTCCCGCACGAGTTTTCGGGCGGACAGCGGCAGCGCATCGGCATCGCCCGCGCCCTCGCCTCCGACCCGGCGTTCATTGTCTGCGACGAGCCGATCTCGGCCCTCGACGTTTCGATCCAGGCCCAGGTGGTCAACCTGCTGGAGGATTTGCAGGATCAATTGGGCCTGACCTATCTGTTCATCGCGCACGACCTGAGCATGGTGCGCCACATCTGCGACCGGGTGGCGGTGATGTACCTGGGCAGGCTGGCGGAGTTGGCCGAGAAGGACGAACTCTACGAGAACCCGCTCCATCCCTACACCCAGGCGCTCCTCTCCGCCGTCCCGGTGCCCGATCCGTCCGCCGCGCGCGAGCGAAAGCGCATTATCCTGGAAGGAGACGTGCCCAGTCCGAGCAATCCGCCGCCCGGCTGCCGGTTCAACACCCGCTGCCCGGTTAAAATGGATATCTGCTCCGAAGAGGAACCCGAATTGCGGGACTTGGGCGAGGGCCACTTTGTCTCCTGCCACCTATACTAGTAGGTCGGATTTACATTTGGGCCAAATGACGGGTAGCAAACCCGCCCTACAGATTAGGAGATGACAATGTCGAAAACAATCACCATCGGAACCGTTACGTCGCAACCGGGCACGATTCAGTACGGCCAGTGGGACGCACTCAAGCATCCCACCGGGCACACGGAATTTCTGCCCATCATCATCGCCCAGGGCCGCGAGGATGGCCCTTGTCTCTGGTGCACGGCGGGCATCCACGGCCCCGAGCAGGCCGGCCCGCTCGTGCTCTACAAGCTGATCACACAAGATCTGGTGGATCGGATGAAGGGAACCATCGTCGGCATCCCCGGACTCAACCCGGCCGGTCTGCGCACCAGCAAGCGGGAACCCTACCACGCGCCCAAGGACCCCAACCGGCTGTGGCCCGACGGCAAGCCCGAAAAACCGCAGGACCCGGACAAAGAAGCGCCCTCTTCGCTGGAGCTGGCCTACAAACGATTCTTTGAGGACTACCTGCTCCCCGGCGCCGATTACTTGATCGATTACCACAACGCCTCGATCGGTTCCATCTCGTTCGCCTTCCGCGACCGGGTGCTGTACCGCGCTGACCAGCCCCCCTTTCTGTCCCCCTCCAATGGGGGGGGAGGTAAAGGGGGGAAGGCGGAGGCCGAGGCGATGTCGGCCAAGCTGGACGAGATGCTCCAGGCCTACGGCCACACGACCATCAACGAATTTCCCGCCGAAAAGTACATTGACGAGAAGCTGCATCGCTCCACATCGGGGGCGGCCTTGTTGATCGGCAAGATCCCCGCCTTCACCGTGGAACTGGGCGGCGGCCAGATGCCGGACCCGACCATCGTGGCCGCCTCGGCGGCGGGCACGCGCAACGTGATGCGTTGGGCGGGCATGCTCGACGGCGACCCGGAGCCGATTGAGGGTATCAAGGTGGTGGACCCGGGCTTTCCCGTCCGACGGCGCAACGCTCCGCGCGCGAGCGAGGCGTGCGTGGCGATACACCTGGTTGCATCGGGCGACATCGTCAAGGTCGGCGACCCGGTGGCGGAGGTGCGCGACGTGTGGGGCCGTCCGCTGGGCGATGGCCTGCTCCGCTCCGAGTACGACGGTTTCGTCATTGGCCGCGCGCACGGCATTTACTTTTATCCGGGCGACAAGGTGTTGAGTATGGCGATCCGCGACGAGGAGCCGTTGGTGGGGCCGTATCCGGAGAATTATTTTAAGAAAGATTGACGGATTGGTAGTCAAGTAGTCGGCACAGCACAAGTGATAACAAACGCGATCTTTGCTTGAAATAACACGGATTCCGTGTTATCATATCATTGTGATCCAGTCATTCAAAACCACTGGAACCGAAGACGTTTTTAACGGCAAAAACACAAAGGCCGCTCGGAGAACCTGTCCTCAATCTTTGTGGAGGGTTGCGGCCCGCAAACTTGACCAACTGGATTCTGTAAGCTCGCTGAACGAACTCAATGTGCCTCCGGGCAACCGTTTAGAAGCTCTTATAGGCGATCGCAAAGGCCAACATAGTATCCGAATCAACGAGCAATACCGTATTTGTTTTGTTTGGACGGATGCTGGGCCAGACAACGTTGAGATTGTAGACTATCACTGAGACCACATATCATTTATCAGGGAAAAAGAGATGATTCGTATCCCTACTCACCGCCCTCCCACCCATCCGGGCGAAATGCTATTAGAAGAATTCCTCAAACCTATGGGCCTCACCCAACGGGAACTGGCAGATGCGATCCACGTACCCTATCAGAGGGTCAATGAACTGGTCAATGGACGCCGGGGCATGACTCCAAGTACGGCGCTGCGGCTGGCAAAGCTCTTTGGGGTTTCAGCAGACTTTTGGATGAAATTGCAACTGCGTTGGGAGTTGTATTACGCCAGACAAAAAGAGGCCCAGCAGTTGGAACTGATTCAACCACTCACGATCCCTGCCAGTTCTGTGGGGTGAGCACGTGAAGCGAGTTGCTTCTTCTTGCCGTGATGCCCAGCGATAATCTCATCGCCTGAGCATCATTTCGTTGTGGGTCGCTTGCATGGTACTCTTTCCAGAGAGGGTGTCGAGTCTGGCGATCCGCGACGAGGAACCGCTGGTGAGGCCGTATCCGGAGAATTATTTTAAGAAGGACTGACAGATTGGCTATCTACACATCCTAAAGCAAGCGACGCAAAGGGCACCGGCCTTGCTCAGATGAACGGGGCCGGTTATCTAATTTGACCCCTTACGATACCAGGAGAACCATAGAATGAACGAGATGAAGGACAAGGTCGTGATCGTGACCGGAGCCAGCAGCGGGATTGGAAAAGCTGCGGCCTTCAAATTCGCCTCGGAGGGAGCCAAGGTTGCCCTGGTCGCCCGCAGCGAGGGGAAGCTGGCGGAGTTGGTGCAAGCGATTGATGGCGAGGCGAAAGCGATTCTCGCCGACGTGACCCAGGAGGCGGACGTCGAGCGCGTGGTCCGCGAGACGGTCGAGGTGTTCGGCGGAATCGACGTGGTGGTCAACGCGGCGGGCATCATCGCCACCGGGACCGTCGAGACGACGACGCTTGAGGATTGGGATTATATGATGAACGTGAACGTGCGGGCACCCTTTTACCTGATCCAGTGCGCGATGCCGTACCTGGTCGAGCGGAAGGGGAACGTGGTCAACGTCTCCAGCGTGACCGGCCCCCGTGCGTTTCCCGGCGTCCTGGCCTATTGCGTCAGCAAGGCGGCGCTGGACCAATTCACGCACTGCGCCGCGCTGGAGATGGCGGGCCAGGGCGTGCGCATCAACGCCGTCAACCCCGGCGTCACCGTCACCGAGTTGCATCGCCGGGGCGGGATGGACGAGGAGGCATACGCGGCATTTCTTGAGCACAGCAAGACCACGCATCCCTTGGGCCGCGTGGGCCAGCCGGAGGAGATAGCCGAGCTGATCTATTTCCTCGCCTCGCCGAGGGCCGGTTGGATCACGGGCGCCACGCATCTGATCGACGGTGGGCGCGGCCAGACCTGCGCGCGATGAACGGAAAGTGAGGATTTTCTACATACCGCTCGTTTCCGAGTTGTGATTTGCTGGAAACGAGGGTAGCGAGTATAATTGAGGCAGTGAGATGTTTGTTCGCATCGAGAGGTGACTGATGGAACAGTATTATGGCCTGACTGCCGAGATGTACCACGCGGTGGTAGCGTTGGTAGATGAGCGTATGCAGGAGATTCACGCCGTTCGCCGGGATCATGACCGATTGGAAAAGGGCCAAGAACGGCTTGAGGGGCGAATGGATCGTGTGGAGGCTGCGCTGGAGCGATTGGCCGAGGCGCAGGCGCGCACCGAGGAGCGGCTGGAGCGACTGGAGGCCACGGTTCAGCAATTGGCCGAGGCGCAGGCGCGCACCGAGGAGCGGCTGGAGCGACTGGAGGCCACGGTTCAGCAATTGGCCGAGGCGCAGGCGCGCACTGAGGAGCGGCTGGAGCAATTGGCCGAGGCGCAGGCGCGCACTGAGGAGCGGCTGAGTGACCTGATTGAAGTCGTGGGCGGTATGCGAGATGCCCAAGGGAATCTTCAGGGCCGCTTGTTGGAACTCACTTACCAGAGGCGGGTCGGGGCTTATTTCGGTCCTTTCCTACGGCGTGTACGTGTCGTATCCCCCATTGAGATCGAAGATGACCTGGAACCTCATCTTTCAGAAGACGAATTCAAGGATCTGCTGCTATTGGATCTGTTGGTCAGAGGGCGGCCTCGCCACGCGCCTGATGCTCCCCAGGTGTGGCTGGCAGTCGAGATTTCCAGAGTGATTGATCGGCATGACGTGGAGCGGGCGCAGCGGCGAGCCGGACACCTGAGGCAAGCAGGATACGCAGCTCTGCCAGCGGTAGCCGGGGAACGAGTCACTCAGGGAGCAGAAGCGGCGGCCCAGGAAAAAGGAGTGCTGCTGGTGATGGATGGCTCGTCGTCCTTCTGGGAACAGGCGCTGGAGCAGGCGCTGTCAAGAGAATGATCTAGTCAGGCAAGCGTATCTTACACAGAACTCGATGGCCCGTCGGGACGCGTTTCCGTTCGGGCCATCTTTGTTTTTAATCCTTCTGATTGCCAGTTATGAGGGAAACCGTAGGAATTTGGAAGGAATGTGCTTTGCCAGGTAGATCGTCTCGTCCGCCTGGTAGAACGCGACCCCGGCAGTGTGAGCCTCGGCGGCGCGGATGGTGAGGACGATGGGCTGGCTATCGTGGCGAGCGCCGACGCGGGTGGCGGTCTCGGTGTCGGGCGATAGGTGGACGTACTGGCGTCCCATCGGCTTGATTCCCTCGCGGCGAATGTGCTTCAGGGCGTTCGGCGAGGTCCCGTGATAGAGAAGCGGCGGCGGTGCGCAAGGCTCGTAGTAGACGATGGGCTGGGCGAAGGAATGGCCGTAGCGGGCGCGGATGTGGTTTCCTTGTACCTCAAATCGGCGTTTGTACTCCCCACTTCCCTCCTCGACGATGTGCATCACGTCGGCACGATTCGCCCAGCGAAAGTTGGGCAGCCCCTTGATGATCTCCATCACCTCCGAGAGCGGCGCCCATCCCTCCTCATCCAGGGGTAGGGCGAATCGTTCCGGCTGGTGGCGCAGGATGAGAGACAGAAACTTGCTCAATTTTATTAGACGACGATCCATTCTTTAATTCTCCCGGGGAATCGCTCTGGTGAAGGGTGTGGAGCAGACCGACTCCCCATCCTGCATCACGCTCACCAGATCGCTATCCACGCTCGTCACCCAGACGCGATCCAGAACCGGGTCGAGCGCGATCCCCTCTTGTGGATATGGGGCAATGTCGAGAGGGACTGGCGTGCCCAACGTCGGCCAGCCGTTGGGGATGAGCAGGAGTTGGTCGCGCCCTCCATCCTCGCTGGAGGTCACGAGAAACAGGTGCCCCTCTGTCCCGATATCTGGGTTGACGGTGATGGCGCGCAGCCACACCCCCTCGTATCCACCGCGCCGAATGTCCAGGTCGCCTATCTGCTCGTTCGTGTTGCCGTCAATGATGGCAAGGCGGCCCTGCGCGATGGCCGTGGCATAGATCAGGTTCCGGGTGGTATCCACTGTCACGCCGTAAGCGTCGAGTAGCGTGGTATCGACCTTTTGACAGTCGTGCGTGACACCGTCAATCACCGTCACGCCCTCGCCGAATTTGTGGTTAGCCACGTAGATTTTATTGGTGAGGGGATTGACGGCAATGTGAGCGGGTTCCCCAAAGCCTGTCAAGTCGGTCACGTGGGTCAGCGTTTCGGCGTCGTATACGCTCACTGTTCCGCTCCAATAGTTGGAAACGTAAACGTGGCCGTTTGCAGCGTTGTAAGCCGCGATGTGGGGCCCCTCGCCTGTCGGCAGATCGGTCAGCTCCTCGTACGTCGCGCCATCCCATATCACCACACGGTCAGGATCCCGACGCACGATCCACAGATGGTTGCGGTCGGGAGCGTAGGCGACGCTGTGAGCCATTGGAGACTGCATCGTGGTGATGACGACGTTTTCGTCCATATCGATCACGGTGACACCCTCGGCGTGAGCGACAAAGGCCCGTCGGCCTGCCACGTCCAGGGCCACGTGCTGCGACTCTGGGCCGGTTCCGATCTCGGCGATCAAGTACGGCGCGCAGGGCGGAGGGGGATAGCCGCGCATGATACATGGGAGGTAGCGCGTGGCAACGACGTGAGTCATATTGGTGTAGACAGCTTGTGCGCCTTCGTTGGTCGTGGCCTGCACGGTGTTGGTAAAGGTTCCCAGCGTCTCGCCGGTGACAACCACGTGCTCGGTCCAGACGCCGCCAGGAGCCGTGATGAGCGACGTCCAGATGAGCGTTCCGCTAGGCGTGAAGTGAGCCGGCAACGTATCGGTGATGGTGGCGTGAAGATCCATGTCGCCGGTGTTGGTGACGTGGATGGTGTAGGTCAATACTACCCCGCTCGACAGCACGCGGAAGTCAGCTTCTTTGACAAGCTTCATCCTGACCCGCACCTCGTCCGCGCCGATGTCGTAACCGTGGCCCATTGGGCGGGGATCGCCATCCCCGTCGTCATTCACGCCCGCGTATACCCCCGTGTCTCGCGCCGCCGAATTCGCGCCGACATGATAGTCTCCCGCGTCAGGATTCACAAACGCCGGGTCCTCCCAATAGTTGCCTGTGCCGGTGATGATGCCCGTGCCAGCCCAGTCGACGTCGTTAGTCCACGCTCCACTGCCCCACAGCGTGGTCTCCAGCGTGGCCGTGTTGCCGGCGGTGACGGTTACGCCTACCGTGTGGCTCACCAGGATCGTATTGGTCAAAGCTACTGTGCTGTAGTCGGCGTCGTCGTCGGTGACGTGGACTCCGCTGCCGGCGTTGCGGGCGACGGTCGTGTGCAGCAGTCGGGCTGTACCGCCCCCGACGTGGAGTCCGTCACCCTGATTATCGGCCACTACGTTGTTGTGTAGCGTAGCGTCGCTAGATCGGAGATACAGTCCGCCGCCGCTGATAGCTGTGTTGCCCACGATGCGATTCCCTCGGATAGCGGCTGTGGCGCTGACGACGTACATCCCACCGCCCGGTCCATCCGCGTGACCGCCGGTGATCACAAACCCCTCGATCGTGGGGCTGATGCCCGCGCCGGTGATAAAGAACACGCGGGCCTGTCCCCTGGCGTCCAATGTGGTGGGGTTCGCCGCCGGATCGGGCGTCGTCCAGTTGGTGACGGTATAACCGCCGCGCACCGTCACCGTTTTGCTGATGTAAACTACCTGGGCCAGACCGCCGTGTGTGTTGGTCAGGATGCAGCGTCCGGCGACCTTGACCACGTCGGTGGGATGCGTGCTGGCGTCTATCGCGGCCTGAACGGTGGCATACTCGGTGGGAGCGTCGTTGAGCCGCGCCCAGCAGGGATGATAGATGTGGACGACGGCGGTAGCAGTGGCAAGACCGTCGGCGCCAGCCTGCACGATAGCCGTCCCAGAGACGACGCCTGTGTCGAGCGTCACCGTTGCCAGGCCGTTCGTTGTTCGGACGGTGTCTGTGTTGAGATTGCCCAGTGAGGAGGTGAACCGCACCTCGGTGTCGCCCACCACCGGCACGAATCCCTCTCCTACAACGGCGGCGACGAGTTGAGTGTCTTGCTCGACCGCGATGTTTCCGGCGGCAGCTTCGAGGTCGAGCTTGCGGGGCAAATTGCTGGACGACGTGGTGTAGAGGTTGCCGCCGGTTTCCTCACCGTCTATGTGCTGGCTCACGCGCACGGCCAGGGTCGTCGTGAAGGGGGCGCCGAGCGTGAGCGTTGCCGCGCGAGTCTCCCTTGCCTCCAGGGGCAGCCCATATACAACGGCGTCTATCGGGAACGCGATCGTGATCGCCTGGGTCGCCGTGTTTACGGTCGCTCCTCTGACCGAACTGCCGGCAGCCACCCAGCGGTCGAATAATTCTGCCTCCAGGCGCAGCGCGAGATATCCCTGGGCCGGAAATTCATCGCTAGAAATGTGGACATCGGCGGTTTTGGCCTCGTTGAAAGGATTGGCCAGGTACAGCGTCGCCGAAATTGGATCACTGCCATTGGACTCCACGATGTGGATGCTCTTCCATCCGATGTTGTTATCCCAGTGCGGGTGGCCCTCGTATTGAATCCGGTCCTGGTCAGAGACGAGCCGGACGAGCAGCGAGATGTGCTCTGGGGTCGTATCGGGAACGTCCCAGGATGCGCGCACGACGGTGGCCTCGCCCGGGGCCAGGTCCTGGATGCGGGCTGGGGTAGCCTGGATCGGATGCCAACTGTCGGGCCAGACGAATCCCAGGGCGGGATCGGCCCAGTAGAAATGAACATCGACGCCGGTCAGGGCATTGGAGCCGATGTTGCGCACCCGGGCGTGGACGTAATTGATCTTGCCCGCGATGGGATTCTGGTGCCACATCTGGTCGTCCGCCTGATTTCGGATCCAGACGTCGGGGCTTTGCCAGGCCGGGTTCGCCGAGGGCACGTCCCCAACGTCCCACATGTTGTCTCGGATGGAGACGTCGTATGGCCTGGGCTGTTGCGTCCACACCGGGCTGGTGTAGGCGGCTTCGCCGTCGCTTTGGATCGCTTTGACGTGCCACCAGGCTCCCGGTCGGTGCACGACAGGCAGAGAAAAACTCCAGGTGAATACGTTGGAGTTGACGATGACGTCCCGCAATAGAATCCCATTTTGATACAGTTCCAGGGCGGCGATGGGATCGCCGGGGTCGGGGTCGAACGCATAGACGTCAACGTGGATGGGGCCGCTGCGCAGCACAGATCCCATCCAGTACCCATCGGCCCGCATGGTCAGCATCAGGTCGTTGTCTTCTGTGGAAAAGGTGCGGCGGGCGCGCAATGCATTGAGCACGTGGTGATAGGTCAAGCCCGGAGCGACGATGCCGGTGCGCCCGCGCCGCTTGCCCCAATCGGCCTGGTGGGTATCGCTGTTGCTGACGGCGGCGACGCTCCAGCCAGCCGTCAACGCTCTCGTATACTCGTGCAAGTAGGAAAAGTCGCCGGTATGGGTTTCGATCAGGCTGATGTGCAGATCGGCGAGCGAGTCGTATCGCCAGTCTTTGAATGCTTGGGGAGGATGATCAGGATGATTGAACTGCGCTACAGCGTTGATCTGGGCCGGATCGGATAACCAGGCGTAGAATTCGTTCAAGCCATCATAACGCGGGTCGGTCGCCTTCACCCTTTGATCAGTTCCTAGAACAGTCATGTGCCCCCGCTTACTGGTCCACTCGAAGCCGCGCAAGGCCACGAATTGATCCTCGACGGTGGCTGCCTGGGCTTGTACGAGCGTGTCGTCCCATTCCGCACGGTTCAGTGCCTCGGCGTGATCGGTGACGGCGAAGAAATCCAGCCCGTTGGCGCGAGCCATCTGATAGGCCTGCTGGGGAGTGCCCAATCCATCGGAGTAACTGGTGTGGCTGTGCAGATCGCCGTAGTAGACGCACATGCCATCCGGGAGAGAGTAGCGACAACTTTTCGAAGGCTCGGCAGTGGGTTGGGTCATCACAGGTTCTACCCTGCTCAACACAATCAGAGTTACGCTTGCGAAAAACAAGGATATACTGAGTAATCGCATCCTGCCTGTCAAAGAGTCGCTGTACCCTTTGTATCGTCGCGGTAGTGACAGCCGCGGCTCGTGCGATTGTGCTGGGCGGCCTCGGCGACGATGAGCGCCGCCTGCACGCTGTGGCGCAGCCCGATCAGGGCGTCGTTCAGCCGGGTGGTGCGGTAGAAGCTGTCGATATCCTGGACCAGGTGGCGCAGGTCTCGTAGGGCGCGCGCCAGTCGCTTGGCCGAACGGATCAGGCCGACGTAATGCCACATCGTGTGCTGGATGGTCCGCATGTCGCGCCAGATCAGCGCCGGGTCGGCCTCTTCCTCCAGCCCTTCCTCTTCCCATCGGGGCACGTCGCCGGGCGCGACCGCAGACAGAGAGCCGCGCTTGGCAATGTCCCGCGCCGCGCGATCTCCCCAGACGAGTCCCTCCAGGAGCGAGGTGCTGGCCAGCCGGTTCGCGCCGTGAATGCCGGTGCAGGCGACCTCGCCGATGGCGTAGAGGTTTTCGACAGTCGTGCGCCCCCAATCGTCGGTCCAGACGCCGCCGCAAAAGTAATGGGCGGCGGGAACGACCGGGATCGGCTGGTGGGTTATATCTATCCCCAGCTCCAGGCAGCGGGTATAGATGGTGGGGAAGCGCTCCCGAATGTGAGCGGAGGAGCGGGCGGAATGGATGTCCAGGAGGGCGTAGGGGTAGCCGTGCTCGACCATCTCGTGGTGAATGGCGCGGGCGACGATGTCGCGGGGAGCCAGGTCTCCCCATTGGGGAGCATAGTCGCTCATAAAAGGACGGCCATCGGGTGTGAGCAACCGTCCTCCCTCGCCCCGCACCGCCTCAGAGATGAGAAAACTCTCGCCATCGGCTGCGGCGAGAGCGGTGGGATGAAACTGAACGTACTCGGCGTTGATGACGCGCGCGCCGGCCCGGTAGGCCATCGCCAGTCCGTCGCCTCTGGACCCTTTGGGATTGGTGGTGTGGCGGTAGATGCGGCCCAGTCCACCGGTGGCGAGGATGGTCGCTCCGGCCAGGTAGCGGTGGACGGATCGCTGGGACTGCTCGAAAACATACGCGCCGTGGCAAGCGATCGGCTCGTAGACGGTCAGTGGATCGTTGGCGTGATGGGGGAAGGTGATCAGGTCCACGGCGGTGGCCGCCGTGATGATGTGGACGTTGGCATACTCGCGCAGGGCGGCGATGAGGGCCTGGATGATGGCGCGACCCGTGGCGTCGCCGACGTGGAGGATGCGGGGGCTCGAATGTGCCCCTTCCCGGCCATAAGCCAGTTGGCCATCGTCCCTCCGGTCGAAGGGGACGCCCACGGTCTCGATGAGCACCTCGTCGACCAGGTCGGGGCCTTCCTCCGCCAGAATGCGAGCGGTAGAAGGCTGGCTGAGACCGGCGCCCGCGGCCAGGATGTCTTTGACGATCAGGTCGGCGCTGTCTTTCCCAGAGGGGCCCAGCGTGACGATGCCCCCCTGGGCGTAGCGCGTGTTGCTCTCCTTCGGCTCTGCGGCGCGGGTGATGAGCGTGATCTGTCGCCGGGCGTCCTGTGCCAGCCGGAGCGCAGCCGACGCGCCGGCGATGCCGCAACCGACGATCAGAACGTCGGTCTGCCGGGGACTCATTGGCCGACCTCCAGCATCCGCTCCAGCGCCACCCGCGCGTGGCGGGCCACGTCTGGCGGGACGGTGATCGGGTTGACGATCTCGCCTCGGACAAGCCCATCCAGCACGTGAGCCAACTTCTCCACCGTGATGAGGTTCATCGTGCGGCAGTAACTCGGCTTGGCAGAAAGTGAAGTGATGAACTGTTCTGGATGCTCGTTCTTCAACCGGTTGACCAGGTTCGCCTCGGTGCCGATGGCCCATTTGCTGCCCGGCGGCGACTCTTCCACGCGGCGGATGATGTAGGAGGTAGAACCGGCCTCATCGGCCAGGTCCACGACCTCCATCATGCATTCGGGGTGGACGATCACCTGGATGTCCGGTTCCCGCTCGCGCCAGGCCGTCACGTCCTCCGGCAGAAAACGCTGATGGGTGGCGCACCACCCCCGCCAGAGAAAGATCTTTGCCCGGCGCAAAGCCTCTGCATCGTGGCCGCCAAAGGGATAGCCGGGATTCCACAGCAGCATCTCCTCCAGCGGGATGCCCATCCCCTTGGCCGTGTTGCGCCCCAGGTGCTGGTCGGGGAAGAAGAGCACGCGAGGCCGCCGGTCGAGCGCCCACGCGAGCGCCGCCGCCGCGTTCGAAGAGGTGCAGACCAGCCCGCCGTGTCGTCCGCAGAAGGCTTTCAGGCTCGCGGCCGAGTTCACGTAGGTCACCGGCATGACCTCGCTTTCCACGTCCATCACCTCGTCCAGTTGTGCCCAGGCCCGCTCCACGTCCTTCAGAGCAGCCATCTCCGCCAGCGGACAGCCAGCTTTGAGATCGGGCAAGAGAACCGTCTGGCTGGGTTGGGCGAGGATGGCGGCTGTCTCGGCCATAAAGTGCACGCCGCAAAAGACGATGTACTTGGCGTCGCAGCAATCTTGCCCTGAGCCTGTCGAAGGGTTGGCGGCGTCGCGGGCCAGCTTGAGCGAGTCGCCGCGGAAATCGGCGAACTGGATGACGTCGTCTCTCTGATAATGATGGCCCAGGATGACGAGCGAGTCGCCCAGGGTCTCTTTGGCTTCTCGAATACGGGTTTCAACCGCGGCTTTAGAACTCATTCGACCTCCCAGTTCGCTGTAATGGCATCACGACACCTTCATGCTCAGATCGAGCGCCAGCGCCGAATGCGTCAACGCGCCGACAGAGATGTAATCCACGCCGGTGGCGGCGATGGCGGCGACCCGCTCCAGGTCGACGTTGCCGGATGCCTCCAGAGGTGTCTGCCTGGAAGCGATCTCGACGGCTTTTCGCATCTCGTCCAGGTCCACATTGTCCAGCATGATGCGATCCACATCCATCGCCAGCGCCTCGCCCAGCTCGTCCAGGTTCCTGACCTCGACCTCGATGGGCAGGTCGGGGCGGGCGGTGCGGGCGCGCCCGACGGCGGCGGTGATCGAACCGGCGGCATCGATGTGATTGTCCTTGACCAGCATCATATCGTGGAGGCTCATGCGATGATTCTGCCCGCCGCCCATCCGCACGGCGTACTTTTCGAGCACACGGTAGCCGGGATGGGTCTTGCGGGTGTCCAGGATGGTCGCCGGGGTACCCGCGACCCGGTCCACAAAGGCACGGGTCAACGTGGCGATGCCGGAGAGTCGTTGGAGGAAGTTTAGCGCGATCCGCTCCGCCGCCAGCATCCCCCGCGCCGGGCCGCTCACCTCGGCCACCAGGTCGCCGGGGTCCACCTCGGCCCCGTCGCAGACGTGGGGCGTGAAGCGCAGATCGGGGTCCACGCGGGCAAAGACCGCTTCGGCGACGGGCAGGCCGGCGACGACACCCTGCTCCTTGGCGACGATGCGGGCGTGGAGGGTCAGGTCGGGCGGTAGGATCGCTTCGGAGGTGGCGTCGCCGGGGCCGATGTCCTCGGCGATGGCGAGTTCGATGAGCGGAGCGGCGGCTTGCAGAAGGCTTTCTGGCGGCGCTGATTGCAGGTAGGTCATTTGCTTCATCCTTTGGCGGACTGGAAAGTGCGCTATTGGCAGCGGCATGGGGCGCCGTGTAGGTAGAAAAAACTGGCGCGCCCGGTGGGACTTGAACCCACAGCATTCGGTTTCGTAGACCGCTCCTCTATCCAATTGAGGTACGGGCGCACACGTACATCATAATATAAAGAGGCCCGGTTTGTCAAGTCGCGAGTGTGAACCAAATATGCTACTCCGCCGTCACCTCTTTCATCTTTTTCAGCACCAGGGCCATCCGATCGGCCATCTCTGTCTCGTCCTCTTCTCGCGCGTTGGCCTCTGCTCTCTCCACAAATTCCACCAAGTGCTCTGTTACCAGATCGCGGCGTTCCTGCAACAGCCCGTCAATTTCGTCTTCCTCGACAACCATCAACCGATTAAAGAATCGCAGTTCCGGCGGGAGCGATTCTTCTCTCAGCCGCATGAGCAGATTCCAGATCTCCTGCAAGGCGATGGCGGCCTCCATGTCGCTTGCATCCCGGGCTTCTTGCAGATTGGCTGCCAGCACGTTGATGAAAACCTCGTCCAGTTCGGAAGCGTGATGGCGAGCCAGCGATTCGGGATCGTCGCTCATCAATAGATCGCGGAGGAGTTCGGCGCGGGATTGGTACACTATTCTGGCTTGCTCGTCGAGCCGATCTCGAAGGGTCAGAATTTCCTTGCGCAGCGCGGTCAGGCGCTCTTTTTCTTCCTCATCGGAGACGGCCTCGATCCGGGATGTGAGATGCTGGAAGAAGAGATAATCCAACAGCGGGCGACCAAAGGCGACCAGCAATTCGCGCGCCTGTTCGTCGGGGGCGCGGATGAGCAGATCGACCAGCTTCTCACGGGTTGGTTCGTCGCGCAACTCCTCCACCATCTCGGTCTGTATCTGGATCGCCTGTCCCTGACTGCTCAACGCCAGAAGTTTTTCACGCAGCGCCACGAGTTGCTGTACGTCGCTCGTCTGCCCCGTGGCTTGCGCCAGTTCCAGGTTCATGCTCAACAGTTGGAAGAAAGCCATGTCAATCAGATCATCGTTCGCTTTGATCATCGCCTCCAGCACATCGTCGGAGGTTGTTTCGGCCATGCGCTGCAACAGTTCGGCCTTGGCTTTTTGTTCCTCGATCATCTTCGGTGTGACGCCTTCTTCTTCGAGGATCTTTTTCGTCAGGCTCTCCATGGTGAAAAAGACCTGGGGTTGCAGGAGGTAGGCCTTGCGCTCCTCGGCAGGAAGGCTTTCCAGCACCGCGTTGGTCAGCTTGCCGATGGCTTGCTGGCGTTCGGCTTCGTCGCGGCCGGCCTCCAACGGCATGTAAACCAGCGCCAGTTCTTGATCGGGATCGTGATAGAGGAAAGGCAAGCTCAGGGGGCCACTTCTCCCACAGTGAGGACACTGAGCTACATTGACCAGGCCGTTGAGCACCCGCATCTTGGCGCCGGGATCGACGCTGATGTCCAGGATCTGCTCGACGGGAGTTTGGAACTGGTTATGACAGGCAGGACAGGTTACACGGGCAAGCATTTGTTGAGCCATCTATTTTTTCCTTTCATGATAGAGTTGATTGACGGGGGATAGCGAATGAGAAAGCGGCCCCTTCGTCGGGGTTGCTCTCGACCCATATTCTTCCGTCGTGGGCCTCGACGATAGCCTTGGCCAGATAGAGACCCAGACCGGCCCCGGCCGTGCGCTGCTGCCGCTCTCGCGCTCCGCGGAAGAAACGCTCAAAGATGTGCGGTTGTTCCTCGAAGGGGATGCCGACTCCCTCGTCCGATACGGTGACCATCACCTCGTCGGGCAGCGCGCGCCCGCTGATCTGGATACGCCCGCCTTCGGGGGAGTATTTTATGGCGTTGGACAACAGATTGTTGAGCACCTGCTCCAGCCGATTGGGATCGCCTCGAACGGCAGGGAGGCGCTGAGGGAAATCCACCACGATCTCGTGAAGCTTTGTCTGGGTGCGGAAGCGATCGGCCACCCGCTCTGCCAACACATCGAGCGTTACAGGCTCCATCTCCAGGCCCAATCCGCCCGCCCCGAGCCGCGAGGCGTCGAGCAGATCGTCGATCAGGCGGCGGAGACGCTCGGCCTCCTCGACGACGATCGACAGGCTGTCCCTCATCGTCTCGACGTCCCAGCAGGCGTCCTGGCGCAGCAAGGTCTCGGCGTATCCCTGGATCAAGGCGACCGGGGTTTTAAGCTCGTGGGAGATCACCGAGATGAAGGTGGATTTGATCTCGTCCGCTTCCCGGAAGCGGGTGATGTCGCGCACGTTGGCGATGATGTTGACCAGCCGCCCTCCCTGGCCGAAAAGCGGCGCGTAGATGATGCCAACGCTGACGGTCCCTCCATTTTTCCGCCACAGGTCCCCCTCCACGTAGAGCGGACGGGCCGGCGGCAGCGGCCATCCGCCGGCGACCGCACCGGCCAGGTCCGTGGCCGTTTCCAGGCGCGCCCAGCGGATCACCTCGTCGTGGTGGCGGCCGATCGCTTCGGCAGCCGGCCAGCCGCTCAGCTGTGCCAGTGTTCGGTTAAAGACGGTGATCTGTTGGGCCGAGTCGAGGATCAACACGCCGTCGGCACCGTACTCCAGAATCGCATCGAGCCGACGTTTCTCCTGCGAGATCCGCTCGTAGAGCTGCGCGTTGTGGACCGCGATGGCGGCCTGGTCGGCAAAGCTGGCGAGGATCTGGCGGTCGTTGGCGGTGAAGCGGGTTCCATAGGTGCGAAAGACGTACAGGACGCCGATCAGATCCTGCTTGATGGTCATCGGGAGGGCGACCACTTGTTGCAGGCGCAGCCCCAGCCCGGTCACGATCCGCACGAGCTTCTCGGCCAGGCCGGGGATGTGGAACCGGCTCGACCCGGCATAGTCGGGGATGTCCGTCAGCAGCGGCTCAAAGTACGGTGCCAATGCTTGTGGCAAGCCGTAACTGGCGCGGATGGAAAAGTTTCCTTCGGGATCGCGCAGGGCGATGAGGCCGGCCTGGCCAGTGAGCATCTCTGTCGCCGCCTCGAGCACCTTGTGCAGCAGCTCGTCCAGGTCGAGCTGTGCCGTGAGCGCGCGGCTGATCTCCAGCAGGTAATCCCGTTGTCGAACGCGATAGTCGGTTAACATTTCTAGGTTTGTCCAGAGCGTAAAAAACGTTTTACGCATTCGCCAGATATGATTATAACACAGCGCGGCCAGTGTACCAGCGCCCACTTGTGCATAAGATGGGGACATGTTACAATCTTTTTTCGTTTGTAAATGAGAATCGGGAGCTTGAATACGATGCCATCCACCGACTTGATCTTTTTGCACGCGCCCACCGTCTATGACTTTCGGCGGCGGGCGACTCTGTGGGGTCCCACCAGCGACCTCGTCCCATCTGAGCCCGTTTTCGATATGTACCCCGTTGGCTTTTCGACGATGGCGGCCTACCTGGAGCGGGCCGGCATTCGCACGCGCATCGCCAACCTGGCGGCGCGCATGGTGCGCTCCGACCGTTTCGACGTTGAGCGTTTCATCGCCCGGTGCAAGGCGCGCGTTTTTGGCGTGGACCTGCACTGGTTGCCCCACGCTCACGGCGCGCTGGAGGTCGCCCGCCTGGTCAAGCGACATCACCCCGATGCGCCGGTCGTCTTTGGCGGTTTTTCGGCCACCTACTTTCACGACGAACTGGTGCGTTATCCCCAGGTGGATTACGTTCTGCGCGGCGATTCGACCGAGGAGCCGCTCCGCCAATTGATGGAGTATCTCCTTGCCGGCGACGCGAACCCAAACCACCTGGCCCAGATCCCCAACCTGACCTGGCGAGATTCCGCTGGCGAGGTACACGTCAATCCGCAGACGTACATCCCGCCCGACCTGGATCACCTGGATATGGACTATCGCCAGATGGTACGCTCCGTCGTGCGCGACGTGGATTTCCTGAACTATGTGCCCTTCGAGCACTGGATCGGCTACCCGGTGATGGCCGCGCTCACCGTGCGCGGCTGCAAGCACAACTGCGCCTATTGCGGCGGTTCCGCCTTCGCCTCGCGCCTGATGTCCGGGCGCTCCGCTCCAGCCTATCGCTCGCCGGAGCGGCTGGCCGACGATATGCGCCGCATGTACGAGATCAGCCGCGGCCCGGCCTTTATCCTGGGCGACATTCGCCAGGCGGGGATGGATCACGCCCGCCGCTTCCTGCGCGCTATCAAGGGCTATCCCGGCCAGGCGATGCTCGAGATATTCACGCCGATGAGCCGCGAGTTCGCCGAGGAGCTGGCGGACGCGCTGCCCAACTTTGTGATCGAGTTCTCCCCCGAATCGCACGACCCGGTGGTGCGCCGGGCGATCCACAAGAATTTCTCCAACGCCGGGATTGAGGAGACCATCGCGGCCTGTCTCGACGTCGGCTGCCGTCGCTTTGACCTGTTCTTTATGACCGGATTGCCGCAACAGACGAAACAATCGGTGCTGGACGGAATCGCATACTGCGAGCACCTTCTGACCCGCTTTGACGATGGACGTTTCTTTCCCTTCATCGGGCCGCTGGCGCCGTTCGTGGATCCGGGTAGCCTGTTCTACGAAAAATCCGACGAATATGGCTATCGCATCCTCTGCCGCACGCTGGAGGAGCACCGGCAGGCGCTCCTCGCTCCCACCTGGAAACATATCCTGAACTATGAGACGAACTGGATGAGCCGCGATGACATCGCCGCCGTGACCTACGAGGCTGGCCGCCGGCTCAACGCGCTCAAGGCCCGCTTCGGGTTGATCAGCCCGGAGGTGGCCGCCGAGACCGAGGGGCGCATCGACCGCGCCGTCTCCCTGATGGCCCAGATCGATGATCGGATCGAGCGTTGCTCGCCGGAAGAGTTGGAACGGGAACTCCAGGCCCTCAAGCCGCAGATTGACCGCGCCAACACCTCGACCGTGTGCGAAAAGACCGAGCTGGATCTGCCGTTCGGCGTCACTGCCTTCAACTGGCCCCGGTTGATCAAGATGGGCGTGGCCGATGTCTGGTCGCGTTTGGTGAATGTGGCGGGATGATGTTATAATGACGGACGACCAAGGACGAATGACCGAAAATGGAGGGCGCGATGAAACTGGGGCTTGAGGAAGTGGAACACATCGCCGGGCTGGCCAGGTTGGCCTTGAGCGACGACGAGAAGGCGTTGTATCAGGATCAACTGTCGGCCATCCTGGACTATTTTGAGCGGTTGCAGGAGTTGGATACCGAGGCGATCTCGCCCACGGCGAGCGTCTTGCCGCTGCACAGCGTGATGCGCGGCGATGAGGCTAAGCCGTTTTCTTCCCGCGAGGATATTCTTGCCAACGCTCCTGCCGCCGAGGAGGGATGCTTCAAGGTGCCGGCGGTGTTGGATTGAGTCGCGATTACCGTTATACATTTCAGTGAGGTGTTGCTCCAGGAGTGTTTTGTGGTATACTGAACTTGTGTGCATATACCACAGGAGGTGATAGATGTATACGGCAACGATCTCTACGAAGGGATGGGTGGTCATCCCAAAAAATCTCAGAGAGAAGTATGGTTTGAGGAAAGGGACGCGAGTGCAAGTTGTCGAGTATGGTCAATCTATAGCCTTGGTTCCACTGTCTGATGATCCGGTTCAGGCTCTCTACGGAATGCTGAAGGGCGGCCCATCACTGACGGCAGATTTACTCGCTGAGCGTGCCCGCGAACGATCCCAGGAGGAAGACTATCGTGGCCGAGACCTTTGTTCTGGATAGCTTTGCCATTCTCGCTTTGCTGGGCCAAGAAGAAGGTGGAGATGAGGTTTCTGATCTTTTGCAACGAACTCAGGAAGGCAGTATACGGGCATTAATGACCTGGGTGAATGTGGGTGAAGTCGCTTACATTGTAGAACGACGATGGGGAACAGGGCAAGTTTATCAAGTCCTGGGAAACCTGGAGGCGACCGAGGTTGAAATCGTCCCGGTAGAGCGAGAGTTGGCGCTCGCGGCAGCGCACATCAAGGCGGGACATCCACTGGCGTATGCAGATGCTTTCGCTGCTGCATTGGCGCTCATCGAAAAGGCCACGCTGGTGACGGGCGACCCCGAATTCAAGTTGTTGGAAAATAGGCTGTCTATTCAATGGATAACTAGGCAAGCATAGGTCATAAGGCTATGGAACTTTATCAACTGACCATCCACGAAGCAGGCGAGCGATTGGCTGCCGGAGAATTCACGGCAGTTGAATTGACCGAGGCGGTGCTGGAGCGCATCCTGGCGGTGGATAACGACGTCAAGGCGTACCTGGCGCTGACGCCGGAGGAAGCGTTGGCGCAGGCTCGCGTCGCCGACGAGCGCCGCGCGGTAGGCGAGGACGGCCCGCTGCTGGGAATTCCCCTGGCGATCAAGGACGTGATCTGCACGCAAGGAGTTCCCACCACCTGCGGCTCCCGTATCCTGGAAAATTTCGTCCCGCCCTACGATGCCACCGCCGTGGCGCGGCTGAAGGAGGGCGGGGCGGTGCTCCTGGGCAAGGCGAACAACGATGAATTCGCGATGGGGTCCTCTACCGAGAACTCGGCCTTTTTCACCACGCACAATCCCTGGGACCTGAGCCGCGTGCCGGGCGGATCGAGCGGTGGGAGCGCCGCCGCCGTCGCCGCCGACGAGTGCCTGGGCGCGTTGGGCACCGACACGGGTGGTAGCGTGCGCCAGCCGGCGAGCCTGTGCGGCGTTGTCGGCCTCAAGCCGACCTATGGGCGGGTCAGCCGCTACGGGTTGATCGCCTTTGCTTCCTCACTCGATCAGATCGGTGTGCTGACGAAGGACGTGAGGGACGCGGCGATCTTGTTGGAGGCGATCGCCGGTCACGACCCGCGTGATTCGACCTCGGTGGACGCGCCCGTGCCGGGGTATAACGGCGGATTGCAGGACAGCAGCGGATTGGCTGGAGTGCGGGTGGGTGTACCGCGAGAGTACTTTATTGAAGGGATCGAGTCGGAGGTGGAGGGGGGGGTGCGGGCGGCGATAGAAAAGCTGGCCGAGTTGGGGGCCGAGGTGCGAGAGGTCAGCCTGCCGCACACCGATTACGCGCTGCCGGTCTATTATCTCATCGCCCCGGCCGAGGCGAGCGCCAACCTGGCCCGCTACGACGGCGTGCGCTACGGTCTGCGAGCGGACAGCGATGGGCTGGACGAGATGTATCGCGTCACACGAGGGCAGGGCTTTGGGTCGGAGGTGAAGCGGCGCATCATGCTGGGCACGTATGCGCTCTCCGCTGGTTACTACGACGCCTACTACCTCAAGGCTCAAAAAGTGCGCACGCTGATCAAGGGCGATTTCGACGCCGCTTTCGAGCAGGTGGACGTCATCGTCGGTCCTGTAAGCCCCTCTACTGCTTTTCGTATCGGGGAGAAGGTCGACGATCCGCTGCAGATGTACCTCTCTGACGTGTTCACGCTCTCGATGAACCTGGCGGGTATCTGTGGGTTGAGTCTACCCTGTGGCTTTGATGGGGAGGGATTGCCCATCGGCCTGCAGGTGATGGGACCGGCCTTTGGCGAGGAGCGGGTGCTGCAGGTGGCCCACGCCTACGAGCAAGCCTCCGATTGGCACACGAGGAAACCACCGCTGTAAACTTGGAAGCGGAAATGTGACAGCTAGTCCGCAGCTTGTGAGTCGCCTTGGGTCAGTTTTCGCTTCCACAGCCATCCCCCGACGCCGATGGTGATGGCTTCCACGATCAGCAAGACGACGACCGTCGCGGCCACGTCCATCCAGAAGCGGATGGGGAACAGGCGGATCAGCGTGTCGGAGTAGGGAAAGCTCCAGGTGTTGTCCTCGAAAAAGATGCGGTGAAACGTGACAAAGAACTCGCTCCAGCTCAACGCCATAAAAGCTCCGACGAGGGCCAGCAATCCAAGGGTAAACAGGCTGCCGCCCAGGAGCGCGGCGGGGACGCGCCAGTGCGTCTCTCTCTTGGCGAGCAGCGCGATCGTTCCCCCCGACCATACCAACACAGTGATGATGCCGGCTCGTATCAAGTGACCGTACACCGTTTGTACGTCGACCATGTGGCGCAACTCCCGCGCATTGAAGGCGGGCGCGCCGTTGGCAAGTCGCAGGTTGGTCAGGAGCGAGATGTCCGCCTGGGTCGCCAAATAGTCCATGGCGATCTCGGCCAGTTGAATGCGCTCCGCCGTGGAAAAGCCGTACGGATCGGGTGGAAAGTCCGCTTTTCTGTATTCCCACCGCGCGAACCAGTGCCCGGTGACGATGCGTATGTCGGCGGCGAGCAGAAGCACGGGCAGAGTCAGCACGAGCAGCCATTGAACCAGGCGAGGCCATAGTTTTCGAGTTTTTACTTGTTCGCTCATAGGTGTTTTGAATTATAGCCTCTTTTCACCGGGAGGCAAATGCTCTTATCCGTACAGGCCAGGTTGCCTAGCTGCCCAAAGCGGTTATAATCAGCCGTATGCGCAAAGAACCTTATCTCTACATCACTGCCTTTGCGGGCGGATTGGTCTCGTTGGCCGTCGAGTTGGCCGCTTCCAGCCTGCTCCGCCCTCACTTTGGCACCGCTAACCTGGTGTGGGCCACGATCATTGGGTTGGTGATGCTCTACCTGACGGCGGGCTATTTTCTCGGCGGGCGCTGGGCCGACCGTTCTCCCTGGCCCGTCGCGCTCTACCAGATCGTGGCCTGGGCCGGGTTTCTCGTCGGCGTCGTGCCCTTTGCCGCTTATCCGGTGTTACAACTGGCCGCGCCTGGCTTTGCCAATTTCGATGTTGCCATGCTCGGCGGCTCGTTCATCGCCGTGTTGATTCTCTTCAGCGCGCCGGTCACGCTGCTGGGCTGCATCTCGCCCTTTGTCATCCGGCTGGCGATGAAGGACGTGGAAAGCGCCGGTCAGACCGCCGGCCGAGTTTACGCTATCTCGACCGCCGGGAGCTTCCTGGGCGCGTTCCTGCCCGATCTGCTACTTGTGCCCGCCATCGGAACGCGCAACACCTTTGTCCTGTTGTCGCTGTTGTTGCTGACCGTCGCGCTCATCGGGCTGGTCCGCAGCAAACCCCGCCGCTTGCTCCTGTATCTTTGGATGCCCGTCGTCATCATCTTATTGGCCCTGCTCCTGCGCGGACAGCCGGTCAAGGCCGCGGAGGGCGCGATCTATGAGACCGAGTCGGCCTACAACTACATCCAGGTGGTGGAGCAGGGCGATGGCTGTCGCCAACTGCTGCTGAACGAGGGGCAGGGTATTCACTCTGTCTATTGCCCCGATCGACTGCGCACGCCAGGGCCGTGGGATTATTTTCTCATCGCGCCGTACTTTAACCCTCCCCCCTACATGCCCGACCGGGTTGAGCGCGTGGCGCTCATCGGGCTGGCCGCGGGCACCATGGCCCGGCAGTACACCGCTGCCTATGGACCACTGCCGATGGACGGAGTGGAGATCGACCCCGAGATCGTGAGGGTGGGGCGGAAGTATTTCGCGATGAACCAGCCCAATCTCCACGTCATCGTCGCCGACGGGCGTACGTACCTGGCCCGCTCCGAACATCGTTACACCATCATCGGCGTGGATGCCTACCGATTGCCCTACATTCCCCCGCACCTGACGACGGTCGAGTTTTTCCGCCAGGTGCGGGAGCATCTCACCGATGACGGCGTCGTCGCGATCAACGTGGGGCACACGCCGGAGGACTATCGATTGGTCGAGGCGATGGCGGCGACGCTGCTCCAGGTCTTTCCCTCGGTGCACGTGATCGACGTGCCGTACAGCTTCAACGCCGTCGTCGTCGCCACGGTTCAGCCCAGTGAGCCGGGCAATCTGCTGGCGAACCTGCCCGGTTTGGGGGGCGACGATTTTCTATCCTCCACTGTGCAGCAGGCAGCGGCGAATCTCCGCGCCACGAAGGCCGGGGATGTCATCTTTACCGATGATCGCGCCGCCATCGAACTGATGACGAACGCCTTGCTCTTTGACTTTGTGTTGAAGGGGCTGGATTAAATTTTGAGGCGCTCGTCATTCCGAGCGGAACAGAGCGGAGCGTAGTGGAGTCGAGGAATCTCCATTTTCGCATGCAAAACAAGCCGCAAAGATTCCTCGATCCTTCGACAAGATCAAGGCAGGCTTCCCGTTGGTCGCTCGGAATGACGCAAATCGGTGAAATCTCGTTGGAGCACTGGTCAGCGGTTGCCCCGGGTAAAGTTGCGCAGCAATATGCCGATGCCGAGGGCGATGATGATCATTGGAAAGACCAGATCCGCCCGGAACAGGTTCCCCAGCCCGATGCCCAACAGGACAAAGCCGAGAGTGAGGCTCCCTCCCACCGGTCGCCGGTAGGCCGGCACGAGCAGGCGAACGGCCACTTCGAGGAGCACGATCAGCCCCGCCCCGGCAAAGGCAAGCCCCCAGCCATCCATCCACTCAAGGCGGGCGAAGAGCCCCAGGTTGGCGGCGAGAAACGCCAGCCCGGCCCAGATCAAGATCGAGGCCCACACGACGGCGCTGAGGGGATCGCGGCGCCATTTCTCTTCCCATCCTCTTTCCTTTTCGTGTTCTTTTTCTGCTTCTTTCTCTTCCTCTTTTTCCTCTGCCTTACCGTGTCGCTCGTAGCGCCAATCGTCCTCAGACCAGTCGTCGTTCTCGAATGATTGCTGTGGATCGGACATAGGTTCCTCCTCTCAGTGGACCTGGAATATAAACCACAACCGCTAGATTGGGCAATCTAGCGGGGGCGGGTGGGGCGATGATTCGGCTGGTTTTGTCTCAGTACCCCCGCCGCGACTCGAACGCGGGCCACCGGCTCCGGAGGCCGGTGCTCTATCCATCTGAGCTACGGGGGCTTGCAATCCCTTTTATACCACACAAGACCCAAAGATGCAAATCGGCGCGGGCCATCGTTGTTCACAGGCGTAATTCCATCTGGATCTCGTCTCGTACCGGGATGTCGGCAAAACCCGACTCGATCCCGCCGTGATGCTCCAGCACCTGGCCCACGAGCACGTCTGTGATCGTGAACCCCAATCGCTGGTAGAACCCCAGCGCGGGCAGGTCGTCGTTGGTCGTGGCGACGATGAGGCGCGCCGCGCCCTCGGCGCGCGCTGCTCCAATCACTGCCGCGATCAGTTCGCGCGCCGCACCCCGGCCTTGCCATTGAGGCAGAACGTTGAGCATCACCAGGTTGATCGCGTCTCCTGCGCGGGCATAGCTGGCGACTCCGACGACCTCG
>Ga0180434_10000908_pt1 | contig 43317 bp, 45 predicted proteins | sample SS_ome_7_FD_132453 | JGI IMG/M metagenome (GOLD analysis project Ga0180434, IMG submission 132453) | Hypersaline lake sediment archaeal communities from the Salton Sea, California, USA - SS_1_D_2 metaG | ecosystem: Environmental > Aquatic > Non-marine Saline and Alkaline > Hypersaline >... | reverse complement strand
GTGTTCGTGGCTGTGTTCAGTGCCGTCATCGTGGCGGTGGAACCGACCCATGCTGGAAGACCTTTCGTTACGTCACGTCTACGGAGGTCACGAGGAACTCCTCGCCGCGCACGACGTCGACGTCGGCGCTGTCGCAGAGCGGGCAGCACACCGAGAACCGGGAGGCGATCTGTGACTGCCGCCCGCAGCCACGGCAGAGGACCTCGGCGGTGACGAGTTCGAGTTCGAGCTCGGCGCCGGGCATGTCCTGATGGTCGCGGACCAGGGTCCAGCAGAACGACAACGACTCGGGAACTACCTGGCGAAGCGCCCCCACCTGCACCCGGACCACCTCGACGCGGCGGCCCGCCGCATGGGGTCTGACCACCCCGGCGATCGCCTGGCACAGCGACAACTCATGCATCGCGGCCAACACTACGACTAGCGTGGCCAGGGTGACCGTCCGGGTTCGCCTCGATATCAGCGGTGTGGTCCAGGGGGTCGGATTCCGTCCCGCGGTGGCCCGCATCGCGGCCGGACACCGGCTCAGCGGCTGGGTCTACAACGATGCCGGGGCGGTGCACTGCGAACTGGAGGGCCCGGCTGAGGACGTCGAGGCCGCGGTGGCCGAGTTGCGGGATCGCCCGCCGCCGATGGCCCGCATCGACATCCTGCGGATCAGCAGCATCGCGCCGTGCGGGGGCGGCGGATTCGAGATCGTCGACAGCCGGGGCGACGACGCCGCCCGGACCCTGGTGCCGCCCGATATCGCCGTCTGCGCCGATTGCCTGCGCGAGATGCGCGACCCCGGCGACCGGCGCTATCGGCACCCGTTCATCACCTGCACCAACTGCGGGCCCCGGTACACCGTCATCACCGACCTGCCCTATGACCGGCCGGCGACGACGATGGCGGGGTTCGGGATGTGTCCGGCCTGCGCGGTGGAGTACCGCGGCCCGGCCGACCGCCGCTACCATGCCCAGACCATTGCCTGTCGCGACTGCGGGCCGCAGCTGTCCTGGCGGGGCCCGGCCGGGACCGAGGACCCGCTCGGCGCCGCGAGCGCGGCGTTGCAGTCCGGCAAGATCGTCGCGATCAAGGGTGTCGGCGGCTATCACCTGGCCTGCCGTGCCGATGACGACCGCGTGGTGGCGCTGTTGCGGACCCGCAAGAACCGGCCCGCCAAACCGTTCGCGGTGATGGTCGCCGACCTCGACGCGGCCCGGACTGTCGCGGTGATCGACCAACCGGCCGTCGCTGCTCTGACGAGCCCGGCGGCACCCATCGTGCTGGTCCCGCGCCGCGGGGCGGCGGTCAGCGCCGAGGTCGCGCCCGGACTGACCGACCTCGGCGTGATGCTGGCCTACTCGCCGGTGCATCACCTGCTGTTCGACCGGCTCGGCCGTCTTCCGCTGGTGATGACCTCAGCCAACCGGGGTGGATCGCCCATCGTGTTCCGGGACGAGGACCTGATCTGGATCGACGGACTCGCCGATGCGGTGCTCACCCACGACCGACCGATTCACGTGCCGTGTGAGGACTCGGTGATTGCCGTCGATGACGTGGGCGGCCAGTTGCCGTTGCGGCGTTCCCGCGGCTACGCGCCGCTTCCGGTCACGGTGCAGCTGCCCGGGCCCGAGGTGGTGCTGGCCACCGGTGGGGATCTCAAAACCGCGTTCTGCCTGATGTCCGGTGCGGTCGGTGGGGGCCGACAGGCCCATCTGTCCTCGCATCTGGGCGATATGGCGGATCCCCGCACCCAGTCCTGTTTCGAGTCCGCGCTCGAGCACCTGTCATTCATGACAGGGCAGCACCCCGTGGTGTTCGCCTGCGATATGCACCCCGGCTACGCCACCACCGCCTGGGCACGCCGCGCCGCGGCCTCCCGGCCGGACCGCGCGCCGGTGCTCGCGGTCCAGCACCACCACGCGCATGCGGTATCCCTGCTGGCCGAGCATCAGCGGTTGGACACGGCGATGATTGCGGTGACCTACGACGGCACCGGATACGGCACCGACGACACGATCTGGGGTGGGGAACTGCTGGCGATCACCGACCCCGCAGCGTTCACCCGGGTGGGGCATCTCGCGCCGTTCGCCCTTCCCGGCGGGGAGGGCGCAGTTCGCCAGCCCGCCCGGATCGCCTTGGACCTGTTGATGCGGGCCGGGGTCGAGTGGGCTCCCGACCTGCCGCCGGTCGCCGCGGTCGGCGAAGGCGGACTACACGTGTTGTCTCAGCAGATCCCGCGTGGACTGGCGTGCGTCACGACGACCAGCATGGGGCGGCTGTTCGACGCGGTCGCCAGTCTGCTGGGCGTCTGCCAGCAGGTCAGCTATGAGGGGCAGGCCGCGGTGGAACTGGAACAACTGGCTCGTCACGGCCACCCCACGCACCCGGAGCTGGCCGATTTCGCGATATCGGAAGGGGTGATGGATCCGGCCCCGGTGATCGCCGCGCTCGCCCGCGGGCTGCGGTCCGGAGTTGCTCCAGCCGATCTGGCGGCCGGGTTCCACCGCGCGGTGATCCGGGCGACCGCGTGGGCCGCCGGGCGCTGCGCCGAGACGGCCGGAATCGGTGTGGTCGGCCTGACCGGTGGGGTGTTCGCGAATCGGCTTTTGCTGCAGGGTATTCGGGAATCTCTGAACAACAGCGGCATCGAAGTCCTGTCGCACCGTATCGTTTCTTGTAACGACGGCGGTCTGGCGCTGGGTCAGGCCACCGTTGCCGCCGCGATGCGAGCGGCGCTCAGAGCAGAGGAAAGGACCGGCGCATGTGCCTCGGAATCCCCGGCAAGGTGATCGAGATCTGGGATGAGGCGGGAACCAGGATGTCGACAGTCGACTTCGGCGGCACCACCAAGACGGTCTGCCTGGCCTACCTGCCGGATATGACGCTGGGCGAGTACACCATCGTGCACGCCGGGTTCGCAATCACCCGTCTCGATGAGGTGTCGGCCAACGAGACCCTGAAGATGTTTGCCGACCTCGGAATCCTCGAAGAGGAACTGGGTGCGGAGTTGGGCACGGCATGAAGTACCTCGACGAGTTCCGCGATCCTGCCGCTGCCAAGGCACTGGTCGACACCATCCGGCGCATCTCGACCCGGCCGTGGACGGTAATGGAAGTGTGCGGCGGCCAGACCCATTCGATCATTCGCAATGGAATCGATCAGTTGCTCGACGGGGCGGTGGAGTTCATCCACGGTCCGGGCTGTCCGGTCTGTGTCACCCCTCTGGAGATGATCGACCGCGGTCTGGAGATTGCGGCCCGCGACGATGTCATCTTCTGTTCCTTCGGCGATATGCTGCGGGTCCCCGGCAGCAGCCGGGACCTGTTCAGCGTGCGCGCCCGCGGAGGTGACGTCCGGATCGTCTACTCGCCGCTGGACGCCACCCGGATCGCCGCCGACAACCCCGACAAACAGGTGGTGTTCTTCGGTGTCGGGTTCGAGACCACCGCACCGGCCAACGCCATGTCGGTACTGCATGCCCGGCGCCTCGGGCTGACCAACTTCTCAATGCTGGTCTCGCATGTGCTGGTGCCGCCGGCGATGAGGGCCATCCTCGGCTCTCCGACCAACCGGGTGCAGGGTTTCCTGGCCGCGGGCCATGTCTGCAGCGTGATGGGAACCGGCGAGTACGCGCCGCTGGTGGGGGAATACGGGGTACCGATCGTCGTCACCGGTTTCGAGCCGCTCGATGTGCTCGAAGGTGTACGTCAGGTCGTCGAACTGCTCGAGGCCGGGCGGGCGGAATTACGTAACGCCTACCCGCGCGCGGTCACCGCCGTTGGTAACACCGTCGCCCAGCAGGCCCTCGACGATGTGTTCGTCGTCACCGACCGGCAGTGGCGCGGTATCGGGATGATCCCGAAGTCCGGCTGGACACTGTCGCCCCGCTACGCCGAATTCGACGCTGAACTCAAGTTCGGGGTGGGCCGTCTGCGGGTCGAGGAGTCCGCCGAATGTCACAGCGGCGAGGTATTGCAGGGCCTGATCAAACCCAATCAGTGTCCGGCCTTCGGTACCGCCTGCACACCCCGGACCCCGCTCGGCGCGACCATGGTCTCCAGTGAGGGCGCCTGCGCGGCCTACTACCAGTTCCGGCGGCTGGCCGGCGGCGCCGCGGCACCGGCCCCCGCGAGTGTCTGAGCGGCCCGCGCCGGCGGACCCGACCAACTGGGTCTGCCCGTTGCCGCTGCGCGAGACCACCCGCATCGTCATGGGTCACGGCGGTGGCGGCATCCTCTCGGAGGAGCTCATCGAGAACCTGTTCCTGCCCGCCTTCGGGTCCGCCGGTGGGCCCTCGCGGGACTCCGCGATACTGGAAACCGGCCCAGTCCGAATCGCGTTGACCACCGACTCCTATGTGGTCAACCCGCTGTTCTTCCCCGGCGGTTCGATCGGTGACCTGGCGGTCAACGGCACCATCAACGATCTGGCCTGCAGTGGCGCCCAACCGCTGGGCCTGACCGCCGGGTTCATCCTGGAGGAGGGCCTGGAGATCGACGTGCTGGGCGCGATCGCGGCCGGCATGGGCAGAGCGGCCGCGTACGCCGGGGTCGGCATCGTCACCGGCGACACCAAGGTGGTCGGCCGGGGCGGAGCCGACGGTCTGTTCATCAATACCGCCGGGGTGGGAGCGGTCCCGGCGGGTCTGCGTATCGGGCCGGAGCAGGCCCGGCCCGGGGACCTGATCATCGTTTCGGGTGCTATCGGTGAGCACGGGGTCGCGATCATGAGCGTGCGGGAGGGTATCGACTTCGGCACCACGGTGACCACCGACAGTGCGCCGCTGCATCGACTCGTCGCGGCCATGCTGGCGGCCCTGGAGAATATCGGAGCCGATCCGAATGCCGTTCATGCCCTGCGCGATCCGACCCGAGGCGGTTTGATCGCCGCCACTGTCGAGATCGCCCGTGCCGCCGGTGTCGGCGTTGAACTCGATGAGCGATCCGTCCCGGTCCCCGAGACGGTGGCCTCGGCCTGCGGCTTCCTCGGGCTGGATCCCATGCAGGTCGCCAACGAGGGCAAGATGGTGGCCTTCGTCGATCCCGCGCACACCGAGACGGTGCTGGCCGCGATGCGGGCGTGCCCGGAGGGGGCCGACTCGGTGGTCATCGGCCGGGTGGTCGAGGAACATCCCGGCATGGTGGTGGTTCGCACGCCGTTCGGCACCACGCGGGTGGTGGAACGCGAACTGGGTGAACAACTTCCGCGGATCTGCTGACCTGGATGGCCGAACCGGTGGTGCCCACTACCGGTGCACCCCGCGAGCAGACGCAAAGTTTTCGGGAAACCGGCGTGCGGGTGCGACTTTGCGTCTGCTCGCGGGGGATGCGGAGTGGATACGGCTCAGTGCCGGGTGTCGCAGGTGCACTGCTGGGTGGTCGGGACGGTGCGCATGACCTGATCGACATGCTCGCCGCAGCCACCCCAGGTGGTCTTGTGGCAACGTGCGCATTCGACGGGGTAGCACATGATTCTCCTCCTCGGGTCGGGATCTCAGGTGGATGCGGTGGTCGGTGTGTCAGCCTCGGCGGCCGTTCGGGCGCGAACCTCGGCGCGGACGTCGTCCATGTCGAGGTCCTTGATTTTTGTGATGAGCTCCTCCAACGCGGGGGCCGGCAGAGCGCCGGGCTGGGCGAAGAGCAGCACACCGTCCCGGAAGGCCATGATGGTGGGGATTGAGCGAATCTGCAGGGCGCCGGCCAACTCCTGTTCGACCTCGGTGTTGACCTTGGCGTGCACCACATCGGGGTGCGCGTTGGCCGACTTCTCGAAGACCGGCGCGAAACCACGGCACGGGCCGCACCAGGACGCCCAGAAGTCGATCAGGACGATGGGGTTGTCGGTGATGGTCGACTCGAAGTCGGCTGTGGTCAGCTCGACGGTGGTCATGGGCGGATCCTTTCGGGGGTTTCGGGGTTGCCCGGTGTGGGCGTCTACGTGAACAAGGTACCCAGGGGGGTATTTTATTCCCGCCTTGCCAGTACCCCATCGGGTATGTGTATATTGTCCAATATACCCCACAGGGTATCGAGCAGATGAGGAGAATTCATGTCCACAGCCGCTGTTGTCAACGCCGCCGAACTTCGCGAATTGATGGCATCCCCGACTTCGCCGCGCATCATCGACGTGCGCACTCCCGGTGAGTTCGAGACGGTGCACATCGCCGGTGCCTATAACGTTCCGCTCGATCTGCTGCGGGAGCACCGCGATGAGATTCGGGCACACCTGGATGAGCAGGTCGTCCTGGTATGCCAGTCGGGGCAGCGCGCCGCACAGGCCGAAGACGCCCTGCGGGCCGGCGGCCTGACCAATGTGCACATCCTCGACGGCGGTATGAACGGCTGGCAGGGTGCCGGTTTCGCAGTCAATCGGGGTGCCCAGCGCTGGGATCTGCAACGGCAGATTCGATTCGTCGCCGGGACGATCGTCGTGGTCAGTCTGCTGGCGAGCATTTTCGTGCCCGGTATGAAGTGGGTGGCCTTCGCGATCGGTGCCGGCCTGACGATCACCGCGATCACGAACACCTGCCTGATGGGCATGCTGTTGGCCAAGCTGCCCTATAACCGCGGTCCGGCCTGTGATGCGCAGACCGTCGTCGCTCAACTCGTCGGTTCGGCCGCCGACCGGAAGTGATGCGCTGATGATCGTGCTCACCGTCGTCCTGGCCGTCTTCGTCGGTATCGCACTGGGATTGCTCGGCGGCGGTGGCTCGATCCTGACCGTGCCACTGCTGGCCTATGTGGCCGGGATGGACGCCAAACAGGCCATCGCAACCTCACTGCTCGTCGTCGGGACGACCAGCGTGGTCGCGGCCGTCTCGCATGCCCGTGCCGGACGGGTGCAGTGGCGTACCGGATTGGTCTTCGGCGTCGCCGGCATGATCGGCGCCTACGCCGGTGGTGTTCTGGCCCGGTTCATACCCGGCAGTGTGCTGCTCATCGGTTTCGCGGTCATGATGATCGCCACCGCCGTCGCGATGTTGCGCGGTCGCAAGGAGGCCGGTGCGGCCGATCCCGGCCACCGCATCCCGATTCCCAAGGTGATCGCCGAGGGCTTGGTGGTCGGGCTGGTCACCGGACTGGTCGGCGCCGGGGGCGGGTTCCTGGTGGTTCCGGCCCTGGCCCTCCTGGGCGGCCTGCCGATGCCGGTCGCGGTCGGCACATCGCTGGTCGTGATCGCGATGAAGTCGTTCGCCGGCTTCGCCGGGTATCTGAGCAGTGTCGCGATCGACTGGAAGATCGCCGGTATGGTGACCGTCGCCGCGGTGCTGGGGGCGCTGGTCGGCGCCCGGCTCACCGCTCTGGTCAACCCGGACTCGTTGCGCAAGGCATTTGGCTGGTTTGTCCTGGTGATGTCCTCGGTGATTCTGTTCGAGGAGATCCACCCGGTGCTCGGCACCGCCATGGCGGTGCTCACGATCATCGCCGCCGTTTTCTACTACGTCCGCGAGCGTCGGGCCAGCGATACCCCGGAGGGTACGCTGAACACCATCAAGTCCTGAGGAGGGGCCATGGTCGGTAACGAAACCGCCATTACTGATGTGCTGAACCGGCTGCGCCGTGCGCAGGGGCAGCTGGCCGGTGTGATCTCGATGATCGAGACGGGCCGCGAATGTAAGGACGTGGTGACCCAACTGGCAGCGGTCTCGCGGGCGCTGGATCGCGCCGGGTTCAAGATCGTGGCGACCGGGCTGCGGGAGTGTGTCCTCGGCGAATCCGCCGACGGCTCCGCACCGATGACCGAAGCCGAGCTGGAGAAGCTCTTCCTGTCGCTGGCCTGACGGGTCGCGCTGAGCGGGCGATGGGCTACCGGATCGGCCGCAGCACGATGGGCATTCCGTCCATCGGTACCGGCATCCCGGCGAAGTCGTATCTGGGCCGGTAACCCGGGTGTGGCAGCTCCAGCCGGTAGTTGCGCAGCACCCGGTGCATGATGGTCTTGATCTCCAGTTGGCCGAACACCATGCCGATACATTTGTGCGCGCCACCGCCGAACGGTGCGAACGCATACCTGTGGCGCTTGTGCTCGCAGCGAGGTTCGGCGAACCGGTCCGGATCGAACCTTTGCGGCTCGTCCCACAATTCGGGAAGCCGATGGTTCATCCCCGGCCAAAGATTGATATTGGTGCCGGCGGGAATGTAGTGGCCCAGGATTTCGGTGTCCCGGATGGCCTGACGAACGCTGAAGGGCAGTGGTGTGACCATCCGGAGGCATTCGTTGATCACCAGATCGAAGGTTTTCAGAGACTCCAGCGCCTCGATATCCAGAGGGTCATCGCCGATCCGGGCGCCCTCCTCCCGGCACCGTTCCTGCCATTGCGGGTTGGCGGCCAGGTGATAGGCCATGGTGGTCAACGTTGACGTCGATGTGTCATGCGCTGCCATCATCAAGAAGATCATGTGATTGACGATGTCGGTGTCGGTGAAGCTGTTGCCGTCGTCGTCCGCGGTATGGCAGAGCACCGACAACATGTCGGTGCCGTTGGCGTCGCGGCGCGATGTGACCCGCTCGGCGAAATAGTCCTCCAGCACTTTGCGAGCCTGGATCCCGCGCCACCACTTGAACGGCGGGACCGGCGTCCGGATGATCGCGCCGCCGGACCGGGTGGTGGTGGTGAAAGCCTCGTTGATCCTCGTGACCAGTTCGGGGTCGCTACCGGGCTCGTGGCCCATGAACACCACCGAGGCGATATCGAGGGTGAGTTCCTTGACTGCAGGCATGAACAGGAACCGGCGGTCATTGGCCGGCCAGTCCCCGGCCACCACCGCGGTGGCGACGGTGTCGATGTGCTCGATATAGCCGGACAGTCGGGTGCGGGTGAAAGCCTCCTGCATGATCCGGCGGTGGTACATGTGCTCGTCGAAGTCCATCAACAGCAGGCCGCGGTTGAAGAACGGGCCGATCACCCCCTGCCAGGCGGCCGTGGAGAAATCCTTGTTCCGGTTGGAGAACACCTCCTGGGTGGCGTCCGGGCCGAGTGCGCTGACTGCGTCGAGGGCGGGGGTTTTGGTGTAGTACACCGGCCCGTACCTCCGGTAACTCTCCAACACGAAATCGGGACCACCCCGATAGATCTCGATCAGGTGGCCGAGTACCGGCAGGCCGGCGTTACCCAACACGGGTTTGAGGCCGCTACCGGCGGGCGGCCGGGCGAAAACGAACTCCGGCCAGTCCTGTTGACGTAACCGCCGGTCGATCACCCCCATGCCGGGGATCGTGTTCAGCGTAGGGGTGAGCCTGCGGCGGGCATGATCCAACAGGTATCTGTGAGCGCTGACAGTGGTCATGGAACGTCCCCGATCGCTGCTTTCGACATTGTCCGACCCGACGGTGTCGTCATCCTGACCGCAACTGTTGACGGCTGTCAAGTTTCTTTCCGGCGCGCCGTGCGGCAAGGTGAGCAGGTGGCCGTATCGCAAGAATCCGCCGATCCGCCGCGCCGCCGGGGTGACCGTCAGCGCCGGGCGATCGTGCAGGCGGTCCGGGAATTGCTGCAGGAGAAGCCGTTCGCGGAGTTGTCGGTCAGCACGATCAGCGACCGGGCCGGCGTCGCCCGCTCCGGGTTCTACTTCTACTTCGACTCCAAATACGCGGTGCTCGCGCATATTCTGGGCGAAGTCGCCCAGGAACTCGACGAACTCACCCACGATTTCGCCCCGCGCGGTGCCGATGAGAGCCCCGGCCAGTTCGCCCGGCGGATGATCGGCAGTGCGGCCGCGGTGTACGCCCACAACGACCCGGTGATGTCGGCCTGCAATATGGCCCGAGGTACCGATGCGGAGATCCGCGAGATCCTCGATCGTTATAACGACGCCGTCATCGATCAGATCGTGCCCATCGTCGAAGCCGAGATCGTGGGCGGTACCGCCGACCCGATCACCTCCGATGTTCGCGGTTTGGTGCGAACGCTGTCGGCAACCACGGCGCTGACGTTGTCGGGGGAGTCGATGTTCATCGGGCCGGACCGGGATTTCGACCGGGCGGTGGTGGTTCTGGAGAAGCTGTGGCTGAACGCGCTATGGGGGAGTCGGGCCGGTGAGTCGCGATGAGATACAGCTTCGCCGGTAAGCGCGTGCTCATCACCGGGGCGGCCAGCGGAATCGGTCGGGCCACCGCGCTGCGACTGGCCGGCGACGGGGCCGAGTTATTTCTGACCGACCTCAATGCGGACGGTTTGGACGACACCGTCGCCGATGCCCGGGCGGCGGGTGCGACGGTCGCCGAGCACCGGGCGTTCGATATCGCCGATCATCAGGCGGTTACCGGGTTCGCCGCCGATGTCCATGCGCGTCATCCGGCCATGGATATCGTCATGAACATCGCCGGGATTTCCGCGTGGGGCACCGTCGACCATCTGACCCATGAGCATTGGCGCTCGATGGTCGAGGTCAACCTGATGGGGCCGATCCACGTCATCGAGACCTTCGTGCCGCCGATGGTGGCGGCGGGGCGCGGCGGCCGCCTGGTCAACGTGTCCTCGGCCGCCGGGTTGGTAGCCCTGCCCTGGCATGCGGCGTACAGCGCGAGCAAATTCGGGCTGCGCGGGCTGTCCGAGGTGCTGCGCTTCGACCTCGCGCGTCACCGGATAGGCGTCTGCCTGGTGGTGCCCGGTGCGGTCGACACCCCGCTGGTGCAGACCGTTCAGATCGCCGGGATCAACCGTGAGGACCCCACCGTCCAGCGTTGGGTGAAGCGCTTCAGTGGCCATGCGATATCTCCGGAGAAGGCAGCCGAGAAAATCGTTGCCGGGGTGGCCAGGAATCGCTTCCTGATCTACACCTCCGGCGATATCCGCGCGTTGTACGCGTTCAAGCGGTTGGCCTGGCTGCCGTACAGCGTGACGATGAAACAGGTGAACGCTGTCTTCAGCCGGGTGCTGCGGCCGGGCCGCGGCTGAGCTTTGTCGGTGGTCGCTGGTAGACCTCCGTAGTAGCGGGACATCAGGTTCGCAAGCGGTGTTGTGATCTGCGACACGCCGAAACATTCGTCCGGGAAGGCCTTACGACCAGGGAATTTCATATTTGTCATTCGGAACATGTTGTATCTCAGCGTGTCGCGCACCACTAGGTGTAGTGTTTCCCTCACCGGTCGGCCCGCGCTCAGCGGGCCAGCCGGGACCACAGACAGCATCATTTTCCGCATTTGTTTCCGTCCGGCTGTTCACCCCCCGACCACCGAGGAGTCGCCCCGCCCATGGCCATCACCGTCTACACCAAGCCCGCCTGCGTGCAATGCAACGCCACGTACAAGGCCCTCGACAAGCAGGGGCTGTCCTACGAGGTCGTGGACATCTCCGAGGTGCCGGAGGCCCGGGACTATGTGATGGCCCTGGGGTACCTGCAGGCTCCGGTGGTGGTCGCCGATGGCGAGCACTGGTCGGGGTTCCGCCCCGACCGGATCAAGGCGCTGGCCGGGGCGTCGGGCACGGCCGCAGCCGTCAGCGCCTAGCGGAATCGGCTCGGTACGACCATGGATCCGGAAAGCGGCGCGGCCGGTTCTGCCGCCCGGAGCGCGGGAGGGCTGGTGTACTTCTCGAGCGTCTCGGAGAACACCCATCGTTTCGTGCACAAACTGGGCCTGCCGGCCACCCGGATTCCGTTGCGCGGACGAATCCGCGTCCACGAGCCCTACGTCCTGATCGTGCCCACCTACGGCGGCGGCCGAGCCAACGGCCCGGATCCGGACGCGGGGGGCTACGTGCCCAGGCAGGTCATCGCTTTCCTCAATGACGAGCACAACCGTTCGCTGATTCGCGGTGTCATCGCGGCCGGCAACACCAACTTCGGCGCCGAGTTCTGTTACGCGGGAAACGTCGTCTCCCGCAAGTGCGATGTGCCATATCTCTACCGATTCGAACTGATGGGAACCCACGAGGACGTCGAAGCTGTCCGCGCGGGTTTGGCTGACTTCTGGAAGGACGAAGACACGTGTCACCAACGGTCACTGCTGCAGAGCCGGTAACCACCACCGCCCCGCACACCCTGCCCGGCGAGACCGATTTTCATGCGCTCAACGCGATGCTCAACCTGTATGGGCCCAACGGTGAGATCCAGTTCGACAAGGACGTCCTTGCCGCCCGGCAGTACTTCCTCGAACACGTCAACCAGAACACCGTGTTCTTCCACAATCAGGACGAGAAGATCGATTACCTGATCCGCGAGAATTACTACGAGCGCGAGGTTCTCGATCAGTACTCGCGCAACTTCGTCAAGGCGCTGCTCGACCGCGCCTACGCGAAGAAGTTCCGGTTTCCGACATTTCTGGGCGCGTTCAAGTACTACACCTCCTACACGCTGAAGACGTTCGACGGTAAACGGTATCTCGAGCGGTTCGAGGACCGCGTCGTGATGGTCGCGCTCACGCTGGCCGCCGGCGACAACACGCTGGCCGAGAAGTTGGTCGACGAGATCATCGACGGTCGCTTTCAGCCCGCCACCCCGACGTTCCTCAACTCCGGCAAGGCCCAGCGCGGCGAACCGGTGAGCTGCTTTCTGTTGCGCATCGAGGACAACATGGAATCCATCGGCCGCTCGATCAACTCGGCGCTGCAGCTGTCCAAACGTGGCGGCGGAGTTGCTCTGCTGCTGAGCAATATTCGGGAGCACGGAGCGCCGATCAAGAACATCGAGAACCAGAGCTCCGGGGTCATCCCGATCATGAAGCTGCTGGAGGACTCGTTCTCCTACGCCAACCAGCTGGGTGCCCGCCAAGGGGCCGGCGCGGTCTACCTGCACGCCCACCACCCCGACATCTACCGCTTCCTGGATACCAAGCGGGAAAACGCCGACGAGAAAATCCGGATCAAGACCCTGAGCCTCGGCGTCGTGATCCCGGACATCACCTTCGAACTGGCGAAGAACAACGAAGATATGTACCTGTTCTCGCCGTACGACGTCGAACGCGTCTACGGGGTGCCATTCGCCGATGTGTCGATCACCGAGAAGTACTACGAAATGGTTGACGACGCGCGGATTCGCAAACACAAGATCAAGGCCCGCGAGTTCTTCCAGACGTTGGCCGAGTTGCAGTTCGAGTCCGGTTACCCCTACATCATGTTCGAGGACACCGTGAACCGGTCCAACCCGGTCGACGGCAAGATCACCCACTCGAACCTGTGCTCGGAGATTCTGCAGGTGTCCACACCGTCTCGGTTCAACGACGATCTGTCGTACGCCGAAGTGGGCAAGGACATCTCGTGCAACCTGGGCTCGCTGAACATCGCCAAGGCGATGGATTCGCCGGACTTCGCCCAAACCATCGAGGTGGCCATCCGGGCGCTCACCGCGGTCAGCGATCAGACCCACATCACCTCGGTGCCATCGATCGAGAAGGGTAACGGCGAGGCCCACGCGATCGGACTCGGCCAGATGAACCTGCACGGCTATCTCGCCCGGGAACACATCTTCTACGGCTCCGACGAGGGGGTGGACTTCACCAACATCTACTTCTACACGGTGCTCTACCACGCGCTTCGGGCCTCCAACAAGATCGCCATCGAGCGCGGAAGCGCATTCGCCGGGTTCGAGAGGTCCAAGTACGCCAGCGGCGAGTTTTTCGACAAGTACACCGCGGGCGTGTGGGAGCCGAGGACCGAGAAGGTCCGCACGCTATTCGACGAGGCGGGTATCCGGATTCCGAACCAGGAGGACTGGCAGCGGCTCAAGGAGTCGGTTCAGCGCAACGGTATCTACAACCAGAACCTGCAGGCGGTTCCACCGACCGGCTCGATCTCCTATATCAACCATTCGACCAGTTCGATCCACCCGATCGCGGCGAAGGTCGAAATCCGCAAAGAGGGCAAGATCGGCCGCGTCTACTACCCGGCGCCGTATATGACCAACGACAACCTGGACTACTACCAGGATGCGTACGAGATCGGCTACGAGAAGATCATCGACACCTACGCCGCGGCCACCCAGCATGTGGATCAGGGTCTGAGCCTGACGCTGTTCTTCAAGGACACCGCCACCACCCGGGATGTCAACCGGGCGCAGATCTACGCCTGGCGCAAGGGGATCAAGACGCTGTACTACATCCGGTTGCGGCAGATGGCACTCGAGGGCACCGAGGTCGAGGGTTGCGTGTCCTGCATGCTGTAGGGCGATTCGTATCGGCCTGCTTCTCAACGGCATCGAGTAACTTCCGAAACGGGTGATATCCGCGCGGCGCCGAGAGCCCTGTCAATCTGCTAGCGTGCCGGTTTGTCATGTCGGTGAACATGGGGACGCTTATGAAGAATGCTCGGCTGAGCACCAACGTCGCTTTTCTGGCCGGCGTGGCCGCGATCGTCGGCATGGCCTCCATGACCGCGTGCGGCAGCGATACCAAGGAGCCCCCGACCGACACCAAGGCGCCCGCGGAGAACAGCGTCCCGTCATCGCCGGCCTCGGTGACGCCCACCGAGAAGCAGAATGTCGGTTCGTTCGCCCCCACCGTGACCGCGGACAGGGCCCCGACCGTGGTACCCGGTGGTCCGGGGAATCATCGCGATCTGAGGCCCTGACGCGCTGCGGCACCGCGGATGCGTCACGCCGTTCGCGACTGACCGAGGTGGTGAGGCCGACCTGATGTACCGACACGTCTACTTCGCCTACGGCTCCAACCTGTGTGTCAGGCAGATGGCGCAGCGCTGCCCGGGGGCGGCCGACCCGCGCCGGGCCGTTTTGCCCGGCCACGGCTGGCTGATCAACGAACGCGGGGTCGCGACCCTGGAACCGGAGTCCGCCGGCACGGTGCACGGTGTGGTGTGGAGGGTCACCGATGAGGACCTCTCGGCTCTCGACAGAGCCGAGGGGGTCCCGGATCGCTATCGTCGCGACCGAATCGTGGTGCACTCAGATACCGGCTCCTATTCGGCCTGGGTCTATATCGACCATCGGGTTGAGCCGGGTCGGCCGAGGCCCGGCTATCTGGATCGGGTCATCGATGGTGCCCGACACCATGAGTTGCCCGATCGCTGGATCGAGTTCCTCCGGCGGTGGGATTCTGCGCAATAAGCGCTAGCGCCTGAATCGTCCGGACAACAATCGTTTTCGCGTCTTCGTTCTGACGCTGCCGCCTCAGCCCGACGTCGAACCGGCGTAATCCCACGACAAGATTCTCACGGGTGTCATGCGGATGTAGGCGGCGCCCGGTCTGGGTTCGGTGGGCCATTCGTTTTCCGGTACCCCGCGCGCCCGGGCACCCTCCCTCGCGAGCTGAAGAGCCTCGCCCCGTTCGCGAACGATGCGAGCATGACCTTGGAACATCACCCCCCGGATATCTGCCATGCTGGTTCCGTCTTCGAGCAGAATGCTGACGTTCGGGTTGCTTTCCACATTAGCAACTTTGCGAGTGCCGTCCCGGACACCCATGATGATGTCGCGGCCAAGGCGAAAGTATCCGAGGGGCACCGAGTGCGGGAACCCGTCACCGTCGATGGTGCTCAGAATCGCCCAGCATGGGCGGCTGTCGAGATACGTCTGAATCTCTTCGTCACTCAGTTTTCGGGGCATGGCAACGAGGTTAACAAGAGCGAAATCGGCACTGGGCGTGGCAGTTCGGCGGTATCCGACTCAATGGTGTCCGGTAATCGCGCCACCCGGCTGAACTCGGATTCCAGCCCCCTGCGCGGCAGCGCAGCATGGATTCCGGGGTCACCCCGCCGTGGCCGGACCGCCGTTGTCAGTCCCCGGCATCCCGATTGTGGAATATGTGACCAGCAGCGGACCGATATCGGCCGAACTGCGGAATCCGTAAGCTCTCTGTGCGTTGAGGGCCCCGTCCCAGGCGTAGGGCAGGTGTGTGAAGTTGGCGATGACGTTGTCGACGCTGGACACCTGTCTCCACCATGCGCCGAAGCCGAGGTCGGGCTCCGACGTAGCTGTCGCGTCCGCCACTGCCTCGGGACGTTGTGCCTCGCCCCGGCCGACGGCCGCCAGTTCCCACGGGTTAACCGTGGTTTCTGCGATCCGGGCCGCCTCGGTGGCCAGGTTCGTCCCGCCTGCCTCGGCGACGGCGATGATTCTGTCGCGCAGCAACTCAGGGACGTCATCGGCGCCGGCGTCCGGAGTCTCCCACAGCAGCAGCACATTAGGCAGCGAGCAGTCACCGATGAGCAGATCGTAGGCTTTCTGTCGAAGGGCCGCACCGTCGCATCCCGGCTCCAGCGCGCCCACCACGCGGTAGTACGGGGAAAAAGGGTGGCGTCGATAGTGCACGAGGTATTCGGTACTGTTCGGCAGCGCTCCCACCTCGATGGTGGTGAGGGTGGGGCCGATCGGGTTGAACCACGCCGCTACGGCGATAGTGCGCCGGTGCTGTAGCCACAGCAGGCGCCGGTCGGCCGGCGCCCCGCCGTCGTCGGGGCGTTCCGACACCGCCGGGCGCGCCTGTTCGCTGATCGAGGCCATGATGGTCGCTGCGTGCCGAGCTGCCTCGAGGCTGTCGGGATGATCGTCGGCCGGCGGTGGCTCCCGCCGGGCCAATGCGCCCAGTACATCGCTGAGTGTGGAGGTGAACCCCCACAGGTCTACCGCCGAATGGCCGGTGTAGGAGCCGAGCTGCTCTTGGTTGCGGACCTCCGAGAGCGTGTTCCACTGCTGGAAGGACAGCCGGTCGGACGCATGTGTCCACCCGCCCAGCAGGCTGGTTTCAGGACCGTCGAACAATGCCCACGTCATCGTCGACAGTTGCTCGGCCACAGCTTCGGACAGCTGGCGCGGGGATGCGATCAGGGCACTTCTCCATGCGCTGCCGAAGATCGGGTGCCTGTCGAACCCGGCGGTCACCTCGACCCCGGGCCCGACCACGAGGTGCACGGTGTCCCTGTCGGAGCGGACTCCCTGGGCGGGAGCGCCGACCATCTTCGCCGTCACCGACGCGATGTCCTCGATGGGCGGGAACTGTCGGCGGGTCAGGTCCAGGACCCATTCGGGCCGGCCGCGCAGCGTCTGCAGGTAGTAGTAGGTCCCGTCGTAGGTCTGCCGCAGTCCGGATTGTGACTCCGGATGGCTGAAGGCGGGGACTGCGCCGAGTGCCTCGGCGAGCCGCTCGGCGATGACATCGGACATCCAGGCGCTGAGTTTGGCCTTCTCCGACAGGCGCAGGAAAAAGGTGTCCCAGTCCGGCGGAACGGCGATCGCGGCAATCGCGTCGATGGTGCGTTGCGCAGTGTCATAGGCGAAACTCCAGCCGGCGGCATACCGGTTGAGCGCCAGACACAGTCGGTGAGCATCTGAGCCCTCTGGGACCTCCCGGACGATCCGGGTCTTGACCCGCCACTTCGTCCGGCCGTCGGCCAGGTTCTGCACCGTGGTGTGCTGGGCCAGCCGGGCCTGCCAATACGTGGCGGTCGCGCCGTCGATCTCGAGCCAGCCCTCATCGGCCCACAGGAATCCCTGCAGGTAGTTCGCCAGCAACACGTCAGCGGGTATTTGCTGAGCCACCGTTTACCCCCTGTGGAGATCGCATGCCGCATCGGCGCGGCCGATAAACCTGCCCGCAGCCAGGTGCCCCGCCGACGCCGTTTCCGACCGCTCGGCGCTCCGCCGTTCAGAACTTGTGCAGCGGCCCCTGGGCTTTTTTGTACAGCGATTTCAGCAACGCGTCGCGAAAGCGGGCGTTGTCGATCAGCTTGATACCCGCGTTGGCGACCCGGGGATTGCCGGCGAGTTTATGGAAGTAGCGGCCACGTCGGTACTCCTTGCCCCAGGCGGCTTCCATCTGCTGGGCGTAGTTGGTGAAGTCGTCCGGCCCGCCGTTCTCCAGCGCTGCCATCGCGCATTCACCGGCCGCCAGACCGGATTCCAGCGCTTTGGAGATACCGGCCCCAGAGGCCGGTTTGCCCGCTCCCAGGGAGTCACCGGCGAAGAGTACGCCGGGCCGCCACGGCGGCCAGGCGGTGAAACCCATCGGCAGCCGCCAGGCCCGCACGCTCTTGTTCTTCTTCAATTCCTCGATGGAGGGCAGCCTCCACTCCGGCGGCAGCGTACCCAGGAACTCGCCGAGGAACTGGGTGGCGTTGATTGCCTGCCAGTTCTTGTAGCTGTTGACATAGCCCAAGCCGATATTGAGCCGGCCGCCGCCCATCGGGAACACCCAGCCGTAGCCGGGTAGCTGGTCACCTTGGAACTCCAGCTTCAGATATATGTCGAGGCTGTCGGAGTCGGCGACGTGTGCATCCATCTCGGCGCGGATCGCGATCGCGGAGTAGCCGTTGTACTCCGAATCCAGTTTGAGGGCGCGTTTGATCGGTGAGTAGGCACCATCGGCGGCGATGACCGCATCGCCGAGAACCTGTTCGCCGCCTTTGAGGCTGACGCCGATCACTCGTCCGCGATCGTCGGTCACCGGACCGGCCACTTCGGCGCCCTGCCGGACCACCGCTCCGGCCGAGTCGGCGTGTTTGAGCAACATGGTGTCCAGCTCGGTGCGGCTGACGGTGGCCCCATGGTCGGGCATACCGGGGCGTTTCGGGAAGGACAGTTCCCAACTCGACGGGCTGAACACCGTGACCCGGTTGATCCGGTGGAAGGCCGCAACCTCCCCGGCCAGGCCCATCTTCTGCAGATAGCTCACCGCCCGGGCGGTGAGGCCGTCTCCGCATGGTTTGTCCCGGGGGAAGGTCGCCTTGTCCAGAACCACAACTTTGGCGCCGGTCTGCGCGGCCCGCCAGGCAGCCGCCGACCCCGACGGGCCACCTCCCGCAATCACCAGGTCGAATCGCTCGGTCACAGTCTCCGACTTCGTCTCGTTGTGTCTTCCCCCGATGCTAGCGGTGTCGGTTCGATCGCTGGGCGTCCGCACCGGGCAGTACAGTGCTGAGGGTGCGCAAACGTGTTCCGGCGCCGAGTTCCGGCCCGGTCAAGGTCGACGCGCGGACGGAACGCTGGCGCGACCACCGGGCGAAGGTGCGCAACGAGATCGTCGACGCCGCCTTCCGGGCGATTGACCGTTGCGGTCCCGAGGTGAGCCTGCGGGAGATCGCCGCCGAGGCGGGTACCGGCAAACCCAAGATCTACCGGCACTTCAACGATAAGGCCGATCTGTTCGGCGCTATCGGCAAGCGGTTGCGGGACATGCTCATCGCCGCGATCTTCCCCGGTATCGACTTCGCCACCGAGTCGACCCGCGAGGTCATCCGCCACAGCGTGGCCGAGTATGTCGACCTGGTCGATGAGCACCCCAACGTGCTGCGTTTCATCCTGCGTGGGCGTTTCCCGGAACCGGCCGAGTCGACGACCCGCGGCCTCAACGAGGGACGCGAGATCACCATGGCGATGGCCCAGTTGTTCAACAACGAACTGCGCGGGACCGAGCTGGATTCCGCGGCGTTGGAACTGGCCGCGGCGGCAACATTCGGATCGGCCTCGGCGGCCACGGACTGGTGGCTCGGTAGCGACCCCGACAGCCCGCGGCGGATGCCGTCGCAGGTGTTCGTGGCGCACCTCACCACCATCATGCTGGGAACCATCCAGGGCACTGCCGACCTTCTCGGGATTGATTTGGATCCCGATCTCCCGGTGCGCAGGGCCACCCCCCGCAGCGCTCCGGTCACCTGAGTTCGCGACACGCCCAACACAACGTGTTGTGCTGGCTCTGCTTGTCCGACCCCAGGGGTAGTGTTTGGGCGTCGGCGGAATCCTCCAACGACCTCGGTATTTCGGTGGCAACGTTCCGGCGGCGATCGTTCCGGCGGCGATGAAGTGGAGTTCTCAAGGTGAGCGATGCAATCAAGCTGATCGACCGTGCATCGGCGATCAACTGGAACCGGGTGCAGGACGAGAAGGACGCCGAGGTCTGGGAACGGCTGACCGGCAACTTCTGGTTGCCCGAGAAGGTGCCGGTGTCCAATGACATCCCGTCGTGGAACACGCTGACCGCCTCCGAGAAACAGCTGACCATGCGGGCGTTCACCGGATTGACCCTGCTGGACACCATCCAGGGGACCGTCGGCGCGGTCAGCCTGATCCCGGACGCAGCCACCCCGCACGAACAGGCGGTGCTGACCAATATCGCGTTCATGGAGTCTGTCCACGCCAAGAGTTACAGCTCGATTTTTTCGACCCTGTGCTCCACGGCAGAGATCGACGATGCTTTCCGCTGGTCGGAGGAGAACCCGAACTTGCAGCGAAAAGCCCATATCGTGATGGACTACTACCGCGGTGACGATCCGCTCAAGCGCAAGGTGGCCTCCACCCTGCTGGAAAGTTTCCTGTTCTACTCCGGTTTCTACCTGCCGATGTACTGGTCGAGTCGGGCCAAGTTGACCAATACCGCCGATATGATCCGGCTGATCATCCGCGATGAGGCCGTGCACGGCTACTACATCGGCTACAAGTTCCAACGCGCGCTGGCGCTCGAGGACGAGGTTCGGCGCGCGGAGCTAAAGGACTACACCTACGAGCTGCTCTTCGAGCTTTACGACAACGAAACCGAGTACACCCAGGATCTCTACGATCAGGTCGGGCTGACCGAGGACGTCAAGAAGTTCCTGCGGTACAACGCCAATAAGGCCCTGATGAACCTCGGCTACGAGGCGCTGTTCCCGCGCGACGAGACCGACGTCAACCCGGCGATTCTGTCGGCGCTGTCACCCAATGCCGACGAAAACCACGACTTCTTCTCCGGATCGGGCTCCTCGTATGTGATCGGTAAGGCCGTGGTCACCGAGGACGAGGACTGGGACTTCTGATCCCGAGGTGAATACGCGGTGAACTTGCCGGTATCGAAGGGTCAGACCGTCGACACTGAGCGGTATGACTGCTCGTTCACGCGCGGAATCAATCCTCAACTGGCTGCGGGCCGGCTACCCGTCGGGGGTGCCGGGACCGGACCGGGTACCGCTGCTGGCGCTGCTGCGCAACACGCCACTGTCCGAGGATGAGCTCAAAGAGGTGGTTCGGGAAATCGTCGCCGCAGAACAGGCGGCCGGTCCCGGACATCTCATCGGCCGCGACGAGATCGAGCAGTTCATCGAGGGGGTCGCCCATCACGACGGCGGCCCGGAGAACATCAGGCGGGTGGCCGCCAAGCTGGCCGCCGCCGGCTGGCCGCTGGATACCCTGCAGAGCTGAGCGCTATCCCCGCCGCAGCGACTCGGTGTCGATGACGAACCGGTAGCGGACGTCGCTGGCGATCACCCGCTCGTAGGCCTCGTTGATGTAATCGGGTTCGATCACCTCGATCTCCGAGGTGACACCGTGCGCCGCGCAGAACTCCAGCATCTCCTGGGTCTCGGGGATCCCTCCGATCATGGAACCGCTGATGCTGCGCCGCATTCCGATAATCGAGAACGGCGGCACCACCAGGGGGTTCTCCGGAGCGCCGAGCTCGACGAAAACCCCGTCCCGGTCGACTATCGTCAGGTAACGCCCGAGGTCGAGGTTGGCCGACACCGTATTGAGGACGATGTCGAAGGAGTTGCGCAGGGTTGTGAAGGTGTCGGCGTCATTGGTGGCGTGATAGCTCTTCGCTCCCAGTCGAAGCCCGTCCTCCATCTTCTTCAGCGACTGGGAGAGCACCGTCACCTCGGCGCCCATGGTCACAGCCAGTTTGACGGCCAGATGACCCAGGCCGCCCAGGCCGATCACCCCGACCCGGCTCCCGGGTCCGACCTTCCAGTGCCGCAGCGGCGAGTAGGTGGTGATGCCGGCGCACAGCAGCGGGGCGGCGGCGTCCAGTGCCAGGGCGTCCGGGATGTGCAGTGCGTAGTTCTCGTCGACCACGATGCTCCCGCTGTAGCCGCCCTGGGTGATCTGGCCGTCCCGGCCCACCGCGCCGTAGGTGCCGGTCATCCCGCTGCCGGTGCAGTACTGCTGAAGGCCGGCTTTGCAATCGTCACACTCCCGGCAGGAGTCGACGAAACAGCCCACTCCGACCCGGTCGCCGACGGTGAACCTCGTCACCGAAGAACCGATCTCGGTGACGATGCCGGCGATCTCGTGGCCGGGTACCAACGGGTAGCGAGGCTGCCCCCAGTCGGCCCGCACAGTGTGGATATCGGAGTGGCAGATACCGGCGAAGGAGATGGCGATCCGGATGTCATGTGGGCCGGTATCGCGGCGAGTGATGGTGGTTTTGGTAAGCGGTTCGGTTGACGAGGTGGCGGCGTAGGCGGTGACGGTGCTCATTGCTCGAGACTAGGCAGTGGCCGAACCCGTCCCGGCCCCGGGCGGTATCGACTCAGTTGATCGGCGCGTTCAGCCAGCGCAGGTCATCGATGATCCCGCGGGCGGCTATCAGCCCCTGACCGGTTTGCCACACTTCGTTGTTGACGACGAAAACCCGGTTGTCCCGGTTCGCTGAGAGCTTGCGCCACGCCTCGCTCTCCAGGAGTGCCGGGGCTCGGTCCTTGGCCGCCGGGGATGCGAACGACAGATAGACGATGTCACCGTCGGCGGCCGAGAGGTCGGTGTCGGTCAGGTCGATCTCGAGAAACGGTCGATCGGTGAACCGCTGCGCCGCCGGGCGGTCCACCCCCACCGCGGCCAGCACGCTGGCCGGGAAGTTCTCGGCTCCCCACACCCGCAGTGTCGATTCGGTGAGTTGAACGACCGATGCCTGGAAGTGAACGGCGTCATTGGCGGCGCCGGCGCTGCGGGCCCGTTCGGCGAACCGGGCGATCAACTCGTCAGTGGCCCGGGTCCGCCCCGTCGCCGCGCCGATCAGGCGCAGGTTGTCCCGCCAGTCCGCGCCGGGGGCGTCGGTGAGCACCGTCGGTGCGATCGTCTCCAGCGCCGCGTAGGCATCCGGGGTCAGCGCCGCCGAGCCAAGGATGAGGTCCGGCTCGGCCGCGGCGATCGCTGCGAGGTCCGGGGAACTTCGATTGCCCGCCGGCGGTACCTCGTGCACGACGGTGCCCAGATAGGACGGCTGGACCGTCGCGCCGTCGGGGAGCGCCGCGGCGGCGATGCGGGACTGCAGACCCAGGGCGCACAGCGCGTCAAGGTCGTCACCGGCCAGGGCGACGATGCGCTGCGGATCAGCCGGCACGGTGGTTTCGCCGGCGACATGCCGGACCGGCCCGGGTGGCGGTCCGTCCAGCGGCGCGGGTTCGGGCGCGCAGGATTCGTCGGGTCGCCGCTGGTTACCCAGCACCCCCGCCGAGGCGATCTGGGTGGTGCTGGTGATGACGGTGTTGGGCGGGCCGGCCGCGGGAGGCTGCGCCGATCCTGAACAACCCGTGACCACAATCGCCACCGCCACCGCCACCGCCACCGCGGCGACACTCGGAAGCGCAGCGGTCGACGGCACGCCGCGACGGTAGCACCTGACACTCAAACCATGGTTGACCTGGCCTTCGGCCATGGCCGAGCGGGGGAGCCGCGGGAAATACGACAGAATGTAGGACCAGAGGCGCACCGGGGCTGGTTTGGCGATAAGATGCCGGATAAGTTTGATTGGGACGCGCCCAATGGATGGTTGGAGGATCCTGTGACAGCCGTAGTGCCCCCCCGCGGAGAACTAGAGGCCAGCCGTCCCTTCCCGCCCCGGACCGGGCCCAAGGGCAACATCATCTACAAGCTGATCACCACGACCGATCACAAGTTGATCGGCATCATGTACGTGGTCGCATGCTTCATCTTCTTCGCACTGGGCGGGTTGATGGCGCTGTTCATCCGCGCCGAGCTCACCGTCCCGGGCCTGCAGTTCCTCTCCAACGAGCAGTACAACCAGCTGTTCACCATGCACGGCACGGCGATGCTGCTGTTCTATGCCACCCCGATCGTGTTCGGGTTCGCCAACCTGGTGCTGCCGTTGCAGATCGGCGCCCCCGATGTGGCGTTCCCGCGGCTGAACGCGCTCTCGTTCTGGCTGTTCGTCTTCGGCGCGCTGATCGCGCTGGGCGGTTTCATCACTCCCGGCGGCGCGGCCGATTTCGGTTGGACCGCATACGTGCCGCTGTCGGACGCGATCCACTCCCCGGGGCCGGGCGGTGACCTGTGGATCCTCGGCCTCGCTGTCGGCGGCCTCGGCACCATCCTGGGCGCGGTGAACATGATCACCACCGTGGTGTGTATGCGCTGCCCCGGAATGACGATGTTCCGGATGTCCATCTTCACGTGGAACATCTTCGTCACCAGCATTCTGGTGATCCTGGTCTTCCCGCTGCTGACCGCCGCACTCTTCGCGCTGGCCGCCGACCGGCGGCTGGGAGCACATATCTACGACCCGGCCAACGGCGGCCTGATGCTGTTCCAGCATTTGTTCTGGTACTTCGGTCACCCCGAGGTCTACATCATCGCGCTGCCGTTCTTCGGCATCGTCACGGAGGTGTTCCCGGTTTTCGCCCGCAAACCGGTCTTCGGCTACTCCACGCTGGTGTACGCCACCATCTCGATCGCCGCGCTGTCGATGGCAGTTTGGGCGCACCACATGTACGTCACCGGCGCCGTCCTGCTGCCGTTCTTCTCGTTCATGACCTTCCTGATCGCGGTGCCCACCGGTATCAAGTTCTTCAACTGGATAGGCACGATGTGGAAGGGGCAGCTGACCTTCGAAACGCCGATGTTGTTCGCATTCGGGTTCCTGGTCACCTTCCTGTGCGGTGGGCTGTCAGGTGTGCTGCTGGCCAGCCCGCCGCTGGACTTCCACGTCTCCGACACCTACTTCGTGGTAGCCCACTTCCATTACGTGCTGTTCGGTGTGATCGTGTTCGCCACCTACGCCGGGGTGTACTTCTGGTTCCCGAAGATGACCGGGCGGATGCTCGACGAGCGCCTGGGCAAGCTGCACTTCTGGCTGACCATGATCGGTTTCAATGTGACGTTCCTGGTGCAGCACTGGCTGGGCAACGAGGGTATGCCGCGCCGTTACGCGGACTATCTGCCGACCGACGGTTTCACCGCTCTGAACATCGTGTCGACGATCGGCGCGGCCATCCTCGGCATCTCGATGCTGCCGTTCTTCTGGAATATCGTGAAGAGCTGGCGCTACGGCGAGGTTGTCACCGTCGACGACCCGTGGGGACATGGCAACTCGCTGGAGTGGGCGACCTCCTGCCCGCCGCCGCGGCACAACTTCACCGAATTGCCCAACGTCCGTTCCGAGCGCCCGGCCTTCGAGCTGCACTACCCGCATATGGTCGAGCGGATGCGCCGCGAGGCCCATGTCGGGCGGTCGCATCCGGCCGAGGTCGACGCGTAGGCGGGTGGCGGAGCGGTCAACCGTCCTCCGCGGCGCCATGACCCCTGAGAAGGTGTCGGTGCTGATCACCGTCACCGGGTCGGACCGGCCCGGTGTCACCTCGGCACTGTTCGAAGTGCTCTCCCGTTACGATGTCGAACTTCTCAACGTCGAACAGGTCGTCATCCGCGACCGGCTGACCCTGGGCGTGTTGGTATCGGGACCGCCTGATGTCGCCGACGGGGGCGCGCTCCGCGGTGAGGTCACCGGGGCCGTCCGGGGGATGGGCCTGGATGCGAGCATCGAGCGCAGTGATGATGTGCCGATCATCGGTGAGCCATCGACACACACGATTGTGGTACTCGGAAGACCCATCACCGCAGCGGCATTCGGGGCGGTGGCCCGCGAGGCAGCTGCGCTCGGGGTGAACATCGATGTCATCCGGGGTATTTCGGACTACCCGGTGACCGGGCTGGAGCTGCGGGTCTCCGTGCCGCCCGGGCGGCGGGTGCAGTTACAGGCCAGTTTGGCGCGGGTCGGGGCTGAAAAGGGCATCGACGTCGCGGTGGAGAATTACAGCCTGGAGCGGCGCAATAAGCGCCTCATCGTCTTCGACGTCGACTCCACGCTGATCCAGGGCGAGGTTATCGAGATGCTGGCCGAACGGGCCGGTGCCGGTGCGGCGGTGGCTGCCATCACCGAATCGGCCATGCGGGGCGAGATCGATTTCGCCGACTCGCTGCACAAGCGGGTCGCAACCCTGGCTGGGCTGCCCGCCGAGTTACTCGACGAGATCGCCGATCAGGTCGAGCTCACGCCCGGCGCCCGCACGACGATCCGCACGCTGCGCCGGCTGGGATTTCAGTGCGGCGTGGTGTCGGGCGGTTTCCGGCAGGTTATCGAACCGCTCGCCCACGATCTGATGCTGGATTTCGTTGCGGCCAACGAGTTGGAGATCGTCGACGGGAAGCTGACCGGCCGGGTGGTGGGGGCCGTCGTCGACCGGGCGGGCAAGGCCAAGGCGCTGCGCGATTTCGCGATGCAGGCCGGAGTGCCGATGGAACAGACGGTGGCTGTCGGGGACGGCGCCAACGATATCGACATGCTCAACGCGGCCGGGCTGGGTGTGGCATTCAATGCCAAGCCCGCGCTGCGCGAGGTTGCCGACGCCTCGCTGAGCCACCCGTATCTGGACACGGTGTTGTTCATCCTAGGGGTTACCCGGGCCGAGATCGAAGCCGCCGACGCCATCGATGGTGTGGTGCGCCGGGTCGACATCCCTGCCGAGTAGCATCGCGCCGCCGGGCGTGCGGCCCATGAAACCCGGTCGAACCGGAGCTGCCCCGGGCGTCGCCGTGGCCTCACGATGCGGCACGATGATCGGGTGAGCGATGCAGCGGAGCCGGGGGCCGGCCCGGCGGGTTCCGGCCCGTGGGTCGAACCCGTCGAGGATGACCTGCTGATCGATTTTCGGCGGGTCACGCTCCGGCGTGGCGGCCGGGTGCTGGTCGGCCCGATCGACTGGCAGGTGGAACTCGACGAGCGCTGGGTGGTGATCGGCCCCAATGGTGCCGGAAAGACCTCGCTGCTGCGGATCGCCGCGGCGATGGAACATCCGTCCGGCGGCACGGCGACGGTGCTGGGGGCGCGACTGGGCCGAGTGGACACGGCCGAACTGCGGCAGCGGGTCGGCCTGAGCAGTTCGGCGCTGGCACAGCGGATCCCAGACGGCGAAGTGGTTCGGGACCTGGTGGTCTCGGCCGGTTACGCGGTTCTCGGCCGGTGGCGTGAGCGGTACGACGAGGTCGACTACCACCGCGCCGTGGACACCCTGGAGAGTGTGGGCGCCGAGCACCTTGCTGACCGCACCTTCGGGACGTTGTCGGAGGGTGAGCGAAAGCGGGTGCTGATCGCCCGGTCGCTGATGACCGACCCAGAACTGCTGCTGCTTGACGAGCCCGCCGCCGGACTGGACCTCGGTGGCCGGGAGGAGTTGGTTGCCCGGCTGACTGACCTGGCCGCCGACCCGGACGCGCCCGCGATGGTTCTGGTAACCCACCATGTCGAGGAGATCCCGCCGGGGTTCAGCCACTGTCTGATCCTGGCCGAGGGGCGTGCGGTGGCGGCGGGTCTGCTCGCCGACGTGATGACCGAGGCGAATTTGTCCGCGGCCTTCGGCCAGTCCATTGCGGTCGACACCATCGACGGCCGGTACTTCGCCCGCCGGGCGCGAAGCCGCGCAGCGCACAGGAGGCGAATATGAGCACCGATGACGCGCGCGAACCTGTTGCGGTCCGGCCGGCGGCAACGGTGATGCTGGTCAGAGATACCGCTGAGGGGATCTCGGTCTTTCTCATGCGCCGCCACGCCGGGATGGAATTCGCCGCGGGCATGACGGTGTTCCCCGGCGGGGGAGTGGACGACCGCGACCGGGACGCCGGGCTGGTGGGCAACCGGGCCTGGTACGGGCCCGAGCCCGACTGGTGGGCAGAGCGCTTCGGGATCGGGGCCGACCTCGCCGAAGCGCTGGTGTGCGCGGCCGCCAGGGAGACGTTCGAGGAGTCCGGGGTGCTGTTCGCCGGTCCGGCCGATGACCCCGACAGTATCGTCGGCGACGCGTCGGTGTTCAGCTCGGAGCGGGCCGCACTGGAGGACCGAAGTCTTTCCTTCGCCGATTTCCTGCGTGCCGAGCAGTTGGTGATCCGGGCCGATCTGCTTCGGCCCTGGTCGAACTGGGTGACCCCGAAGGAGGAGCGCACCCGGCGCTACGACACCTACTTCTTCGTCGGTGCCCTGCCCGAGGGCCAGCGCGCCGACGGACACAACACCGAATCCGATCGGGCCGACTGGGCCCGTCCGGAGGTGGCCATCGAGGATTTTGCGCAGGGGCGCGCACTGCTGCTTCCACCGACCTGGAGCCAGCTCGACTCCCTGGCCGGCCGGACCGTGGCCGACGTGCTGGCCCTGGAACGGCAGATCGCCGCGGTGGAACCCGAGATGACCGTGCTCGCCGATGGAAACTGGGAGATCGAGTTCTTCGACGCCGACCGCTACAACCAGGCTCGGCGCGGTGCGCTGCGCCGCCACGGCCAAGGCGGAAGAAATGCGTGAGTTCGTCGGCTTGTACACCGATGAGAAGTGGCCCCGCATTGCTACGGTGGCGATCAACCGCGAGCCCAGCAACATGCTGTCCCGGCAGGTCTACCGGGAACTGGCCGATGCCGCTGTCGAGGTCTCCCGGCGCGGCGACATCACGGCGGTCATCATCTACGGGGGACACGAGATCTTCTCGGCCGGTGATGACGTACCCGAGCTGCGGACCCTCGACCGAGCCGGAGCCGAGACCACCGACCTGATCCGCCGCTCCGCCCTCGATGCGGTGGCCGCGATCACCAAACCCACCGTCGCGGCCGTCACCGGCTACGCACTGGGTGCGGGGTTGAGCCTGGCACTGGCCGCCGACTGGCGGGTGTGCGGAGACAACGCGAAGATCGGCGCCACCGAGATTCTGACCGGACTGGTGCCCGGTGGCGGCGGCTGCCCGCGGCTGGCCCGTGCGGTGGGTCGGGCGCGGGCCAAGGAGCTGGTCTTCAGCGGTCGCTTCGTCGGTGCCCGGGAGGCGCTGGAGATGGGCCTGGTCGATGAACTGGTGGCCCCCGACGATGTCTACGACTCGGCACTGAACTGGGCGGGCCGATTCGTGGACGGCCCGGCGGCGGCGGTGGCGGCGGCCAAGGCGCTGATCGACGACGATCTCGACGCCCGCAGCCAGGCCGAGCGCTACGGCGAGGTTTTTGTCGCCGCACCGGGCAGTTAGGCTGCCCTGCATGACGACGACGGATGCCGGGGTTCCCCAACCCAATCCGCACGCCACCGCCGAGCAGGTCGAGGCGGCGCTGCAGGATTCCAAGCTCGCCCAGATTCTTTACCACGACTGGGAGGCCGAAACCTACGACGACAAGTGGTCGATCTCCTATGACAAGCGTTGTGTGGATTACGCCCGAGATCTCTTCGACGCCACCGTTCCGGCCGGCGAACTGCGTAGGCTGCCCTACGACCGGGCACTGGAACTGGGCTGCGGAAGCGGTTTCTTCCTGCTGAACCTGATCCAGGCCGGCGTGGCCCGGCGAGGATCGGTTACCGACCTCTCGCCGGGCATGGTGAAGGTGGCGGTCCGCAACGGCGAGTCCCTGGGTCTGGACATCGACGGCCGGGTGGCCGACGCCGAAGGTATTCCGTACGACGATGACACCTTCGACCTGGTGGTCGGGCATGCGGTTCTGCATCACATCCCCGATGTCGAGAAGTCCCTGAGCGAGGTCCTGCGGGTGCTTAAACCCGGGGGCCGGTTCGTATTCGCCGGCGAACCCACCACGGTCGGCAACGGCTACGCGCGCAACCTGTCCACGCTGACCTGGCGGGTGGCCACGAATGCGACGCGGTTGCCCGGCCTCGGGGGCTGGCGCCGGCCGCAGGCCGAACTCGATGAGTCCTCCCGCGCGGCGGCGCTGGAAGCCGTCGTGGATCTGCACACCTTCGACCCGGCCGATCTCGAGCGGATGGCTACCAGCGCCGGGGCCCTCGAGGTGTCCACGCAGACAACCGAATTCAGCGCGGCGATGCTGGGCTGGCCGCTGCGCACCTTCGAAGCCATGGTGCCGCCGGGCAAACTCGGCTGGCGATGGGCGAAGTTCGCTTTCGGCGGCTGGACGACGTTGAGCTGGGTGGATGACAACCTCTGGCGGCGGGTGGTGCCGAAGTCCTGGTACTACAACGTCATGATCACCGGGGTTAAACCCTCCTGACCTTCACGCGCGCCGATATCGCGTATCTGAGCGGTGCGGCAGGTGTTGCCGCTTTGGCCGAGGTGGCCCGGCTCAGCCTCGTCGACGCCACGCTGCTCGCGGATGTGGCTGCGGTCCGGTCCCGCTTCGGCGACCATGCCGCCGCGCTGATCGAGACCACGCGGCTGCGCCGCCGGGCGGTCACCAAATACGGTGACGTCGCTGCGGGCTGGCTGTTCACCGACGATGCACTGCAGCAGGCCACCACCGCCGAGGTTGCCGCTCACCGGGCGCGCCGGCTGGCGGGCCTGGTGGTGCACGACGCGACCTGCTCGATCGGGACGGAGTTGGCCGCGTTACGTCAGACGGCGAGTTACCTGATCGGTAGCGATATCGACGACATCCGGCTGGCCATGGCCCGGCACAACCTCGGCCCGCAGGTGCCGCTGTGCCGCGCTGACGCGCTGGCCCCGATCACCGCTGATGCCGGGGTCGTCGTGCTGCTGGACCCGGCGAGGCGACGCGCTGGGCGCCGCCGGTTCGATATGCGCTCCTATGTTCCGCCGCTGGATGAGCTGGCCGTCGTCTATCGGGGGCGCGCCACGGCGGTGAAGTGCGCGCCCGGTATCGACTTCGACGCCGTGCGGGGGCTGGGATTCGACGGTGAGGTGGAGGTGATATCGGCTGCTGGCTCCGTGCGGGAAGCCTGTCTGTGGTCCCGGGAGTTGGCGCAGCCGGGCGTGCGGCGGCGGGCGACGGTGCTCGGCGTGCCGCCGGCTGCAGATGAGCAACTGACCGATGCCGACCCGGATGATTGTGTCACCGGTCCGGCGGGCCGCTGGATCGTCGATCCTGACGGCGCGATCGTGCGCGCTGGTTTGGTGCGCCAGTACGCCAACCGGCACGGGCTGTGGCAACTCGACCCCGATATCGCCTATCTGACCGGGGATGTGCTGCCCACCGGGGTGCGGGGGTTTGAGGTCCTTGACCAGCTCCCGCTCCGGGAAAAGGTCCTACGGAAGGCGCTGGCCGCGCGAGATTGTGGATCCCTGGAGATCCTCGTGCGGGGAGTCGATGTCGATCCCGACGTGCTGCGCCGGCGGCTGCGACCAGCGGGGAGTCAATCGATGTCGATGGTGATCATGCGCATTGGCTCCGGGGCAGCCGCGCGCGCGGTGGCCTTTGTGTGCCGGCCGTCCCGGTAAGCTGCGGGTATGCGATTTCCGAGTCTGGCGGTCAGCTTGGCCCCGCTGCTGGTCAGCGGCGCGGTTATGAATGCCGTCCCGGCAGCCGCGGTCCCTGCGGCCTGTGTGGAACTCGGCGGTGCTGTCGAGGCCGGCGGTATGTGCCGGGTCCAGGCCCGCGAGCCGACGTACACCATGGATGTGACTTTTCCCCTGGGCTATCCGGATGAACGGGCGATCGTGGACTACCTTCTGCAAACTCGCGAAGGCTTCGTCAACGTCGCCGGAACCCCGGACTTCCGCAACCTGCCCTATGAGATGGACGTCACAGCGGAATCGTTCCAGTCGGCGCAGACTCGCAGCGTGGTTCTGAAACTGTTCCAGAATGTGGGCAGTGCGCATCCGACGACCTGGTTCAAGACCTTCAACTACGACCTCGACCAGGGCCGGCCGATCACCTTTGATGCGCTGTTCGCCCCGGATACCAAGCCGCTGGAAGCGATTTTCCCGATCGTGCAGCGCGAACTGGAAACCGAGAGCGGTATGCCTGGGAGTGTTTCTCCTGCCGACGGCCGCGATCCCGCGCGGTACCAAAACTTCGCCGTCACCGACGAGGCGCTGATCTTCTTCTTTGCGGCCGCCGAGATGCTGCCGTCCTATGCGGGCGCCACCTCCGTGTCAGTACCGCGTGACCAGATTCCCGCACTTCAGATCTGACCAGCCCGGAAGCCCTGACCAGTCCGGAAACCCTAACCAGCCCGGAAACCCTAACCAGCCCGGAAACCCTAACTAGGCCGGATCGAAGCTGTAGACCTGGCCGGCACTGGTGGCCACCACCACCCGGCGGTCATCGCCCACCGACACTCCCACCGGATATCCCTCGGCCCGTTCAAGCGGGTAACTATTGAGCGTTCGCCCACCGTCGGCTGGATCGAACACGAGCAGAGACAGCTGCCCCGGGACCTCGGACACCACCGTGTAGGCGATCCCGGCGCCGGCCTGGCTCGAAGTCGACAGTGGCGTGATGTCATCACGCCGCCAGGACACCTCGGCCCGATCGCCGGAGTCCTTGATCGCCACCAGTCGGCTGTCCGGACCGCCGCCGGCGATGATCAACCCGCCCGGGTCGACCGTGGGTGGGGTCTGCGGCTGGAATCCCAGTGCAACTGACCATCTCGGGTCGCCGCTGGCGGCGTCTAGCGCCCACAGCCGACGGTCGCGGCCGGTGACGTAAACCGTTGTGCCATCGGCGGAGAGCACCGGGCTGGCCAGCACGCCGGCTTTGACGGCCTCCGACGTCCACTCCCGGCTCAACAGCTGGGCCTCGCCGGGCCGGTAGCGCAGCGCGGTCAGAACCGACGACTTCGCGCCCGGCTGCCACACGGCAACGACGGCCAGTCCACTGGCTGCCGAGAATGCCGGTGCCGACGACACCGGACAACCCGGTAGCGACTGCCGGCAATCCGCCAGACCACGGGTGGCATCGGTCGGGTCGATACCCTCCACGAGGTCCAACGGGGTCCCGGATACCACCCCCCGGTGTGAATCGAAGATCAGCACCTGGCCGAGATGGGTGACTACCAGCAACTGCCCGCCCTGGAGAAACCTTGCGGTGGTGGGCATTCCGATGACATTGGTGCGCCAGCGCACCCACTGGGTGGGTGGATAGGAGAGCATCAGGCCGGGCTGTCCCACATACAGGTTGTCGAAACCGTCGAACAATGGGCTGGAGAAGCCGCCGCCGAGCACCATCCGGGTGCACCAGCGCTGCCGGCCGTTATTGTCGTTCTCCCACACCATCAGTGAACAACCCTCAGCGGTCTGCCCGTTGACGGCGAGCTCGCCGCCGGCCCCGAGAGCGGCTGCCGCGCCCAGTTCGCCCTTGACCGAACGGCTCCACCCCGGCGTCAGGGCGGCGGCACCCTCGGTGGGGGTGTAGCTGGAGTTCTCGGCGTCGGCGTACTGCGCGCTCCAGCCGGAAGCCGCCCTCGACTCCACCCAGGAGTCGGTGTTGCCGCAGCCTGCTGCGAGGCCGACACACACCACCGTCAAGGGCAACGCGAGCACTCTCCGCAGCACCGGTGTCCTTCCCTCATCGCTGCCTCAGACCGTACAGCCGAGACTAACCCGGCCGTCATGTCGGCTTCGGTAGGCTCAACGGCCATGACGAGCATGTGGGGTTCGCCGATCCACAAGCGCTGGCGCGGTTCCCGGCTCCGCGATCCCCGCCAGGCACGGTTCCTCACCAGGGCTTCGCTGAGATGGGTCATCGCCAACCGCGCCTACACGCCGTGGTACCTGGTGCGTTACTGGCGGCTGCTGAAATTCAAGCTGGCCAACCCGCACATCATCACCCGCGGAATGGTCTTCCTCGGCAGGAATGTCGAGATCCACGCCACCCCCGACCTGGCCCAGCTGGAGATCGGCCGGTGGGTCCACATTGGCGACAAGAACACCATCCGCGCCCATGAGGGTTCGCTCCGATTCGGTGACAAGGTGGTGTTCGGCCGCGATAACGTCATCAACTGCTATCTCGATATCGAGTTCGGCGATTCGACGCTGATGGCCGACTGGTGTTACATCTGCGACTTCGACCACAAGATGGACGATATCGAGCTGCCGATCAAGGATCAGGGCATCGCGAAGAGCCCGGTGCGAATCGGACCGGATACCTGGATCGCAACTAAAGTAACCGTCCTGCGCGGCACCACGATCGGCCGCGGATGTGTGCTCGGTGCACATGCGGTGGTCAAGGGTGATATCCCGGACTTCTCGATCGCAGTCGGTGCGCCCGCGAAAGTGGTCAAGAACCGGAAGCTGGCATGGGAAAAATCCGCCGCGCAGCGGGCCGAACTGGCCGCAGCACTGGCAGATATCGAACGCAAGAAGGCGGCACGCTAGCGGCGCCGGCGCACGCTGTCTCGGGGCGTAGATCAGTGAAAGGTGATCTCCGGCAGTGTATAGCCGGAGACGCCTATCGCGTCCCGTCGCGGAAAGGCTGATTTCCGTAACGGTCGAGGTGGACCACTTCACCGATCGGCCGCCGGGTGGTCGGGCCGTAACGGCCTTTGGCCCAACCGATCGGGATAATGCAGACCGGGACGATAGTGCGAGGCAGTCCGAGGATCCGCCGCGCCGCGGGAACCCACCAGATCGGCAGGGTCTGCAGGGACGCCCCGAGACCCACCGCCCGACAGGCCAGCAGCAGATTCTGAACGGCCGGGAAGACCGAGCCGTAGAAGGATGCCACCGCTATCTGTGGGTGGCCGACGGGACGGTGCTTGAGGCCGCGCCGGTAGCAGGGTATTACGAAAACCGGTAGCTGCTCGAAGTTCTCGGCCTGCCACTGCCCGGGTGCGATAGCGCGCCGTTCCCGTTCGTCACCGCGTGCCCGGCGCTCGACGACGGGGTTGAACACGCGGTAGAGCCGCCGGTACAGCCTGGCCAGCCTCGCCTTCTGGCCGGGATCCTCCACCACCACGTAGTGCCAGTCCTGGGTGTCGGAACTGGTTGGCGCCCTGAGGGAAAGTTCGAGCAATGGCAGCAGCACATCGTGCGATACCGGTTCGAGGTGCAGACGGCGCACCGCGCGCTGGGTGCGCATCGCCTCCTCCATCGGCATACCCAGGCGGGTCAGTGCCTCAGTCGGAGTCGGCGGCTCGAATGGCGCGTCCTGGTCGGTTCCTCCGTCGTGGTCCACGACCACATGGTAGGCGGCCTGACCGGGGTCAGACAGCGGATACCGGTGTGGCTGATTCTCATCGCCGAAAGATCCTGCGGCCGTGGCCGATCGGCCGGCGCCCTCAGCGGTCCGGTAACGCGCGCTCGATGATCGGCATACGGGCCAACGGTTCCCGCGGGTGGCGCTTCGCGTCCGAAAATACCCGAGCGGTTTCGGCCGCCACCGTAGTCCAGTCGAACTCTGAGGTGAGCCGCTCGCGGGCAGCCAATGCGCGGCGCTGGGCCCCAGCCGGGTCGGCCAGCACCGCACAGACCGCCTCGGCCAGTGCGGCGGCGTCCCGTGGTGGTACCGACAGCCCGGTCACGCCGTCAATCACCGCCTCGCCGAGCCCGCCGACGTCAGAGGTCACCAGCGGGGCTCCCGCAGCGGCCGCCTCCAGCGCGACGATGCCGAACGGCTCGTAATGGCTCGGGAGCACGGCGGCGTCGGTCCGGTGTAACAGCTCGAGCAGTTCATCATGACCGGCCCGGCCGAAGAAGCGAACTGCTCTGACCACCTTATATTTTCGTGCAGTCTCGACGAGTCTGCCCTGCTGGGTTCCGTCACCGGCGATGGTCAGTGTGGTGCCGGGGTGTGCGCGCCGGATCCGAGGCAGCGCGGCGATCAGCTCATGGACACCCTTCTCGTATTCCAGACGGCCGAAGTAGAGCAGTTCGGCAGGAGTGTCGTGCTGACGGCGGCGCGCGAACGGCCACCGGCTCGAGTCGATACCGTTGGGAATGACCGTGATCTGAGCGAGGCCTGGCCCGAACAAATCCGAGATCTCGTCACACATGGACGTCGAACAGGCGATCAGGGCATCGGACTCCCGGGCCAGCCACGACTCCAGGGTGTGTACCTGGCGGCTGATGGAACCGGACACCCAGCCGCAGTGTCGGCCGGCCTCAGTTGCGTGGATGGTGGAAACCATTGGGATATCGAAGAACTCGGCGAGAGCGATGGCCGGATGGGCAACCAGCCAGTCGTGCGCGTGGACAACATCGGGGACCCAGCTGCCGTGCAGACCGAACCCGGCCCGGACCATGGCGTGGCCGGTGGCCAGCGTCCAGGCCATCATGTCCCGGCCGAAGTCGAATTCGTGCGGATCGTGCGCCACCGCGATGACCCGGACCCCCTCGCGGAGTTCATCCGTGGTGGGGTGGCTGGCCGGGTCGGTGCCCGCCTCCCGGCGGGACAGCACGACCACTTCGTGACCGTCGGCGGCCAGCGCGGTTGCCAACTGGTGGACGTGCCGGCCGAGACCGCCGACGATCACCGGCGGGTACTCCCACGACACCATCAGGATTTTCACCGGGTGCTCAGCCGCCGTGAGCGTGCGCAACGTTCCCGTCGGGTCGGCGTGTCGGCGTACCGACACGCACGTTCGCGGGCCGGGTCAGGTGCAGGAGCGCTCATAGCGGCAGCCGCCGGGCATCCAAGGCCCCGAACAGCCCATCCGCGCGGTTCCAGCCCTCGGCCAAACGCGCCGCCACCTCCCGGCGGCCGGCGGCCAGCGCGCCGGCGATCTCGCGGGTGGCGTGGGCGTGCAGGTGGGCCCGGTAGCGCGCGTAATCGGCGGCGGAGTCCTTGCTGACCATGAAGGGCCAGTCGCTGGAGACGGTGAGCAGGGTCTCGCGCAGGATCTGGTCGGCCACCGGATCGCGGGTCGGCGCGGTGCCGGCGTGGGCCATCGCCTTGTCGACACAGGCGAGCGCGGTGTCGACCACTTCGGCGTTAAGCGTCACCAGATCTGCGACCTGTTCACCGGACCACACCTGCCAGTCCTTTCCCGAACCCCACGAGCTGGGCGGCAGATCGACGGGGGCGCCGACGAATCCGGCGTCCCGGGCGGTGCCCAGCGTTCCGACCCGGACACCGGCTTCGGGCAGCGCACGCAGCACCCGCTCCAGCCAGACTGGGCCCTCGTACCACCAGTGTCCGAACAGCTCGGTGTCGAAGGCCGCCACCACGTGGGCGGGACGGCCGATCCGATCGGACTCGCTGATCAGTCTTCTGCGCACCACATCGACGAAGTCGGCGACGTGGGCGTCGACCGCACGGTCGGCGCGCTGCGGGTCATAGGGCGCCTTGGCTTCTGAGTCGACATTGCGGCCGGTGACCCGGGCGGGCTTGAGGCCGGTCACATGGTCGTAGGTGTGGAAGTCGCGGTAGGCGGAATGACCGGGGTAGCCCGACCGCGGTGACCAGACCCGGTAGCTGACCTGAAGATCTCTGCCGAAGGCCAGCACGTCGGTCTGCCCGACCGGCCGGCCCAGTGCGGTGTCACCGTGCAGCGAGGGTCCGTCAACCATGAAATGGCTGACCCCGGCAGCCGCGTAGTCGAGCTCCATACCCGGGGCGAAGGCGCACTCCGGCGCCCAGATACCGGCCGGGGTCGCCCCGAACCGCTGCCCGGCATCTGAGAGGCCCTCGCGGAGGGCGAACTCACGAAGCCGAGGATGTAGCAGCGGCTGGAAGGGGTGGGCCAGCGGGCCGCCGAGGAGTTCGACTGTGCCCGTGTCGATGAGTTCGCGAAGCAGCGGGCTGGCACCGTGGCGCCACCGCACCGAGAAATCCTCGAGTGCGCGGGTGGCCTCATCGTGCTCGCGCACACCGAAGCGCCGCAACGCCTCCGGGGTCGACGCCGTACCCGCCGCGGCGCCGGTGCCGGTGTGGACGTTGGCCGCTTCCAGCGCCCGCAGTTGCCAGTTCGCCAGCCAGCGCTGCATACCGTCCAGGCAGTACGGATCGTCGAGTTGTGCGGTCACGACCGGTGTCAGACCCAGAGTGATCAGGCCGCGACGGTCCTCGGCGGCGAGAGTCCGCAAGACCCGCAGCAACGGGAGATAGGCCGCCGCCCAGGACTGGTAGAGCCACTCCTCACCGACCGGCCAGCGGCCGTGGTGGGCCAGCCACGGCAGGTGGGTGTGCAGGACCAGGCTGAACTGTCCCGGAACTGATGACGACCGCGAACCAATCACGGGCGCACCGCGATCGCCAGCAGGTCCAGGCTCGCGTCGATATCCCGCCGCGGGCCCTCACCGAAGTCCCCGGCGTCCCCGGCGTCCTCGATGATGTCGAAGTCCTCGCACCGTACCGACGCGACATCGGCCAGCAGGCCGTCGGGCCAGGGGGCATCGGCCACCGCGCGCGCGATCTGCGCCCCGATGATCGACCCGCCGTTACGGGCGTCCATCTCGGCGAGCCGGGGGCCGTGGAAAACGCCGTACATGCCATCCACCCGGAAACCGCCCGCCTCAAGTAGGTCCCGCAATTCGGCGGCGTTGAGCTCCCGGGTGTGGAACGGGTTGACCGGGGTGTCACTGCCGGGGGTGAAGGTGATCCGGTTGGGGGTCGAAATCAGCAGGGAACCGCCCGGCCGCAACAGTCGTAAGCATTCGGTAATGAATTGTGGCTGATCCCACAGATGCTCGATGACCTGGAAGTTCACCACCACATCGACCGAGGCGTCCGGCATGGGCACCGCCGCCAGATTGGCCGCAACCGCCTGCACCCGGGGGTAGCGGGCGGCCACATGGCCGATGGTGGCAGCGTCGTAGTCGACGGCCACCACCCGGCGTGCCGTCGAGGCGATCAGATCCGCCCCGTACCCTTCTCCGCACCCGGCTTCAAGTACGTCCTGACCTGTGCATTTGTCAGTACACCAGCGGTAGGCCACCTCATGGCGGCGAAACCAGTAGTTCTCCACCGTCAAGTCCGGCACGGTCCGTTCGCCGGTCAGTGGTAGGCCGCTGTCGGCTGCGTCGGTCTGATGCGCGCTCATCGGAAGGCAGGCTAGCCTGCCGCCCGGTAATCGCGAACCCGTCCGGTCCCGATGGGCCTGCGGGAACGCGCCTGACGGCACGCTATCGTTAGGGTGCGACCCGCCGTAAGTTACCGGCCGGTAACATGGTGGAGTCATCAGATGTCACCCCACAACGTGCGATCCCAACCGGCCGCACGACGCCAGCCAGGAGGATGTAGATAAGCCATGACGAACATCGTGGTTCTGATCAAACAGGTTCCCGACACCTGGTCGGAGAGGAAGCTCTCCGACGGCGACTGGACCCTCGACCGGGAAGCTGCCGACGCCGTGCTCGACGAGATCAACGAGCGCGCGGTGGAAGAGGCGCTGCTCATCAAGGAACGGGAGGGTGGGGAAAGCACGGTCACTGTGCTCACCGCCGGTCCCGAGCGTGCCACCGAGGCCATCCGCAAGGCCCTGTCGATGGGCGCGGACAAGGGCGTGCATCTGCTCGATGAGCGGCTGCACGGCTCCGATATGGTCCAAACAGGCTGGGCGCTCGCGCGGGCTCTGGGCACGATCGAGGGAACCGATCTGGTGATCGCCGGAAACGAGGCCACCGACGGAACCGGCGGTGCTGTGCCGGCCATCATTGCCGAGTACCTCGGGCTCCCGCAGCTGACCCACATGCGCAAGATCGTCATCGACGGTGGCTCGATCAGCGGCGAGCGCGAGACCGACGAGGGCCTGTGCACCGTCGAGGCCACGCTGCCGGCGGTGGTCAGCGTCAACGAGAAGATCAACGAACCTCGTTTCCCGTCCTTCAAGGGCATCATGGCCGCGAAGAAGAAGGAAGTCACCACGCTGACCCTCGCCGAGATCGGCGTCGAAGCCGACGAAGTGGGCTTGGCCAACGCGGGATCCAGTGTGCTGTCCTCGACGCCGAAGCCGCCGAAAACGGCCGGCGAGAAAGTCGCCGACGAGGGCGACGGCGGCGCCAAGATCGCCGAGTACCTGGTCGCCCAGAAACTCATCTAACCCCCACATCCGAGAAAGAGAACTGCCATGGCTGAAGTACTCGTGCTCGTCGAGCACTCCGAGGGCGCGGTGAAGAAGGTCACCGCCGAGCTGCTCACCGCGGCCCGCGTTCTGGGCGAGCCGTCCGCCGTCATCGTCGGCGGACCCGGCACCGCCGCACCGCTGGTCGACGACCTCAAGGCCGCCGGCGCCGCGAAGATCTACGTCGCCGAATCCGACGATGCCGAGAATTACCTGATCACTCCGTTTGTCGATGTGCTCGGAAACCTGGTCGAATCGTCCGGCCCGGTGGCCGTGCTCCTGCCCGCGACCGCCGACGGCAAGGAAATCGCCGGCCGGTTGGCTGCCCGGATCGGTTCCGGGGTGCTCTCCGATGTTGTCGACGTCCAGGCCGGGGGCACTGCCACCCACTCGATTTTCGGCGGTGCGTTCACCGTGGAGGCCAAGGTCAACGCCGAGGTCCCGGTGATCACCGTGCGCCCCGGCGCGATCGAGGCCCAGCCCAGCCCTGCGGCCGGCGAGCAGGTCTCCGTCGAGGTGCCGGCCCCGGCGGCCGGTGCAGCGCGGATCACCTCGCGGCAGCCGGCCGTCGCCGGTGACCGGCCCGAGCTGGCCGAGGCGGCCATCGTGGTCGCCGGTGGCCGCGGGGTGGGCAGCGCCGAGAAGTTCACCGTCGTCGAGGAGCTCGCCGACTCGATGGGCGGTGCGGTGGGAGCCTCGCGTGCGGCGGTCGACTCCGGGTACTACCCGGGCCAGTTTCAGGTCGGCCAGACCGGTAAGACGGTGTCGCCGCAGCTGTACATCGCCCTGGGCATCTCCGGGGCGATCCAGCATCGGGCCGGGATGCAGACCTCCAAGACCATCGTGGCTGTCAACAAGGACGAAGAGGCGCCGATCTTCGAAATCTCCGACTACGGCGTGGTCGGTGACCTGTTCAAGGTCACACCGCAGCTCACCGAGTCGGTCAAGTCCCGCAAGGGGTAGGCGCGACACATATGACAACGCCCGGCCGGGAAATCCGGCCGGGCGTTGTCACATGTGTTGGGTGTGAGTCAAGTCGGCGTGGGCACCCGAATGCCGGGCAGCCGGTCGGCGTCGGGTGTACGCCGCCGTCTGATCATGTGGACGAGCATGAAAACCGAAGATACGCCGGCGAACACGCACCACAGCGATGCGAAGGCGTTGTAATAGAAGACAGCGACCACGATCAGGCCCACCAGGTTCGCGACACCGAATGCGACGATTGACCGGTAGCCGGACATCAACGGCGGCCCGATCACCGCGACGATGTACAGCACCGCCCACACCAGTGGGTGTTGCACCACGGTGAGGTACTCCAGCCCGTAAGGATGCCGGATAACCTGCACTGGATTGGCCAGAACCACGTAGCCGAGGTAGGCGGCCACGATCGCGCCGAGGGCGACAAACGGCGCGGCCCAACGACGGGCGCGGCCGGGAGGTTCGAGCAGCATCAGGGCCAGCGGCATATAAAGCGGGAGCAGCGGCCAGGCGATGAACAGATAGATCCGCATCGCCAGATCCGCCACCCCGGCCGGTACACCCCCGTCCAGACCCGCCCAGACCGCGACCTCGACGAGTTGATGTACCGCGAATACCGCCGGTAGCAATGCGAACATCAACTCCCGCCGGTGTTTGACCTCCCGGAGCGTGAGCACGGCCACCGGTACGAGTGCGGTGCCCACCACCAGGTCTGCCGTCATCGAGAAGCACACGGAGTCATGGTCGCATAGCGGGGCCGTCGTGGCTGATCGGCGGGAAAGATCCCCGCCGGTGGCCGGTATCCTGAACGGGCCATGAGTCAGACCCGGTCGGTCTATCTCGACCACGCCGCCACCACCCCGATGCATCCCGAAGCCATCGAGGCGATGACGGATGCGCTGGCCCACGTCGGTAACGCCTCATCGCTGCACACCGCTGGACGGGCGGCCCGGCGGCGGCTTGAGGAGGCGCGGGAGAGTCTTGCCGCCCTGCTCGGCGCGCGCCCGTCGGAGGTGATCGTCACCGCCGGCGGCACCGACAGCGACAACCTCGCCATCAAGGGTATCTACTGGGCCCGCCGCGATGCCGATCCCACCCGCCGCCGCATCATCACCACCGCCGTCGAGCATCACGCCGTCCTCGATGCCGTGGCCTGGCTCGCCGACCACGAGGATGCCGAGGTGACGTTCCTGCCGGCCGAGCCTGACGGATCGGTGGCCCCGGGTGCGCTACGTGCGGCGTTGGCCGAGCACGGCGACACGGCGCTGGTCTCGGTGATGTGGGCCAACAACGAGGTCGGCACGATCATGCCGATCGCGGAGATGGCCGCCATAGCAGCCGAATTCGGTGTCCCGATGCACAGCGATGCAGTGCAGGCCGTCGGCCAGGTGCCGCTGGACTTCGCCGGATCCGGGCTAGCGGCTGTGAGCCTGACAGCGCACAAGTTCGGCGGCCCCACCGGTGTCGGTGCGCTGCTGTTGCGCCGTGACATCGGCTGTACGCCGCTACTGCACGGCGGTGGGCAGGAGCGCGACGTCCGGTCGGGAACCCTCGATGTGGCCGGGGCGGTCGCCATGGCGGCCGCCGCCACGATCGCCGTCGGCTCCCGGGAGGTGACGGCGGCGCGGCTGCGGACCCTTCGGGACCGGCTCGTCGACGGAGTCCTGTCCTCGATCGCCGACGCCCACCTCAACGGGGCCACCGGACAGCGCCGACTTCCGGGCAACACCCATTTCACTTTCCCCGGCTGCGAGGGGGATTCGCTGTTGATGCTGCTCGACGCCGGCGGTGTCGAATGCTCAACCGGTTCAGCCTGTACGGCCGGGGTCGCGCAGGCATCCCACGTGTTGACGGCCATGGGCGTCGACCCCGGGGCCGCCCGCGGTTCCCTGCGGTTGTCGCTGGGGCATACCAGTACCGACGGTGATGTCGACGCTGCGCTGCGGGTGCTGCCCGCCGCCGTGCAGCGGGCTCGGCAGGCGGTCCTGGCCAGCACCCCGGTGGGGTCGGCATGAGAGTTCTGGTGGCGATGAGCGGCGGTGTGGACTCCTCGGTTGCCGCAGCCCGGATGACCGATGCCGGCCACGATGTGGTGGGCGTTCATCTGGCGCTGTCCCGGGCGCCGGGCGCACTGCGCACCGGATCGCGCGGATGCTGCTCACGCGAGGACGCGGCAGATGCCCGCCGGGTGGCCGACATCCTCGGATTCCCTTTCTACGTCTGGGATTTCGCCGATCGCTTCGAGGAGGATGTGATCGACGACTTCGTCACCTCCTACGCTCGCGGACAGACCCCCAACCCCTGTGTGCGGTGTAACGAGCGGATCAAGTTCTCCGCCCTCGCCGACCGGGCACTGGCCCTCGGGTTTGATGCGGTGGCAACCGGTCACTACGCCCGGTTGGCCGACGGACGACTCAGGCGCGCGGTGGACCGCGATAAGGACCAGTCCTATGTGTTGGGGGTGCTGACCGCTGGGCAACTGCGCCATGCGGTGTTCCCGATCGGGGACACCCCCAAGTCGGCCATCCGCGCGGAAGCGGCCCGCCGGGGTCTGGCGGTGGCCGACAAACCGGACAGCCACGACATCTGCTTCATCCCCAGCGGCGACACCCGGGCCTTCCTCGGCGCCCGGATCGGGGTCCGGCCGGGGGCCGTCGTGGATGCCGATGGCGCCGTTCTGGCCCACCACGAGGGGGTGCACGGGTTCACCATCGGCCAGCGCAAGGGTTTGGGCATCGCCGGACCCGGCCC